>ERZ808278.339-NODE-339-length-33839-cov-3.162296_pt1 | contig 33839 bp, 44 predicted proteins | sample MGYA00521239_ERZ808278 | MGnify/ENA primary metagenome ERZ808278 (study PRJEB31516, sample SAMN03275600) | gut metagenome | biome: mammalia-associated habitat; material: feces | host: Papio cynocephalus | place: Kenya | collected 2012-07-17 ... | reverse complement strand
CTGCTGACCATCGACGCGACAGGGGTACGGGCGGCAAATCTCAGTGCGCCCAACGTGGCCATGCGCTACGACGGGCCGTGGCAGATCATCGTCAACAGCGGGGCTACCAGCGCACAGGTGGAATCCGGGAGCTACGTACGCAGCATGCAGGAAGCATTCGACCGACTGAACGACCGGTTTCTGCCGTACTACGCGGAAGTGAAGCTGGAAACCGACACGTATGAGAATGTGAGCATCCATGGGATTTACGCGGGAAACGCATCGCTGGCAATCGTTGGGCAGGGCCACACGGTGTACGGGCGAATCGCCATAAGCAACGTAAACGCGTACGTACGTGTCAATAGCCTGAGGGCCTGCAATGCCAATGGCGACGTGTGGGGGATCGATAACTGCCGGTACATCTACCTGAAGAGCTGCACGGCGGAAGGGTATTCCACGGCAAGCGCGGGATACCACATCGACAATGGGTCGGTGGTAACTTTCGAAAGCTGCGAGGTATACAACTGCGTAACCGGCGTGGACGCGGGTTGGGGAACGAAAGTGGACATCGTAACCCTGAAGGGCACAACCACCCAGTATGCCTACAAGGTATTCGGCACGGTGATTACCAACAGTGGGTGCAGGCCCTCCGGGGGCGTGCTGGGCATGAATTTTCTGGCCGCGCCGGGCGATCTGTTGACAGTACCCATCGATACCGGCAGCGCGGTAACGCCTACGGTGACAAGCACGGTTACTTTCAACCCCACGGCAACGGGCACATATAGTACTTTCTGGTGGACGAGCGATGATAATATTCGCCAGGGATACAGCAACAACCGGCGGAACAAGGGCGGCATTTTCTACAGCATCAGCGGCATTCCCAGCGGCGCGACGCTAAAGACAATATCGCTTACGCTGACGCGTCTGAAATTCGGCAAGGGTGCGCCAGTACAGGTAAAAGCATACGGCACAACCAGCGCCGAAAAGAGCGGAAACCCGGCGCTGAGCACGGACGCATTTGTGCTTGGCACAATCGACTACAATACTACGGCGACTTTCGCCTTGCCCGCAGGATTGGCCGAGGGTCTGTTCAACGGCACTTACCATGGTATCATCCTGTATGCGGATGACACTGGCGTAATGAGCAGCAAAAACTACAGTACCAACTACGCCACATTCTCTCCCGCAGCTCCACTTTCTATAACTTACGAATCCTGAGGAAGGTGACGAAATGGCATATACTACCACTAAAAAGCCGGAAGAACTGGTAACGGGGGTGCAAACCCCTGTTACCGGCGAAACCAAAATCGCACAGCCTGCGCCGGGAAACGAACGAAGCGTGCAGAATCCTTCCGCGCAGGCTACCACGCAGGCGACGGCCCAGCCCCAGGCGGCAGTTAAGACGGATGCGCCCAGCGCGGCCAGCGGCATGAATCAGCCTGCGGTGCAGTCCGCCCAAGCAAATCAAGGGAGTGCGACGGACGTTTCCGGGCTGATGAATCTGCCGGGCGTGTCCGACAGCACCAAGCAGGCCATTGGCGGATTGGTTGCCAACGGCTATACGCCCAGTCAGAACGTGACGGACGCGATGAACGAGCTGAACGGCATTATCGCAAAGCAGCCGTCGGCCTTCCAGAGCGAGTACATGGGGCAGCTTTCCAACATTCTCAACCAGATTTTGGGGCGCGGCAGCTTCCAGTACAACGCGGCCAGTGACCCGATGTATCAGATGTATGCCCAGCAATACCAGCAGCAGGGCAAGCAGGCGATGCAGGACACTATGGGCCAGGCGGCGGCCCTGACCGGAGGATACGGCAGCAGCTATGCCAGCACGGCAGGCAACCAGGCTTATCAGCAGTACCTTACGCGGCTGAACGACAAGCAGACTGATTTGTACAATCAGGCGCTTACGGCATACAACCAGGAGGGAGACCGGCTGCAGCAGCAATACAGCCTGCTCAACGACGCGTACAACAACGAGTACGGCAGATGGCAGGACGAGTACTCCCGGTGGCAGAATGAGCTTTCCAACGCCCAGAACCGGTACGACACGGAGCGGAACTTCGACTACGGAAAATATCAGGACGACTTGAGCTATTGGCAGAGCATTGCCAATGCGGAAAACAGCCAGTACACCAACGACCGGAGTTACTACTACAATTACCTGATGAGCATGATCCAGGCGGGCAAGACGCCCAGCGCCGACCTGATTGCCAGAAGCGGGCTTTCCGAGGAAGACGTAAACGCGCTGTTGTCCCTGTACCTGCCCAAGAAGAGCAGCGGCAGCAGCAGGAAGAAGAGCAGCGGCAGTGGAACAACCACCAAATCCAATCCGAATGCTGCGGCAATTGCAGGCGCAATTGTAAACGGCGCGGTTCGCGGCAACAGTCGCAATAACGGTTCCCTTTCTGCGGTATCTTCCGCAAGTAATATCGTTGCCGATATCCTGAACCGCAACCGCCGGAATTCCAGCCGATAACCAAGGAGGCAATGCATGGCAGACAAAAAGAAGAAAATCAACAGCGCCCTTTCCGCCGTTGGACGCGCCACTTCCAAGGCCAATTCCAATGTGGCAGACCAGCTGAAAAAGAAAAAGAAGTCGGCCCAGCAGGCGGCCCAGATGCAGGAATCCCAGAAGAAGCTTCCCTCCTGGTACGGCAGCATTGACACCAGCAAGCCGATTACTACGCAGAAGCGCAGTACGACTTCTGCGGCGAAGGGCCGAAGCGTATTTGCACCTCAGCAACAGACGACGACCCAGACCACCAGCCCCGCAGGCAGCACGTGGCCCATTGTGCCCAAGAAGTCCAGCGCGGGCCTGCCGTCCCTTTCTCAGGTGTACGGTGCGCCTTATCGCAGCGACCTTGCAGCGTATCTGCCCAGCAGCGCCATGCGGGGTACGGTTGATCCTGCCAAGGTTTCCGGTGCGCATTATGCCGAATGGATGTCCGACATGGCGGATCAGAAGGCGTATGACGAGTATCGTCAGCAAATGTTGCAGTCTGCAAAGCCGCAGATGAAATATCAGCAGCACTACAATTTTGAGACTGACCGTAAACGGGTAGAACGGCTTGAGTATCAGCTCCGTTTTGAAAACAATCCCGAAGAGCGCCAGCGGATGCAGGGAGAAATCGACACTATCCTTGCCAGCGCCGGAACGCAAAGCCCCGAAGCGAATGAGTATGCTAAGCAGTACTATCAGGAGAAGCAGGACAGGGCGGACAGGAGCGCGGATCGGAGACGCGCCCAGGCGAATGCGGCAACGACTATAGTTGACCAAATTCGAAGTGGAAATTACGACTGGAGCCGGGAGAGCGACGAAGGAGAGCAGCGCCTTGTTGCTGGATTGCAAACCGCGAGAGAAAGCGGAAATCAGACGGCAATTTCTGCATACGAAAGAGCGCTGGAAGAATATCGGAAAAATCCTGGATTGTATGCGGGAAATACTGTTTCTGATGAAGAGAAACAGGCGACAGCTAACCGATATTTGAAACGCTCTGACATGCTTTCTGATCTGACACAGGAAGCGATAGGCGAACGCGATGCCGCCAGGCGCGGCGTATACCAGTCCAAGGCAAACCAGTACTACCTTGACATGGACAAAAAGTTCGGCTTCACTGCGGCTTCCCAGCAGCCGGATTTTAAGGAAAAATCCATTGCTCCCTCGGATGGCTTTACATACCAGAAAGCTATCACTGTAAACGGCAATCCTATGGTTATCAATCAGCCCTTTGAGACGGATTACCATTGGGATTACATGACTGACGATGAAAAAGCCACGGCGTACTACCTGTACAACACGAAAGGTGAAGGCACTGCCAAGGCGTATATGCTGGACTACCTGGGGCCGGGCATTGACAAGGTTTATAGCCAGGATCAGCAGGCGAAAATTTATGACGAAGTGAGCAACGCCAGCGGATGGGAGAAGGCCCTTTACTCCGGCGCAAGTGTAATCACCAACGCAGTTTACGCCCCAATGAGCTATCTCAATAACGCCGGGCAAGTGGTGGGCAACCTGATCGCCGACAAGCGCGGGGTAGGCTGGACACCTGTCAATTCCTATGGCGAGTTTTCTCAGGCGGCTCGAAATACCAGAATCAGCCGTCAGGCAGTTGCGGATAGCATGGGTTCCGTCGGTGCGTTTTTTTACCAGACCGGCATGTCCATGCTGGACAACATGATTCTTATGCCTACGGGCGAGGCAGGGACGTTGGGCCTGATGGCATTGGAAGCGGCAGACGCACAGTACGCGGAAGACATTGACAACGGCGTTGACCCGGAAACGGCGGCTATCAGCGGCGCGATTGCAGGCGGAATTGAAACGCTTACCGAAACCGTCAGCCTGGAACACCTGTTCAAGGCCCCGGATGTAGAAAGCTTTTTGCGCGGCTTAGGCAAGCAGGCCCTCTTTGAAGGCAGCGAGGAAGGCGCAAGCGACGTGCTGAACCTGATTCGCGAGCGGGCGCTTTACGGCGAAACCTCCTACGGTACGACCGAAGAAGAGCATAAAGCATGGTTTAAGCAATTGCTTCTGGACATTGCAGGCGGCGCAGTTTCCGGCGCAGGAATGTATGCTGGATACGGCGGCCCTCAGTATGTCGCCCGCCGGATCGGAGAAACCAAAGCCTCCGGTCAGCAGGTGCTTGCAAACGACAACGGCGCGGCCCTTGCTCAGGCGTATACGGACGCTACCGGCAGACCTGCGAATGAACCCAAGAGCGTTTTCCAGACCGGCAGAGTGCTGCAAAAAACGCTGAACCAGGGCGCAAAGAATTACAACGCCACCTACGCCCAGGAGACCGGCGACGCGGCGGTACAGTATTTTCAGGACAACCAGCCGAAAGGCCAGGAGGCCGACAAAAAGGCCAGCGAAACGGTGTACGCGGCGATTCGCAAGACGCTTGCCGGCAAGAAGCTTACCCGGCAGGAGCGTGCGGCCATGGGCAGCATTCCCGGGGTGCGGGAAGCTGTTGCAGCCTATCAGCAGGGCGGCGCTATGGAAGGCACAGTAAACCGCGAGGGCAGCGCGAAGATCAAGCGCGGAATGGAAAACGCGCTGCTTTCCGTGGATCGCAACCTGCAAAGCGCGGGTCTGGACAGCAACGTGGGGACGGAGATCAAGACCACTGAGCGGATGCAGCAGACTGCCCAGGGCGTGCAGGAGGCGGCGCAGGAGCGCAAAGCCATGATGCAGATGCGCGAGGGAGAAAACACCCAAAGCCAGGTGGACGGCCAGGACGTGGAACTGCTGGGCATGACCGGCGTAGGAGACAAGGCCACCCTGAACGTGCGCAACCAGGACGGTCAGGTACAGGAAGTCAGCCTGAACGACGTGACCTACGGAAGCGACCGGAAGGCTACGGCCTATGCCATTGGCGCGGACATGGAGAACACGGCACTGGCCAACAGCTTTGTCGCGACGCTGGCTGACAACCAGGTTCCGGCGCGTGTGGCGGCGGGGATGCAGGCGGCTTACGACTATGCCTACGGCGGGGCGCCCAGCGTGGAATCCTTGAAAGGAAGCATCCTCACCGAAGGATTGAACGACGCGCAGCTGAACCGGGCCTTTGAATTGGGGCAGCAGGCGCGTCAGACGGCTGTACGGGTGGCCCAGGAAACGAAGATGAAGCAGGCCCTGAAGCAGGCGAATGTGGAGTGGAAGGGCGGCACGGTGGACACTTCCAAGGTGGACATGGCAAGCCTGAACGCAGAACAGCAGAGGCAGGTGAACCTTGTGCAGCTTGTGGCCGGGGTGACCGGCATGAATGTGGAGCTTTTCCAGAGCAAAGCGGACGCGAACGGGCGGTATCTCGGGGAGAACGGCAGCTACAACGCCACGACCAACACCATTCGTCTGGACGTGAACGCCGGGGCAAACAATGCAGGTGAGCTTTCCCAGGTGACGCTTCTGCGCACCATGAGCCATGAGTTGACCCACGCATTGCAGCAGAACAGCCCGGCCCAGTACGAGGCGCTGAAGAATGCGGTGCTGGATACGCTGACCAGCAAAAGCGGGGCGAGCATCGAAGAGATGGCAGCCCGGAAGATGGAGCAGGACAGCAGCCTGAAGGACAACGGCGCGGCGCTGGACGAAGTGGTAGCCGAGGCATGCGAAAACATGCTGCGGGATTCCGACGCCATGGAGCAGCTGATTGCCCAGCATCCGGCGGAAGCGAAGACGTTCCTTGAAAAGGTGAAGCAGTTCTTCACCGATATTGTAAACGCCATTCGCGCGGCCTTTGGCGGCAGCGGCACTTCCAGGAGCCGGGAGGCTACGGCGCTGATGCAGCAGGCGGAAGAGTACCTGGACATTTGCGAGAAGTGGTCGAAGGCATTGCAGGAGACGGCTGAGATCAGCGGGCGATCCGTTTTCTATGATGATGGGGGGCAGCCCGGCGACACGCAGTACTCCATGCGTGTCACGGATGAAGACACACTTGAGTTTTTGAACAATCAGGACACTGTCACTACATACAAAACGATGCAGTTGGTGGATGGCAAACTCTATCCTCCTATGGCGGCAGTGGTGGCAGGAAATTATGAAGACGCAAGTGTGCTGGGCCAGTGGGAACAGGCCGTAGAGCATCCTGAACTTGTGAAAAATGGCAAGTTTACGCTGAACAAAGGCAAGGGGCAGGGCACGATTGCGGCAGCCTACAATCCCTACATGCACTCTTCTAACCTGGTATTAAATGACCAATTCTCCGGCGCATATACCAGGCCAAACCTTGTGACCGTGGAATGCCAGGTGCCTGTAAGCGAGCTTACCAGCGGATACAGGGCGCAATATGCAAAGGATAGTGTTGGCTGGCATGAATGGCATACTGGAACGGTTGCCGGTGCGCTACGCAAAGCAACCGGTACAGAACGGCAGGTATTGCTTTCCAGGTATATCAAACCTGTACGCATCGTGTCGAATGCCGAAACTGCCGGCATGTACAAAGCGCTTTTGGACGGAACCGGCATCTCCGTCCCTGACAATGTAGTTTCTCCGGGATTGCTGGAAGAACTGCGCAAGGTGGGAGTTCCTATCAAAAAGTCTGGTCGGATCAAGGACGGAGATGTGCAATACAGCCTGCGGGACGAGACGTATCTTGCGGCGGTGGAAGACGGGGACCTACAGAAGGCCCAGGCCATGGTAGACGAGGCGGCCCGGCAGGCAGGATACACCCGGAAGCTTTACCACGGCACGCAGTACCAGTTCAACCAGTTTATGCGCGGCGGCGAGGGCATTCATCTGGGAACCTTTGAAGCGGCAGACTTTGTGCGGAGAAACCGCGCCAGCGGCGAAAACCAGGGGCGCATGATCGAGGCATATGTGCGGCTGGACAATCCCATGTATGTGCCCTACGACATCCAGCGGTGGGACGTGGAGAACCTGCGGGATTTGATTTTTGCAGCCAACGGTTTGCAGACGTCCAAGGAGCTTTTGGCCACGACGGCGGACGGCCAGCAGATCGACCTTGACTTCAGTCAGGTGGAAGGCATTCCTCAGATCACGAAGAAAGCGCCCAGACCGGCCCGAAATATTCAGGCGGACGAGGACTTTGGAACGTCCCGCAGGAAGAGCAGACGCGGCGCGGCTGTTCAGACGGAACGGGCCACTACCACGGAAACCAACCGTGTGCTCAGCGACGAAGAGCAGCTTTCCCGCATGAAGACCTTTGACGAGATCGCGGAATGGCTGAAGGCCAGGGGCATTGACGGGATCGAGTACACCAACGCCATTGAGGACAAGAACTCCACGTCGGTTCTGGTGTTCGACAGCAACCAGGTGAAGCTTGCGGACGCGGTGACCTACGACGACCAGGGGGACGTGATTCCTCTGTCTGAGCGGTTCGACCGAGGCAACGAGGATATTCGGTACAGCGTGCGAGATTACTCTTATGAAGAACTTACGGCGAAGCCGGATATGGCCATTACGAGCATCGACACATCGCGCAATATCGACCGTGACGAAGCTATACGCCTTGGTCGCGAAAACGTTTTGAAATATGCAGACCGTTTTAATCCGAACGGAACGCCGATGATGTATGTGAACGACCTTGGGAAGTATGTTGTTGTCGGGAAAAAGGGCTTGGAGCACGGGCTGGATCGTAGAGTTGCGCAGCAAAGTTCCGTAATTGCAAATATTGGTGATATTCTGAACAACTCTATTGTGGTCAACGAAGCACATCCGAAACGTGAAGGAGTAAAAAACACTTGGATTTTACTTGGAATGGCTACTGACAGCAATGGAACGCCTGTTTACGTTCGCTCCGTTGTAAATCAATCGACTAATGAGCTGGAGGAAGTAAATTCACTGTATTCGGTCTATGGCAAAAAAAGTGAAGCTGGCCGCTCTGTCGCGGCGTACGCTTCCGGAAAATCCATAGGCGCACCTTCCAGCTCCACCATCACTATAGCAGAACTTCTGAACGGTGTCAAGGAGAAGTTTTCTGATGTGCTGCCGGATGATGTGGTTCAGAAACTTGGCATAGAACGCGTCGAAAGCGAGTTTACGCCGCGATTGAAGTATTCTCTGCGCGAAAACGACAGAAAATACATGGACGCGGTGGAACAGGGGAACACGGCGGAAGCGCAGAAGCTTGTGGACGCGGCGGCAAAAGCAGCCGGATACAAGAATCTGTTCTACCATGGCGCGAAAAAGGGCGGCGGGTTCACAACTTTCCGTGGGTGGTCGTACTTTACCGAGAACAAGGGCTATGCCCAGCGGTACAGCGAAGCGGGAAATGCGAATTCCCTTTATACCACCTACGTCAAAATGGAGCGGCCCTTTGACACGCGGATTCCGGAAGTGCGGGATTTGTTCGACGAAGCGCGGATGGAATACGGCATGGGACAGCTGCAGGACACCGGACTGCCGGATTGGACGGACGGATACGACCTGTCCGAGTACATCGAAGAAAACGATCTGCCTTATGACGGCATTGTGCTGGATGAGGGCGGGGACTTTGTGAACGGCAAGCCGGTAAGCCGTGGGCTGAGTTATGTGATTCGGAATTCCGCCCAGATCAAGTCTGCCGATGCCGTCACTTACGATGACAACGGGAAGGTGATCCCGCTTTCGGAACGGTTCAATTCCGAAAGCGACGACATTCGCTACCAGATGCGGGACGAAGAAGGCGGCGACCAGGGCCTTGTGGGCATGTTTGACGAAACGCCCCGGTTGGGGGAAGCGCACATCGACCAGCGCACCTGGGAGAACATGAGCGACCGGCGGGTGCATTCCTTTTTTAAAGACCCTTTATGAACGACTACCCTGCCAGCCGGATGTGGCTTGCACGGATGGCAAGCGTGCTGCAAAGCGACGTGTCAGCTAGCACGGCGGGCCAGCGGTTCATGAACGAAGAAGGCACCTTCATGGGCCAGAAGCGGGACACCACGCCCCTGCTGGCGGAAATGAAGGACAGCGGATACACCTGGCAGCAGATGTCGGACGTGTTCGGGAAGATGGCCGAGGTGTTTGAAAACGGCGACCTGGAAGGGAAGGTTCCGGAAACCGCGCTTTGGAAGCGGGCGGAACTGATTCTGGACAGGGCCGTGACCGAGGGATACACCGACATGAACGGCATTGAGTATCGCCCGGACGCTGGATACATGCGATACAAGGACGCACTGCCGGGGGCGAGGGCCCGGGAGATTCCGGCCAACGCGGTGGACGATACCTTTGAAGACGTGGACAACCGAATTGCCGGGGGCGAAAATGCTGCGGTGCAGACCGGCGGCGACGGGGAACGCGTGCAGCTGCAGGGCGACACGGCTTATCAGGAGAAACAGCGGAACGCGAAGAGCGGCATTGCCCTGATGGACGGCGGGCCCAGCAACCGGGAGCTGCTTTCCAGCGCCCTTGAGAGTGCGGCCCAGACGCCGGAAGAGCTGCGGTACGTGCAGAGTTACAAGAAACAGGCCCAGAAGATCGCGGAGATGGAAGGGCTATTGGTGGAGCGGCGGGCCGAGGTGCAGCAGCTTCAGGACATGAAGAAGCGGACGGCGGATCAGGAAATCCGGATGAAAAACCTGCAAACGAGCATTGCCGAGACGGAAAGCATGATCGACAAGCGGGACAAGGGGCTTTTGAAAATGGAGGCCATGGAACCGCTGCGGAATGTGCTTGACCGGGAACGGGCCAATTACCGGGAGACGCTGAAGCAGGCGAAGAAGGATGCGGCAGCCCGGCAGCGGGAGAAGGATGCTGCGAAGCTTGACGACGCCCTGCTGGCCACACAGATGCACGAAGGCCGGGAATGGGCCGCAAAGCTGCACGAGGCGGAGAATCGTGTCGCGGAGGCAAACCAGAAGGTGGAAGACTTGAAGGCCAAGTCTTTGGCGGATCGGATGCATGAAGGCTCCGAATGGGCGGCGAAACTGCGGAAGGCGGAATACCAGTTGGCTACAGCAAAGCGCCAGCTTGAGACGGCCCAAATGCAGCGCATTGCGGAGCGGATGGCCGAGGGCCGGAAATGGGCCGAAAAGGTCAGACGGGCAAAGGAACAGGCTGACCGGCGTGCTGCGCGGCTGCGGGAACAGGCTGACCGGCGTGTGGAAAAAATCCAGGACAAGGCGAACCGGCGTACCTTGCAGGGCAAGATTATCCGGCGCGTGAAAGCCCTGGACACCATGCTGCGCACGCCCAGCAACACCAGGCATGTACCGGATGCCTTGCGCGGGGCCACGGCGAACATCCTGCAGTACTTCACTGACGAAGGCAGGATTTTCAAGGCCGAAGACATGCAGGCGGCGGCGAACGCCTACGCGGCACTGAACACCGAGGAAAACGGAAGCATGGCCGAAGGCATGTACGACCCCGACACCTACGAGCGCATGGTTGCACTGATGGAAGTCACCAAGAAGGGCCAGTCGCTCAAGGATATGACCATGGACGAGCTTACAATGGTGGACAAAGTACTGCAGAACCTTTCCCACATCATTCAGAACGCCAACGCGGTTTTCGTAAACGGCAGGCGGCGGAACCTGGAAGATATGGTGAACGAGGAGCAGCAGACACTTCAGGAAAAAGGGCGATACGGCTCCTTTAAATTGAAGGACAACGCCTTTGTGGACATGCTGCGGCGTGGAAACATCACGGCTCCCTACTTCTTCAAACACCTGGGCGGGCCGTTGGGCGAACTGGGCACGGCGATACTCAACGGGGAAACTGCATTCGGCGTTGAGACAGGCCGGGCGACGGAGCGTTTCCATGCGATTGAGGAAAAGTACCATCGGGATGCTTGGAAAAACAAGAAGGGCGATACGCTGACGCTGAAGAACGGGGACGGCGACAAAATCCAGCTGACCCGCGAACAGGCAATGGGCGTATGGGCCACGTGGAAACGCGAACACTCGGTTGCGGATCGCGAGACGCACCATCTGGATCAGGGCGGCATTCTGCTTCAGCAGGAGAAAAAGATTTTCAAGAAGACCTACGCCCAGGACAGCGCCTTCCGGATTGGCACAGCCGAAATGGTTGAGATTGACAATTGGCTGACGCAGGATCAGAAGAATTATGTGGACGAGGTTGTGAGCTATCTCAGCAACGACATGGCGGAACTGGGAAACATCACTTCCAACGCGCTGCACGGCTACAGCAAGTTTGGCGAAGGGTACTACTATCCCTTCCGCACAAGCGACGCGTTCCGGCCCACGAAGATTGGCAAGGACGATAAAGCAATGCCCTTGAAGCTGATGGGCTTTACCAAAAGCGTTCGGTCGAAATCCAATGCGCCGGTAATCGTGACCGACTTTACCAGCACGGCGTCAGACCACATCAACAGCATGCTGAATTACTATGCGTTTGCGGAAGCGCAGGACAATTTCATGCGGCTGTACAACTTCCGGATGGATCAGAATCACAGCATCAAACAGAGCCTGAGCGGCGCTTACGGTGCGAACCCCGAAAAGTACATCCGTGCTTTTATGAAAGACATGTATGGCGGCGTGGGCATGAGCATGAACGAACGGGACGCCAACCGATTCCTGAGCGCTTTCAAGAAGGGCGCTGTCATGGCATCCCTTTCCGTGGCAATCCAGCAGTCCAGTTCGATCATGCGTGCCATGGCGCTGATTGACCCCAAATACTTTGTTGGAAAACCTTTGAAGGGTGGATTTGCCGAAGCGAAGAAGTATGCGGGGACGGCGGTTATCAAGGACATGGGATCGTTTGACACGGCTACCGGGCGAAGCGCGGTGCAGTACATTACAGGAGACGGCGCAAAGACTGTTGCTGGAAAGATTTCCGAGAAGGTGGGCGATGCTGGCGGCTGGCTGCCTGAAAAAATGGACGCTATCACCTGGGGCTGGATGTGGAGTGCGGTGAAACGCGAAACGGCGGCCCGGACGGGGCTGAGCGTAAACAGCGAGGAATTGAAAGTGCAGGCAGGCAAGCGCTTTGACGAGGTAATGCGGCTTACCCAGGTGTACGACAGCACGCTGGCCAAGAGCGAACTGATGCGCGAGAAGAATTTGTGGGCGAAGATGGTAACTGCCTTTATGGCAGAGTCGACGGTAACCTACAACATGCTGATGGATGCGGTGATTGACGCGAAGGGCAAGCGCTTTGGCGCGGCCACAAAATCCGTTGGCGCTGTGATTGCGGCCACGCTACTGAACAGCCTGCTTGCCAGCGTGATTTACGCTGTACGCGACGATGACGACGAGGACGCGACGTACTTTGAAAGGTATGTCAAGAACCTGGTGGGCAGCCTTGATCCCATCGACGTGACGTTGAATCTGGTGCCCATGGTGAAGGACGTATACGAAATCTTTAAGGGGTACGACGTGGAGCGCACGGACATGAGCGTCTTCAACGACATTTACACCTACTCCAAGGTACTGTCCAACCCGGACAAGAGCTGGCTTGACCGGGTGAAGAGCGGTGTAAGCCTGGCTGGTATTATCACCGGCATTCCGGCGAAAAACCTCTGGCGAGATATTGAGGGTGGAATCAATACGTTTAAGACAGTGAAGGACAACGATTATCGCGACGGCGCGGCGAAGATGGCGGCGCTTCAGGGATTGAGCGAGTGGGCGTTTGGCCCGGATGTGTCCAAGGCGGCAACCATCGACAAGCTGGTGCGAGCCATGGCAAAGGGCGACCAGGCGGAAGCTGCCGCTCAGATGAATACGCTTTCCACCTTCTACGAGGGCGACGAGAAGAAGCGGAAGACGGCCATTAAGAAGGCCGGGAAGGAAGCCTACATCGACGGCAACCTGACGGACGCGCAGGCATTGCGGGTGCTGGAAGGCATTGGCATTACCGGCGACGAGGCGGACAAGGTGCTGCTGGACTGGCAGTACGGTAAGAAAACCGGCGGCAAGACCGTGGGCGGCGCTGGAAGCGATTACCTGGAAGGGGAGATCGACCGGGAAACCGCGCTGGACGCTTTGGGCCGAACTGGCGCTGAAGAAGAGGACGTGGAAACCCGCATGCGCAAATTGGATTATGAAAAGGAAAGCGGGATCAGCTACAGCGGCCTGCAGGATGCTTACACGGACGGCAGAATTAGCCGGGCCGAGGCGCTGCGGGTGCGAACGGAAGTCGGCGGACAGAAACCGGAGGAAGCCGAAAAGACGCTGCGCCAGTGGGACTACGAGAAAGACACGGGCCGGAAGTGGGCCGACATGCAGGATGACTTTGAAACCGGAACCATCACGGACAAACAGGCTGTGGATTACCTTGTGAAGTATGGGGACAAAAAGTCCGATGCGGCGAAGACTACGGTAACCAAGTGGAAGTATGAAAAGGACACGGGCCGGAAGTGGGACGAGATGCAGGACGATTATCTGGACGGCAGCCTGACCAAGTCCCAGGCCATGAGCGCCATGCAGAAGTACGGCGGGAAGACGGCAGCGGAGGCCTACTGGACGGTAGACGAGTGGGAGTACAGGGAAGCCAATCCTGACGCGGACGGCTACAGCAAATTCCACCGGGTGACTGAACTGGCAAGCAGAGGACAAAGCATCTCCAGCGCGGTGCAGGAAATCTACACCCATAGCGACTACAAGACCGCGAAGGACTGCGGCACTGCGGTAACGAGCGCATTGACGAGCTACTGGAAGCCCCTGTACATTGCGGCAACGCCTGCTCAGCGGGAACAGCTGGAGCCGATCATGCTGGCGGCTTACCTGGCGGCTTACGAGACGCTGGGTGAGACGTACTACGGCGACAAGCGGCGGCTGAAGGCGATCCGCAAATGGCTGGAAGACTAGGGTAAAAACATCCCCCGGGGTATGAAATCCCGGGGGAAACTGTTATTTTGGGGGAGAAAGGGGCGATGAAAAATGCTCACGAATCTCCAGTTGGTGGCGTTTTGTAAAAAGGCGCTGGACATGGGTGCGAAATACTGGTACGGCACCTGTTGGTACAAGGGCACGGAAGACCTGCTGAACCGGAAAACGAAACAGTATCCGGCCCACTACACGGCAAGTCGGATGAAGACTTACCGTAAACACATTCAGGAAGGGCGCATGGTGTGCGACTGTGTGGGCCTGATCAAGGGCTTCTTCTGGACGGGCAACGGCAGTCAGCCCAACAAATATCGGGCCAACAATTGCCCGGACACCAGCGCGGACGGCATGATTAATCTGTGCGAGAAGACCTGGCCGGTGGCCGAGATGCCCGACGTGCCCGGCATTGTGCTGTGGCGGAAGGGGCACATTGGCGTATACATCGGTGACGGCTGGGCTATCGAGGCCCGGGGATTTGCCTACGGCGTGGTGAAAACCAAGGTGGCCGGACGCGGCTGGACGAAGGCCGGAAGACTGCCTGCCGGCATGCTGGCCTATGTGGACGCGGACATGGGCGAAGACACGGAAGCCGTGCCCGAGGAAACGCCCCTGCTGAAGCGCGGCATGGAAGGCGAAGCCGTGGAGCGGATGCAGCAGAAGCTTTTGAAGTGGAACAAAAAGTGCCTGCCTGTGTGGGGCGCGGACGGGGAATTTGGCAAGGAGACCTACAACGCCGTGCGCAAATTCCAGCGGGCGTACAGCCTGGGCGTGGACGGCATTGTGGGGCCGAAAACCTGGGCGGCCCTGCTGGACGTGGAGGCCGCCGCCCATGAATGATCTGATTGTATCGCTGATGGGCAATCTGTGTACGCTGGTGGGCGTGATCGTCACCTGCCTTGTGACTTCCAGCGGCACGAAACGACTGACGGAATATCGGCTGAATGAGCTGCGGACAGACTTCAACGACCTGCGGGAGCGGGTGAACAAACATAACAATCTGGTGGAGCGGATGGTGACGGTGGAGCAGAGCACCAAGTCCGCCCACAAGCGACTGGACAGCCTGGAAGGCAGCATGCACCAGGCGTAAGATAGGAGGCAATGGGAATGTACCATACGAGCAAGGCACTGAATCTTGTGGCTGTAGGTCTGGTGGTTCTGCTGCTGGTGGCGGCGGGATGGATTTTTGCGGGCGGGGCGCTGGCCGAGGAGAAGGCGGCGGAACCTGCGGCGGTGGAAGCTTTCTCCTGGGAGTATCTGGCTACGACTGCCGGGTGTGCCGTGGCGGTGTTGCTGATTGTTCAGGGCACCAAGAAGTTAATGGACAATCTTATCAAGATACCCACGGCGGTATACGCGTATATCGTTGCGGTGCTGATCCTTGTATTGGCCATGATTTTCACGCAGGGGTTCAGCTGGAGCGCCTTTGCGCTTTGCTTCCTCAACGGCTGGATTGCAGCGTCCACGGCTTCCCACACCTATGACATCGCGGCCAACAAGCTAAATTGATATGAAAAACCGCCTGTACGAGGAATTCCCGGAATTGCGCTATCTGACGGACGAGGAGCTGAAGCGGCTTTGTAAAAACGCCAGGCTTTCCCGGGATGATGCGCGGATCGCGATTTTACGCCTGTCAGGCAGGCACAGTTACGCCGACATTGGCGCGAAGGTGAACCGCGACCGGAGCGGCGTGTCGAAGCGGCTGCGAAAGACCATCGTACCGGAACTGAAAAAGCACATTGCATAAGGAAAGAGGCCCCCGGGTGGGAGCCTCTTTTTTGTGCACCGTCAGAAGGGCAATTCCGGATCGGACACGGGCTGGAACCCTTCAGGCGCGGGGGGCGTATGGCCTGCTGCATCCTGACGGGCCTTGGGCGTACCCTCCAGCGCGTCAACGATGATCTCAGTGCCATATCGGGTCTGGCCGTCCTTATCCTTCCAGGAGCGGTTTTGCACACGGCCTTCCAGTGCGACGCGGTCACCCTTATGCAAATACTTCCCGGCATAGGTTGCACTGCCGCGCCAGGCGGTGCAATGGAAGAAGTCGGTTTCATAATCGCCTGTCTGCTTATTTTTAAAGGGGCGCTTCACTGCCACGTCGAAGGCAGCGCAGGTTTCGCCGGAATTGCCGACGGTTTTGATTTCCGGGTCTTTGGTGAGGTTACCGGTGAGGATGATTCGATTCATTGGTTGTTTCCTTTCTTGATTTCTGCAAGCCGTTTCTGGGCATTGCGCTGACGTTCAAGGAGCTGCTTTTTTGTTTGGTAAAAGGAGCACTTCTTACCGTTTGCCATTGGGCATGTGTCCTGCAGGTTCAGCACCCGGCAGCCGCCCCCGGGGAGATAGGCGAAACAGTCAGGCTTTTTCACGCTACCATCCTCCTTTTAACTCTTCTCTGCAAAACGGGCAGCCTTCAGTGTTGGATTTCTGCCCGTCGCTTCTCAGGTCGTAAAGCCGTTTGCACCGCTTGCACTTCATGATGACGACCCAGCCAGGCTTATTCACGTACACGATGTTAAAAGGCCCACTATTCATCGCCGGAAGCCTCCTTCCCGGTGATGAGCCAGGAGTACGGCAGAGTTTCAATCCAATCGCAGAAGGCGTGCCATTCGTCCAGCTTATGGTTGCGGCGGGACTTGTAGATATTGGCCAGGACTTCATAGTTCAGCATGACGGTAGCTAGCTGATTATAGCTTTCGGGAAGAAGCTGAAGGATGGCATACCAGATTTCCTTTTTTACTCCTTCTTCCAAACACCTCATATAGCTATCGCGGAGTTCATTCAGCACATCAATCCATGGCCTTGCTACTTCTTCGTACAGGTTGACTTTCTCTGCATACCCGTCCTGATGCAGACTGCCCGACAGGACACGCATATTATGGCGGATTCTGCCGCAATCACTGACATGATAGCCTTTATCGATAACGCATTCGCACCATACTTCGGTCTCTTCATCTGCTTCTGGCGGAAACTGTTTGACTTCATTTCGATAGCCAGGCAGTTTATCAAAGCTGAAGTCGTTCATCTCAAACGGCTTTTCCAATAACTTGTGCATTTTGCTGCAACTGTTTCTCACCGTTCCGACCTTGTATGTATCGAATTCAGCCCACCAGTACAGCGGAGCGGTGATGTCCAGGGACACAACGATCATGCGCAGGAATTTCCGATGATCCGTTCCGGCTTTCCGGAGCGTCGCCATGAGTTTTTTGTCGTTGGGGCCGAGATGGGGATGACCATCCAAAAAACTGAACACACTATCCGACTTGTTCCAGCTGTTCTTGGGATTGCGCATTCCGCGAACTGCTGCTTCCCAGCCGTAGGTTTCAACGGCTTCAAATCTTATCATTGGTATCCTCCTTCGGCGGCAATCCGTGCTTTACCCGGTCGCGCTCTTCAGCGCGTTTGCCATTATTGAAGCGGTCAAGCGTACCCACCAGGTAGCCGGTAATGCGGCGGATGCGGTCAAATGGCCGGTTGCGGAAATGGTACTTGATTTCCACTTCGTTCGGGTCATCTTGCGCGATTTCCGCATCAACGCGCACCAGGTTCTCGCCGCCCTCCATACCAAGGCCACGTTGGACATAGGCCTCCAGTTCGCTTTCGTTGGTGACAGTTTCGGTGCGGACTTCCACACCATGGATTTTCTTAATCATGGTTTTCCTCGCTTTCTTCCGACGGCCCGCGCCAGCGGGCCAGCTTTTCGCAGCCGTGCTCCATGCATTCGTTTGCATCCTGGACGGCGCAATAATAGCAAACAGGTTTTTCGTGTCCTCTTTCCCCGTGTAAAAGCAGCTCGCGAATGTCATCCTCGGCGGCTTTGAGTTTGGCCTCGGCCTGTTCGGCCCGTCCCTGCAACATCTCAATCTCATCTGCCGCCAGGCTGCACAGATCATACGGATTCCCGGGGTCGTAGCCGCACGGGCTTCCATCGTGGTGGTATTCGCACCGTTCGCACACATCGTCGAAAAACTTCTCGTGCAGTTCCACGCATTTCTTCCACTCGTCCGATCCCATGTCCCGGGCCGCCATGCAACGCAGCTCTTTCACCAGGTCATCAATAGCAAACGCGGCAACTTCACCGATCATTGTTCTACCTCCTATTCCGACCATGCCTTTTTAACGGCGGAGTAAACCGCCTCGTAAATGATATTGCGCAGTTTCGCGTAATCAAGTTTAAGCTGTACAGGCGCAGGGGGGGGCAACTAGCTCAGGGGTTGCTTCCTTCAGCGCGTAGTCGGCAAGACGGATGTTGTAGGTGCTTTCTAGCGCCCTTGCGGCGACTTTTGAAATTACACCCCTTTGCATCACTTGCGAGAGGTACGATTCGCAAAAGCCCATTTCGCGGCTTGCGGTGGCCTTTACAAGGCCGCGCTTTTCGAGTTCGCGAGATAGCTTATCCGGATTTACGATGTAAGTTTTCGTGTTAGGCATGTGCTTATTCCTCCTTTTCTTCCGTTACAAACTCCCGTCCTCAGGACTGCCCAGATTGCACAGCTGCTCATACGCGTCCTGCTCTGCGGCATCGCGGCGGTATTTCTCGTCTGCGGTTTCGCCGCGGCTACAAAAATCATCCAACGACATTAGGTGATCATTAATAGCGCACCAGTAATCAGCCTTTAATTTGCTAGTGGTCGGGAACGGCGGTCGGTCACATGCGTAAACACAATCCTTGCAGCGCACCACTTCAACCGCGTCCACGGCGGGCATTTTGTCAATCACTTCGTCAATCTCAGCCAACGGAAAGCAAAACTGCCATTCGCGTTTTTGCAGCTCGTTTTTCAGCGCCTCCCGGCTAATCAGATCGTCCATGTTATCCCTCCGATCCCCATTGCTCCGCCATAGCCCGCGCTATGCCGGGGAATGTTTTGCTACATTCCCTAATACAAAAGCCGCGCATGGAAGTGCGATGCCGTTGCCCCACATCTTGTACTCCGCGCTATCCGTGTGCAGGGCGTTGTACCACCTAGTCAGCGATTTCGCGCTGTATTTCTTGGGCGGCTTCCCCGCGATGGATGCGCAGATGTCGCGCGCTCCCTGCCAGAACTCCAGTTCCTCGTTCGACAGCCTGTCCTTGTGGTCGGGGATGCCCCACCCGTCGGGGAATCCCTGCAAGCGGCAGCATTCCAGCGGCGTCAAACGGCGAATGATGTACTTGCGCGGCGGCCTTTCTTCGTCTTGCGCAGAGTTTCTTAGACGGTTCGCCGCATATACAACCTCGGACGGATGGCACGCCTTTAAGCATGGGCTTAAACCGTTTGTGACTTGCCCTTTCCCTTTATTTGATCCTTCCATCGCGATGATCGGCCGTTCGTAGCACACAACGTTCTGGCCGCGGTCGATGCAGGGGGACGCATCCGCTTCTGCCGTCAGCGTCCGGGCAACCTGCGGATAGCAGACGCAATTCGGCTGCTGCGCGCTTTCAACGTTTCTAGCATTAAGCGCGGTCAGTGTGTGAAAGACCTTCGGATAGCACACCGCGGGCACGGAGTTCCCGCCCGCTTCGCTCCCCAGCGTCGGCGTGACGGTTTCGCTTTCGCCCAGACTGCGCGCCTTCGCGCCCTGACCGGCCTTGAAGCAGATCGCCCGCGGATTCAGGCACCCAATGCCACGGCTTCCTCCAGCGCTTCCCGCAGCATCGGCGGCAGCGTCTTTCCCCGGCGCTCCGCACGCCGCAGGATTCCCTCGCATGCTCTCGCGCTCAAATAATATTTCTCCGGCGCGTCCGCCTCTAAAATCTGCCACAAGGTAGATTCGTTTGCGGCGCTGGGGCACTCCCCAGTATTGCGCGTCGAGCTGCCGCCACGCGACGGAGAATCCGTCACCCACGATCTCTCCGGCAGGATTCCAGCGCCCGTTCGCAAGTCCAGGAACTGATATTTCTGCGCTGATTCGGACGAAGGCTTCAAGTACGCAGCGGAAGTCCGCCCCTTTGTTGCTGCTGAAGGCACCGGGTACGTTTTCCCAAACAGCGAAAGTTGGATGCCGTCCATTGGTTGCGTCCCTCATTTCTTTTATAATTCGGATAGCTTCAAAAAACAGATTAGATCGTTGACCATCGTGGATGCCAGCGCGCTTGCCGGCCACACTCAAGTCCTGACATGGCGAGCCGAAAGTGATTACGTCCACCGGCCGCACCTTGTCGCCATGTACCTCGGTCACGCTGCCGAGGTGTTCCATCTGTGGGAATCGGGAGCGCGTCACCGCAATGGGGTACGGCTCCACCTCTGCCGCCCAGACAGGCTCAATCCCGCTGATCGCACCGGCCAGCGGAAAACCGCCTGATCCGTCGAACAGGCTGCCGAGTTTAATGCTCATTGTTCGCCCTCCAATTCCACGCTCGAGCCGCATTCTCCCTCGAATCGAACCGCCGCTTTATCCAGTACCCGATGCAATCCGGCCGTGAGCACCCCACCGTAATCGTCCCCCGGTCCAGATCCATAATTTTCCCAGCCGTAATGCTGCCCACATTAAGCCTGTCCGCGCTGATCGTGTACCCCTCCAGCAGGTCGATATACTCCGCCGCTCCCCCGCAAAACGGACACGGTTTCAGCTCCGGGATTTTCGGATTGCGCCCCGCCCAAATTTTCAGATTCTGGATCTGCTCCTCGGCATTTTTGATCTTGGCAAGCCGCCGAATCAGGCACGCCCCATTGTTATCTCTCCACGACGCTGCCGGGCACCCATCGCACCCATGCCCGCATCTCCCATCGGCCAACCGCACAGCCGTGTCATGCATGTTTTCCGTCAGCGATGCATACACCTTGGCGGTAGTGTCCTCATCCAGCTCGCAATAACTCTGCCCCAAAATGTCCTGCATAATCACACCTCCATCGCCCAAGCGGCGTAGTACGGGCATCCCCGTGTTCCTTCCGGCAGATCAACCGGAAACTCATCAAATGCTTTACGCAACGTGCATTTGCACTGGCCATCGTAATCCTTATCGCACAACATACAATGCTCCCGGAATACCCCAATCAGCTCCAACGTGCATTTGTTGGAAATCCAGCGCCCACTTTCCTCGCCTGGTTTCCCGTCGGCGCGGAATACCCCAATCTGATATCCCAAATGTTCCAGATTCCGTTTCTGCGACGTGAGTTGCTCCGTCGGGATGGTGGCCATCACATCATCCAGCAGCTTCCGCGAGGCCCATCTTAACTGCCCTAGCGTGCGCATGCCGTTCGGGATGGTTTTCAGCCGCCTATGCAGTGGTTCCAGCCCGTGGGCCATGGTAATCACCGCATACAGCTCCAATAACGATTCCTGTTCTCGGCCCTGTAGCCTCCTGGTTTCAGGCATTTTCGTTTTCCTCCCTGTGAATAGATCGTTCGGGGTCGAATCCGTCCGGGTAACGCCGCTTCAGCTTTTCGATGTTGTGATTGAGGATTTCCGACAGGGAAACGCCCAGGCCGGTGGCCGTCTCTGCGATGTACCAGGCCACGTCCGACAGCTCGTCAATGAGGTGGTCACGATCCAGTTCATGGCCCTGGAAGAGGGCCTTTTTTACTAAATCCGCGCACTCGCCCGCTTCCCCGGCCAGGCCCAGAACGCCGTTGAGAATCCGGTCATGGCCGTCGGGGGACGTGCGCTGGGCAAGTTGCTGATAACCGTTTGCGGTGATGTCATTCGCCATGTTTGATCTCCTCCTTGTGTCCGTCCAGAAAAGTCACGGCTACGGCGGCGGCGGCCCATTCGTCGGCGCGGAAGCCGTAGAAAAAATCGGGGTTCTTCTTGGTGCCCTTGCCGTTTTTCAGATCATGGGCTGCGAACCGGTCGATGAGGGCCTGACGGATGTTGCTGTCCCTGGCCCGGGTGGAATGGCATAGGTTAAGCTTTTCCTCCTGCCGGTAGAGCCGGTAGAAGGGGATATGCGCCTGCTCCGCCAGCTGCCAGAAGCGGCCGATCCAGACGCAGGTCTCGAAGACCTCCGCTCCCACGGGCATGCCGTAGGATGCAATCATTTCACAGACGATTTCAATCTCCTCGGGGAGATAGTAGGTCATCAGGAATTTCAGCACTTCTTCGTTGGGGCGCTTGAAATGCTCCAGGACTTCGTATTCCGGGGACATGACCACCACGGCGGACTGGGTAGAGCCGGGGTCAATGGCGACGATGGTACGCATGATAGCCCTCCAGACGTTCGATTTGCGTTTCCGTCTGCATTACAGCAGGCGTTTCGCGGTCTCTACGGGGTTAGGGGTATAGTTGCTAGGGTAAAAATCAGTCGTCGGAATTCTCAACGTGGCGTTGCTGTTCAAGAGCAGCGTGGGCACGTGCGATGTTGGTACGTGCAATCTCGGCGCGGCGTGCTCGTTCCTCGTCGCCCATCTCCCGCTTGGCGCGGTACGGATTTTTACCGTACCGGAAGGGATACAGGGGGCAATCGGTGATGGGGCACTTATCAACTTCCACGGGATTGTCGCAGGTGCAGCGCAGGCACTTGGCGCGGATCGCCTTGACGGGGTTATGCAGATTTGCCATGAGATACCTCCTTTGCGTTGATCATGGCTTCAGGGGTGTGTACCGCATGTGGGCGCTATCAAAGGCGGCAAACACCTTGCCGGTTTCGCCCTGGCGCTGCTTGGCGATGGACAGGGCCAGCACCTTTGCGCCGTTGAGGGTGGCGCGTCTCCACGGCTCCCGCATGTCCTCGGGCAGGGCCTCGTCCCCCTGCTGGTCGATGCGATGCAGGAAGATGACGTTGTCTGCGTCCTCCTCCAGGGAGCCGGAACCTTTCAGTTCGGACAGGGTAGGCAGGGAGTTTTTCTCTTGGCGGCCCACCTGGGCCAGGAGGATGACGGGGATGCGCAGATCCACGGCCAGACGCTTGATCTCCTTGGAGATGTACCCGATGCGCATGAAGTCGCCGTCGCGGAAGCGCTTGCGGGTGGTGAGTAGCTGGGCGTAGTCCACCAGGAGCATTTCGCACTGGCCCCGGTCGTGCTGGGAGCGCACCTGAGCGGTGATGGTTTCCAGTTCCCGGGCGAACAGGAAGCTGATGGGCATTTCGCCCCACTTGGTGAGCGCCCCGGACATGGCCTGCCAGTCCTCAGGCTGGATGTATTTGGCCTTGCGCAGGCGGTTGGCGTTGACGCCGGAAGCGTCGGCCATGAGGCGGGTGCCCATCTGGGTGTCGGTCATTTCCGCCGAGGCCACGCAGACTTTGCGGCCATTGGAGGCCGATGACGTGGCGCAGAACATGCCGAAGGCGGTTTTGCCAACGCCGGGCCTTGCGCCGATGATAGTCATTTCTCCCGGGAAGAAGCCGCCGATGAGATTGTCCAGGTTGGCAAGGCCGGAGGCGCAGGGGATGATCTCGCCGGTGGAGCGCTTTTCAATGTCCTCGTAGGCGGACAGGAGCACGTCGCCGGTGTCCACCCAGTCGGATCGCACCCGGCGAACAGAGGTGATGGCGTCTTTCGCGCCGGTGATCACCGTCTCCAGATCGCTTTCTGGGTCGGCGGCAGTCTCCACGATGCGGTTGGCGATGGTGATGAGCCGACGGCGCTGGCTAGCGTCCAGAACGCTGTCCGCGTACTGGCGCCAGATGGCGGGAGCAGGGCACATCTCCAGGCACTCCACCAGCAGGCTGGAAACCTGCATGTCCGGGAAATGCGCGGACACTCGCTCGTCTAGGGTGATGAGGTCGATGCTCATGCCCTGCTGCTGCATGCGCAGGATTTCCGCGAATACTTCCCGGTGGGCCTTCTCGGAAAAATCCTTGGGCACTACCACGTCGTTTACCTGCCGGATCAGGTCGGGCTTACGCAGGATGGCGCCCAGAAGCGCTTTCTCGCTGTCATTCGTCGCCCGTCCACGGCTTTCGCCAGTCACGGGGTACAGGTTTGCCGCCATATCTGCTCATGTCCTCCTCGTCGAATACCGGGATGTTATCGCCTGTGCAGGCCGCCTGCTGCTGTGCTGCAGGGAGTTCGTCCTCCCAGCGGCGCTGGTTCAGCCAGGTACTGGGGTGCGGGATATACTGGCCGTCGTCCCTCTGCCACTGGGGGGACTGCTTCTGGGCTTCGATGGCCCTGAGCAGGCTGGCATACTCCTGGGCAGTCAACCTGAGTTTCTCCCAGGCCTTCCGGGCCGTCGCTTTGTTGGTGTGCCTTGGGTAGGCACTCCAGAAGGTTTCGAAGGTGGGCTTATCGGGATCATTCGCCTTCGCGCCGTCCCCCTGGGGGGTGTCGTTATTTATAACGACAGGGGGATATACGGTACTCTTAGTATTTCTCTTAGTATTTGATCCCTTAGTATTTAATACTTTAGTATTTATATATAGCGACGGGTTATCCATAGGTGGGTTTTCTATCGATGGATTACCATCACCTGATAATCCATTGATGCCTTGGGGGGCCTCGTAGACGTTGTACTCGTATTCAAAGCGTCCGGCCTTGTCATACGACTTCTCTACCTGAAGGTATCCTCGCGACTTCAGCTCGCCCATTGCTGATTTGACAGCCGTCACGCCTTCAGCGCAAAGGGCACATAGCCCTGGCATGGAGTAGTCCCACGTATCAGGCAACGATAGCATGATGGAGAGCAAGCCTTTGGCCTTTAGGGACAATCCACGATCCCGGAGGTGGTAGTTGCTCATGACCGTGAAGTCTTTGGTCTTGTTGATCCGGAAAGTTGCCATGCTGCCCTCCTCAGTCCTCGTCGATGTACTCCAGCGCGTCTTCCTCGGAAGGGTCTTCGTATGGGAGATCGCAGAAGGGCACGTCGGTATCCGTGTCGTCGAAATTCTGGCAGAACATGCAGCCGGAGCACTCGCCGCCGTAAACACAAAGCATTGCCATGATAATCAATCCTCCTCCGGGTATTTGATGACATAAAGGCCCTGGAAGAGGGGGCAACGTTGGTATTGCCCCCTGCAATGGGCCGACAGGTAGTCTCGATAGGCGGCTGCCGTGGGGAACATCAGCCGCCAGTTGCTTGTTCGGGTGGGGCCTTCGCAGGACACCCACTGTCCTTTCTGGGCGGACACGAAGAAGGGGCAGCGGATGTTCTTGGCCTCGGACAGCGCCCCGGGCACGGTTAGGTTTCCTCCGGGACGGGGGTGAAGCGCTCCACGTAATTGGCGTCGATGAGGACGATGTCTTTCCCGGCGATGGTGCCGATTTGACCATTTACGTTGACGGTCTCGCCCTCTTTGAGGTCGAGGAAGTCACGGACGCGCTTGGGCCGGGAGAAATACCGGCATTTGATGTAATCCGTCCTGGTGCGCCGGGGAATGCCCAATTCGAAAAACTGGCAGGACGCGCCGTCGGCATAATGGGAGATAGACACATTGCGGACGTAGCCCGCCACGACAATGAAGTTAAGCATCTGCCTTGTCCTCCTTGGGGGTGATCTCGCCGGTTTCGGGGTTCACGTCCTCGTCGGCAAAAGCGGTTTCGATGCTCTCGTCCGGGACGTCCATCATGTCCGCGTCGATGGTGCTCTTGACAGTTTCATCGGCGGCAATCTGACGCTGGAATTCGACGTTCATGGGAGCGTATTTCAACGCCTGCTTCAGTACGGTCTTCTTGGCCATGCTGAGGAAGTCAGACTTCCAGGGGCTGGAATAGCCGCTTTTATAGCTTTCCGAGTACTGGGCGGCATGCTTTCGCACGTCCTCAATGGACATTACGGCGAAGCCGGAACCGCCGTCCTTGCTCTTCCAGGTGGCGTACACGCAGATGGGTTCGCCCCGGTCTTTCAACGCAGGCTTGTGCTTCAGCGTACGATCCATGCCGAGGGAGTACTCGAATTCGTCGTGCTCGTACACGGCCTCGGCGTTGATCTCGATAACGCCGCCGCGATAGGCCAGGTCGATCATGCCATGATAGCCCAGCTCGAAGACGGTTTCATAGTTGCCAGTTTTACCGTTTTTGCGGGGGATTAGGAAGGCCTGCTGGAGCACGGTGTTCGGCTCCAGACCTACCTGAGCGGCCTGCAGCATGGCACCGATGAAGCTCTTGGGGGTGCACTGCTGGAGCCTGGGGTTGGAACTCAATGCGGTGGTGGTAAGCCGGGCGAAACGCTCCGGGGTGATGGCGGAAGGCAGAGCCTTGCTGATCTCAGGCTTGTAGACTTCCACCCAGTCTTTCAGGGTACGTGCGCTCTTGGCATCTTTGGTGACGATGCTCTCTTTTGCCTTGGAAATGATGCCGTTTGCCATGGGTTATTCCTCCTCGTTGTTGGGTTTGTCGTCGGACTCGGGCTTGAACGCCTTCAAAATGAGAAAGCCGGTAAGCGCCTCCTGAAACGCTTCGGGCGCGGATTTCTGAAGCTGCTTAAAAAAGTCGTACAGGATGGATCTGGAGACGCCGCCGAGAAGTGCAAACCCGGCACGGTGCGTATCGCCTTCGAGGGTGTAGACGATAGCCGAGGTGGTGGCGGTTAATGTCTCGTCTACGGGGAGGGGATTGAAGTCGTCGTCGACGCAGTGGCCGGTGATGTGGATGCCGATGTCGATGGGGGCGGGCAAGGTGTTTTCTTCGCCGGGGGGGTTGACAGGTTCCTTTGCCATGGTGGTGTCCTCCTTAAACTTTCGATATGGTAAAGCGCCGTGAGGTGCTTTCCTTGCTGTAGCGGGCGGCGACTTCGGGCAGGTCTGCCTTGAGCCGCCGGGAATCGATGCGGGACGATGTGACGGACTTCCAGCTTACCTTCCAGCCGTCGCAGGTAGCCGTCTCGGCAGGCCCCATGTCGCCTTTGATGCGCTGGGCAATGGCGTCCTGCTGGGCCTGCAGGTCTTTGATCTGCTGGGAGAGGGCCTGGTACATGTCCAGGGCTGAGCCGCGCCCAAACAGGTTGACGGTGGAGCCGTCAGAATCGGGGTAGAGGGTCTGGAGGGCTTCGTCGTCGGATTCCTGACCAATGGGAGCCGGGGGCGTGTCGGACTTGACGCAGGCCCAGAAGTCCTTTTCGATGGCCATGAGGGCGGCAATCTCGTCCTCGTCACGATCTACGGTGACGATGTGAAAATCGCGATTGTTGAGCAGGTAGGCGATGTAGGCACGCTGGTAGCCTGTGACGGCCATGTAGTGCATGACCTGGGCCAGATGTGCGTCCACGGGCTTGCCCATGCCCTTGACAGCCTTGGAGACTGGCAGAGACGTGCTGGTTTTGCATTCCAGGAGCCAGGGGTGGCCGACAATCGCACGGTCGATATCCGCGATGGCCCAGGGGTAGTCGTCGTTGACGATGGAGCGGTTCTCCCGGCGGACGCGCAGGCCCGTTTCTTCCATGAACATCATGGCGACCAGGTCTTCCAGGTAGCTGCCCACTTTGGTGGTGACGTTGCCCTGGAATTCAGGGGCTTTGCCGGTCTTCTCCATCCAGGTGGACAGGGGGGACGCGTAGGGGTTCAGGCCTGCGACAGCGCCTGCGTCGCTGCCGCCGATGTAGTTCTTGCGCAGGCCCAGCCACTCTTCGCGGCTGGCGGTGGGAATCTTGTGGATCACGTGGTGTACCTCCTTCCGTGCAGTTCCACGTCGGATCGCCGGGCCGCCTCGTTGCGGCCTTCCTGGTAACGTCTCCAGGCCAACAGGTGATAGATTTCGGACAGCATCAGGCCCAGCCCGAAAAACGCAAAACACTTGATGACTTCCCACATGGTGATTTCCTCCTTTAACGACTTTTTTGCTTCCGGTCGCGGCGCATGCGCCGGGTGACGTTGGCCTGCTTGCGATCGGTAAGGTCGATGGCCGTCTGCAGGCCCCTGAGCTTGTCCGCGTAGGCGATGATCTTCACGATGTCTTCCACGGCGGCCTGTTCGCAGCCCACGTGGCAGCCCTGTTTGCGGCGGGGGCAGTCCTTACAGCAGGTGGTCATTGGGTGCACCTCCTGGACGGACGGCAGGGACGATCCGGGAACAGGGCGGGGATGGCCGCCGGGCCGACACCCAACAAATCCAGGATGCCGTACACCTCGTCCAGCGTCCAGGGCTGCTGGTAATTGAGCTTTTGAGAAAAGGACGTGGGGCCGAGCAGGATGCGCTTGGACGCCTCGTGGCAGGTGAAGCCTGCCTCCAGCAGGGCGCGGCGCAGGGTCTCGTTGCGACGCATTGAGATTCCTCCTTTAAACTTGAATCTGCGGGAAAGTTACAATATAATGTAAGAAAGGGGGATTGGCCATGAAAAATAAGGTTGGAGTACGGGTTGTAGCTGGCGTGTGCGCCTTCATGGTGCTGGCGTGTCCTGCGTTTGCGCATAGTGGCCGGACTGATTCCAAGGGGGGCCACTACGACCGCTCGACGGGGGAGTATCACTATCACCACGGGTACAAGGCACATCAGCACGAGAACGGCGTGTGTCCGTATGACTACAAGGACGCGACAGACCATTCGCCGAGGAAGAGCACCAAGCCGGTACGAACAAGTGCTACTCCCAGGCCGACGGTCAGGTCGACGCTGAAGCCTGCGGTTACCGCTCAACCGAGGACGACACTGTCTCCGGCTGCGAAGAAGAAAAAATCAGAGCAGACGGAACAGGTAGTGACGGCTGTTGGGGTGGGAAGCATACTCACTGTATACGTCCTTGCGGCAGTGTTCCTCCGCCGGAAGTAACCTCGTCAGCATCTCCAGAGGGCTTCTGCCGCTCTGAGCGCAAAAGTACAGCTGCCGGGCGGTGGTTGCCAGCCAATAGCGGGCTTCTTCGATGGTCATTTCCGGGTTTCCTCCGTGGCGAAGAGGTAATCTTTGCTACATCCGGGGAAAAAGTCTCGCTGGATGATGCAGGCTTCCGGCCACGAAAAGTCGCGAGAACCGTTGAGCTTGTAACGCAGGGTACGCGGGGTTACACCGATTGCGGCTGCAATTTCATCTTTGCAAATACCCTTCTTCGCGATTTCGCCCGTGAGGTTGGGGTAAAAAGGTACGCGTAACATATTTTCACTTCCTTCGTTTCGGGCGGAAACTCAAAAAGTACCGTCCGTTGTCTTTTGCACTGCAATTATAGCACCACAAACGGTACTTGTCAAGGCTTTGCGTCGAAAAAAGTTCCACAAATTGAATTTTCTTGCTTGACATAAGGCGATGATAAGCGTATAATGTAGGTAAACAAAAGGAGAAGCAAAATGGAATTGTGGAAAGCATTGGCCGCGCGGCGAAAAGAATTGGGGATGAAATTCGATACGCTGTCAAGATTGTCAGGTGTGCCGGAAACCACGCTTAAAAAGGTGCTAACCGGCGTAACGACGAATCCGAAAATGACAACAGTAAAATCGATTGCAGGAGCCCTTGAAATGACACTATCCGAGTTGGATGATCGGATGCAGGAAGACAAAGGGCTGTCTTTTGAGGAAATGCAGCTTGTTGAGCGCTATCGCACCCTGGACGATGCCGGGAAATCGCTGGTGGAACATGTACTGGCCTACGTGGTGTCCCGCCCGGCCCAGGCGGACGAGACTGTAGCCTGGGCGAAACAGCACGTACAGGCAGCGCAGGAGCCTGCTACGGAGACAGGAAACGGGTAATGTTCGCGCCGGGGGCGGCGCTGAGATTGACGAAGCGCATGGCCGGGGTGAGGCCCGGCGGGGTGACATAATCCCGGACTTCCGGGTGCTCGGGGTACTCCCCGAATTGGACGATGTAACGGCCTTTGCAGGACAGCTTCTGGGAGATGGCCAGACGGTAATTGGGATCGGACAGACGGGCGGTGTTAATCATGTTGATGCCTCCTTGTAACTTGTTGCTGTAATAGTCCGGCATGTGCCCGAAAAGCGCAATGGGCGAGAAAAAGAAGCGAGAATGAATGCACATCTTGTGGCATGTGGACTGAAAAGTATCTACATGCCATAAATAATATGGGGAATCGTGACCAAAAGAAGGGAAGCGAGGGAATGGGAGGTACTATCTGTAAGTACCTGAGCAAGTTGAAGGAGGAAACAAGGCTGACACAACAACAGCTATCTGACCAGACTGGGATACCCATGGGGACGATACCACGATACTTTGCCGGAATGGAGGATGACAGCGCAAATTTCGAGATTGTACGCAAGCTGGTGATGGCGATGGGCGGCAGCTTGGACGAGATGACAGGGATACCTTCCAGGGCTTCGCCTGCGCCGAAAAGCGACAGCGAATTGGTAAGCATTTACAAAGCGCTGATTGCGGAAAAGGATGACCGTTTAGCACACCGGAACAGGACGATAGAGGATGAACGGAAAAGATCAAAAGTATTGAGCATCGCATGTTTCGCAATCATGATGGTATTTGTGATGCTATTTATAATTGATTTGTTTGTCCCGAAACGGGGATGGATTTTGAGATAGAAAAAGATAGGCCCCGCAAGGAAGCGGAGCCTGTTTTTAATACTGGAGGGAGAAACATGAAACGCAGTGCAGAGGCTATCTGGGTGGAAGCCCGGAATCGATGGCAGATCAATGTGCAGAAGGACGGAAAACGCAAAACTTTTACGTCCTCACTGCCGGGAAGGAAGGGAAAACACGAGGCGGAATTGAAGGCTGACGAGTGGCTGGAAAGTCAGACCGAGGACAGACGGTTCGGGGAGGCGTGGGAGGCATACGTGGCAGATTACCAAAGGCGCGTGAAGACCGAAACGCAATTGAGCCGCGACAGCCTGTACCGGCATTGGATACAGCCCTATATCCGGACGAGCATGAAGCTGGCCCAGATTACCCCGGCGACGTGGCAGAGATGCATTGATGCAGCTGCTGATGCTGGCAGGTCGCGGAATACAATCAGCTGCATACGCGGCGTTATCAGCAGTTTTTGCCATTTTTGCAAGCGCAATCGATGGAAAATTGAAGTGCCTGAAGCCTGGGAGATTATCATTCCGCCTGCGAAGCCGAAGGTCGAGCGGCATCCGCTGGGGGCGGCTGACCTGAAGCGCATTTTTGAAGTGGACACGGTAGTAAAATACAACTGGGTACGCCCATGTTTTTACATCTACGCCTGGCGGCTGATGATTTTGACTGGGCTACGGCGAAGCGAACTGGCAGGGTTACAGTGGGAAGACTTGGAAGACTGCAACGTGCTGCACGTCAGGCGGGCAATTAACCGGCTGGGCGAGATAACGGACGGCAAAACCGAGAACGCGCAACGGTATGTTGCACTGTCGCACAGGGCCGTGAAGGCGATTGATGACCAGCGGGCCATGCTGAGGCGCGAGGGGATTATATCGCCGTGGATGTTTCCGGCGAAAGACGCTGGGCATAGCGATACCAATGTGATTTACAGGGCGTGGAAATTTTATCAAAAGCAGAATGGGATTAATTGCAACCTGCATGAGCTGCGACATACGTTTATCAGCGCGGTAAAGCCCGCCCTGCCTATGGCGCTGCTGAAACAGCAAGTGGGGCACAGCGATGACATGGATACGCTGGGCGTGTATGGCCATAGGATGGACGGGGATTTGGCGGCAACGGCTGCCACAATAGATCAGGTTTTTGAGGCATTGATTGGCGAAAACTAACGTGTACTTTAGCGTGTACTACGGTTTTGTATATATCGTGAAAACCCAATGGATACAAGGAAATTAAGAAAAAACGCGATTATAACCCCCGTAGTACACACATGATACTGTAGTGTATTTTTGGTGCACTATGCACAAAGAATGGAGGGAAAATACACTGGATTGTTGTGCACTTTTATTTTAATGCAAGCGCGAACGTGTACCAAAACGTGTACCGGATCAAGGGCGGATCAGATCGCAAAAAGGTCTTCAATTTTGCAGTCCAGGGCGCGGGCAAGCTTGATGGCGGAGCCGATGTTGGGGCGGCGTTCGCCGCGCTCCCATCGGCTGACGTCCTTGCGCAGGCAGCCGACTTCCTCGGCCAGCTGCGCTTGCGTCCAGCCCTTGGCCATCCTCAGTTGGGTGATGGGGTTGTCGTTACCACGATCTCTGGGGTCGGTCCTCATTCGTCGTCACCTCCTTTGTCGGTGGATTTTTCGGCGTCGCGTATAAGCGGCCCGAAATAACGGCGTTCTGCGTCCTTCCGCGCTTTCACGGCGTCGGAAAACTCCAAAAAGGATCCCAGATATATTGATTTGCCCTTGACCATTATATTGGCCGTGTAATAGATATTACTGGAGTTATGGCGTTCCCGAACGCCTGTAGCCCCGCTGGTGTTATTCGTTCGCAGCTTTCCGTCCATCACGTGACGGATGCTGTTGATCTGCGTTCCGCCCACATGACCGGCGGAACCTGACTTCAGCCGCGTCTTGGCATTTGCCCATGCAGTGTGCCCGCAGTCTGTTCGGGCACCGCTTTTCAGCTCCGCGCCCCGGATGACAGTGGTGTGCCCGCAAATGCATTGGCACAGCCATGCGCGGCGCTCCCGGAGGTACTCTACACATGTCAGGTCACCAAACGTCTTCCCGGCCAGGTCGTCAATCAGGGGCGACGGCGTGGTCTTGGCCTTCTCCTGCTTCGTGCGTTTTCGCGATGCTGCGGCGCACTCCTGGCTGCATGTTTTCTGGCCAGGATAGTCGCTCCTGGTGGTAAACGTTTTCCCGCAGATGGAGCAGATTTTTTCTGCCATGTTACTCATCCGCCTTCAGCGTCGCCGCATACTCTCGGGCCACGCACTGATCGCACGTGCTCACCGCGTCGGCGGACACCAGGGCATACAGGCCAGTGGCCCCAAATTGCACCAGCACCGCGCCAAGCGGGAATTTTTCGGTCACCACGCTGTCGATCATTCGTGCTCCGGCGGGGATCGTGTTGGTCAGCAGCTCGGCTGCGATATTGGATTTTCTCATTGCGGTTTTCATTTTTGCTTCCTCCAGTCTTATGTCGGCGCACAAACCATGTCCAATAACGATGTATTTTTTCGTTTTGCGCACTCCCGTTTTGCCGGGATACGATGCCTCCCGGCGGGGCGGATGGTGTCAGTCGTCGAATTCGCGTTCCTCGACGATCTGGAAATCGGGGCTGTTGGATTCCAGCGCGGCAACGATGTCGTCGAAGTCGCACTCGCACTCGCCCCAGCTGGAATCGTCTTCCACGTCGGCCAGGGAGTGGTCGTACTGCCAGCCGTCGATTCCACCGTAGATACGGGCGACGCGGTTGTCGTAATCGACGGAAATCATTTCCAGGGACGCGTTGGTGTTGACCTTGTACAGCTTTTTCATGATTTTATCCTCCTCACTTCTCGAAATCCCTCATCAGGATGTAGGCATTCCGTCCGAAAACCGATTCGAACTCGTCTTCCAGCGCCATCAGTGCGCTAAAAGCGGACTGGGTTTGTTCATCCTCGAACCCCAGTCGATTCAGGCGTTCGCGATAAATCTTTTCACGCTCTTCGATCGCTCTGAGTAATTTCTCTGCGTTCTGATTATTCATGTTCTTACTTCCTTTCTTTTGCCCGCCTTTAACCGGGCGGGCGCGGATTCTATTGCGGTTTAGTATTTGAACATCCGGGCGATGTTCTGCACGTTGCAAACGGGGTACTGGTTTCCAGCGGCGATGAATTCCCGGGTCAGGATTTTTTCCGCGGCGGCGGCGAAACGGGAACGGTGGTCGATGATGAACGCCGCATCATCCGCATTCGCTCCACCTTTGGCGATCATCGCCCGATATGCTTCGATGGCCTTGGTCACAGGCGCGATCTCTGCCGGGGCAAGTTCCCTGGCCCATTCGATGTGCTTTTCCATGACCTCCACGGGGTTGTTGATAATATCCTTT
>ERZ808278.338-NODE-338-length-33972-cov-4.617596_pt1 | contig 33972 bp, 29 predicted proteins | sample MGYA00521239_ERZ808278 | MGnify/ENA primary metagenome ERZ808278 (study PRJEB31516, sample SAMN03275600) | gut metagenome | biome: mammalia-associated habitat; material: feces | host: Papio cynocephalus | place: Kenya | collected 2012-07-17 ... | reverse complement strand
TGTGAAGCAGAGTGAATACAGTTTTCGATGCTATGGGGAGATCGGACCGATTGATATTCCTGTTTTGGACATATCCATGTACCGTCCAGAATGTCAAAATCGGCTCGTAAACAAAGAGCTTGCCCAGTATTTTTATCTTACACCATATGATGAAAGAGATACCTTCTGCTGGAGGGTAGCCCTAATTAAATGCACTGAAAGTAAGCATATTTTGTGTTTCTGTGCAGAACATCTTATTTTTGATGGATATAGTCGTGAGATATTTGAGAATGAGTTCAAGAAGTTCTATCAAGCAAAAAAGAATCATATGGCAGTTAAGGCAAAAAAAAGGGAAAGCTTTTTTAGCTACAATGAAAAAGTAAAGCAGCAAACAGAGGATAAGATGAAAGACGCTGATTATCTAAAAAAGGAAGATTTCTTCCAGGAAGGTGGACAAGCAAAAGGATTACCGACGCAAGGAGAAATATCAATCTATCAGCATACAATTTCTCTGGATGCGTTAATTGAAAATCATCCGGAAAAGGAACAGGCAGAACTTATTTCAGAAGTGTCCTATAAACTGTTTCTTCATGTAATGGCAAAATTAGATGGAAGCAGAAAAATACCATTTCTTACGATTAGTGAGGGAAGAAAACTGGGTGAGTATTCCTGTTTTGACTGTGTAGGAGAATTTATAGATTACGTGCCTTATATAGGAGATGTGGAGGAAGAAGATGATTATCAAGAGTATTTACAATACTTGAAAAAAATAGAGTCAGACGGAATTCGTATTACAGATATATTTGAACTATCTGGTGAAAAAGTAAAATTTCAAGGTTATCTTTCAAATATGAAGGCAGTTTATAATTATCAGAACTACAGAATTGTAAAGAGGCAGGAGTGGATTAAGAAGAGTGAGGAAAAAATCGTTAATTTAAAAGGTCTGTTAAATTATATTGTTCGTCCAAAAGAAAGTGCGTTGGAAATCATTCTAGTGTATAATAAAATGATACCAGATTTTCAGGAACTGCTAGAAAGCACATTTGCTGAAATTATTTAGCCATAAGGAGGAGTATAAGTGAAAGTAATCATGAAATATGTGTTGAAAAACATGTGGGAGAAGAAGGGGAGAACGTTACTCATCGTGATTGCAGTAATGTTGTCTACTTCCATATTTTTCAGTACACAGTCCTTGTCTAAGAACTTAGAAAATATTTATCTCAATGTAATCAGGAAAGATTTTGGTTCAGCCGATATTTCAATTTCGAGCGGTTCTAGCCAGAAGAGTCAGTTATTTGAAATGGATGAGATAAATAAAATAAAATCTGATTATGAATCGGTAACTGGTGTATTCTATGCGACAGGATTTTATAAGCACAAAAAGGAAAACCTGCAGGTTAAATTATGCGGTTACAAGAGCTGTTCAGATTTAGATGATGTGAATCCAGTGGTGATAAAAGAGGGAAAAAAGAGTTCTTATACGCTAGGAATTAAGGATATTGTTATCAGTACAAAAACGGCTGAACAGTATAACTTACATGTTAATGATAAGATGAAAATCCGAATTAGTGGGGAAGAAAAGGAATTTACCATAATTTCCATTGCCCAGGCGGATAGAATGTTTCGAGATACAGGCGCTAATATACCAGCAATTGTTTCACAAAAGATGTTAAACGACTGCTATATGTCTGAATCAAAAGTAAATACCATTTTAGTCGGTTTGAAAGAGGACCAGAAGGTAGATAAGGAAATCGACAGACTGAGTAAATTATATGAGGATCAGGAAGTTTCTGAGCTGTTAACAGAAAATACTGCGAAAGCTTACACAGATCGTATTACGGTATCTTTTTACCTAATGTCAATTGCTGTATTTTTCATTAGTATCTTTCTGATTTATTCATCCTTTAAGGTAATCAGTATTGAGCGTATGCCTATTATAGGGCTTTTTAGAAGCATTGGTTCCACTAAAAAAATGACCAATCTTATGATGTTAATAGAAGCAGTTGCATGTGCGGTCATAGGTGGATTGATTGGCTGTGCAGCGGGAGTGGGAATGTTATATGTCATGTTGTATTTCTCCTCTGATGGTGCAGAATTTACAGTGGAGTATTCCTTTGGATGGATGTTAATTAGTTTTGGATTTTCCATATTGATTGCATTAGTCAGTGTTCTGATACCAATGCTTGCATCTAATAAGTATCCAATTTCAGTTCTGATTAAGAGCCAGAAGGAAGATGGCAAAGTGGCAAAATTCTCTCCAGTCTTATTTGGAGTCAAATTGCTCTTATTTGCAGGAGTTCTGATTGGAGTCAAACTGGTTCCAGACAATATCATCTTATACTATGGAACAGGTGCCTGCGTTGCTTTGATTGTACTTCTTATTCTGATTGTTTATGATGTGGTGAAGCTGCTGTCTATTATCTTGAAACCATTGATTACGCTTATATTTAGACATGAGGGCATCATAGCAGTTAAGAATCTGAATGAAAGCACGACTACAATCAATAACGTAAGGCTTTTAACTATCAGTATGACAGTCTTTTTAATGATTAACGTCTTCGGTGACAGCCTGATTACTTCTATTATCGATTTCTTTGGCGACAGCCAGTATGAAATTGAGATTACAGGCGAGAATATTGACGATGATTATTTAGATGAACTTAAGACTGTGAATAATGTGGAGGCTGTTTATCCGATGTATAAAAAGAGCAATGTAAAGATCAATGGAAAAAACAGTACCATTCCAACATTATGTAGTGTCAACAAAGAGCAGTATCTGGATTTTTATAAATTCAATTATGATGATGGGGATAAACAAAAAATTATTGACAAACTTGCAGATGGAAATAACATTATCGTATCATCAACACTTAAGACTTCGTTATCATTAAAAAAGAATGATACATTATCCTTAAAGTTGAAGGACGATAAAGCCGTAAAATTTAAGGTTATTGGGTTCTATGATACCTTGGAAAGTACGGCACTTATGGATATCGATGTAATGAAAGAAAATATTGGGGATACATACTATAGCACATGTTTAGTCAAAGGAACCAAACATACTGAGGTTGATACTACTACGATGAAAGAGAAACTTGCAGTAACATCAGGTGATAAAGATGTTCAAATAAAAACAGTAGATGAAATAAAAGATGCTTCTATTGAATCTAATAAACAGATCGTTTCCATCATGCAGCTGTTTAGTTTAATAACACTTTTGATCGCTGTATTTGGTATTGTAAATAACATAATAGTAAGTTATATGGAAAAGAGACGTATATTTGCAGTACAGCGTTCCATCGGCATGAGTAAGTTCCAGCTTGTTAAGATTGCTTTAGTAGAAGCACTTCTTACGGGTATTATTGGTTCTGTTCTTGGAATTGCAGGAGGAAACGGACTGCTATATATTGCACCTAAGATTATGATGAGTTTAGGATTGCGACTAGTTATGCATATTACAGGTATACAGATACTTGTATGCGTTGGAGGAAGTGTTCTGCTTACAATATTGACCTCCATTCGTTCAGCTGTAAAGACTTCAAAGGCACAGATTATCGAAGCAATCAAATATGAGTAGGATGGAGGAGCGTTATGAGTAAAATAATTGAGATTCAAGATTTAAAAAAGACGTTTAATATGGGCAGAACAACCAATGAAGTATTAAAGGGAATTAATCTTTCTATTGACAAAGGGGAATTTATATCCATTATGGGCCAATCCGGTTCTGGCAAAAGTACTTTACTTTACTTAATGGGGGCACTTGACAGGCCGACATCTGGTACTATTAAGATTAATGGAAAAGATATATCCAAATTATCCGATAAGGAATGCAGTATTTTCCACCGCAGAGAAGTTGGATTTGTATTCCAGTTTTATAATCTGGTGCCAAACCTGAATGTAGAAGACAATATTCTGCTTCCTGTATTGCTAGATCATAGAAAGGCAAGAGATTATGAAGATAGACTGGGAGAGCTGTTAGAAGCAGTTGGATTGGAAGAGAGAAGAAAATTTACACCAAGGGAACTTTCTGGCGGCCAACAGCAGAGAGTGGCAATTGCCAGAGCTTTAATTATGGACCCTGACTTGATATTTGCAGATGAACCAGTTGGTAATCTGGATAGCAAAGCGGGAATTAAAGTAATGGAACTGTTACGTGATATTAATAAGAAATATAATAAAACAATTGTGCAAGTTACCCATTCACCAGAACATGCAACCTATGGAACACGATTGATTCATATCAAAGACGGAATTGTTGACGAAACTAAGTAAAAAAAGAGTAAAATATGTACCAATAAGCCTAAGAAAATAGAAAGTAGGAGGATTGATATATGAAGATAAAAACGTTAGTGGATACACTTTTCCAAGCAGAAAGACTGGGGAATGACATTCGTTTTGTCAAGGAAGAAAATGTGGAAACGACAATTTCTTATCATGACTTTCGAAGAAAAGCACAGGGATGTCTTACACAGTTAAGGAAAGCTGGCATTAAGCCAGGAGATGAAGTGATTCTTCAGGTACCAGACAATGAAAGTTTTCTATATTGCTTCTGGGGGTGTATTTTAGGAAAGGCAGTAGCGGTTCCAGTACCAATTGCAACTAGTGAATCAGAATACTTGAGAGTATATAAAATTTGGAAAATTTTAAAGAAACCCAAAATTATCTCCTATGATGCTTACATGGATAACATGAAAGAATATTTACAGGTACAAGGGGAAGAGCAGTTATGGGAGACGGTAAGTTCTAATTACATAAATTATAAAAACATTAACGGAGAAGCAGAACCTTCAGAGCCAGAAGCTGTGAACGAAGAGGACTTGGCTTATATTCAGTTTTCATCAGGTTCCACTGCAGACCCAAAGGGCGTGAAACTTTTACACGGACAAGTCGTGTGTAATATGGAGGGTATTGTGGAGGCTGGACAGATATTAAAGGATGAAAAGGTTATCTCATGGATGCCATTGACACATGACATGGGACTGGTTGGATTCCATTTGGCAGCGATGTTCCATGCAATTCATCATTGCATTGTGCCAAGTGCTTATTTTATCTCGAATCCTCTTGGATATCTAAGGCTGATTACGAAAGGGAGATATAATATAACGGGATTCCCAAATTTTGGATATGGCCTAATTATGAAAGAGCTCTTAAGTAAAAAGCCTACTGATATCGACTTGTCCAGTCTGCGACTGATATTTAATGGTGCGGAACCCATTTCAGTAGACATGACAGAGAAATTCTGTGCAGTAACCCATGTGAAAAAGAGTGTTATCTATCCAGTTTATGGAATGGCAGAAGCGGTGCTGGCGATTGCGTTCCCAAAACCAGGAAGAGATTTTCATTATATCTGTGTAAACCGGGATAAGATTGTATATGAAGAACCAGTAGAAGTATGTGCAGAAGACGAATTTAAAACCATTAAAATTATGTCTGAGGGCTATGCGGTAAAGAATTGTAAGATTCGAATCAGCAATCGGGAAGGAAATGAACTTTCAGATGGATATGTAGGGCAGATTATGCTGAAAGGCAAAAATATCTTGAGCAGCTATTATGAGTCTACTGCCAGCATGAACGACATATTTGATGAAGATGGATGGTACAAAACAGGCGACTTAGGATTTATTTATGAAAACGAAGTGTATGTAGTAGGCCGAATTAAAGATATTATCTTTGTAAATGGACAGAATTATTATGCAGATGCAATCGAAAAACGGATAGAATCTGTATTTCCAGATTTATATGGAAAGGTTGTTGCCTGTGGCATTAATAATATGGGTCAGAATACAGATACAATTGTTATCTTTGTAGTATGCGAGATGGAACAGGAAACATTTATTCAAAGGGCCAAAATGATTCAAAAAGAATTAGCAAGTTATTTTGGTATTGTAGTTGAGAAAATCATACCAGTCAGTCAGAAATTTACAACCATGAGTGGTAAACTACAGCGTTTCCGTTATGTAAAACTCTACAATGAAGGTGCGTATGAGTCGGTTAGCAGTCTCATTCATGATGAGTTAGCAATCACAATGGAGGATGCAACACCTTTACATCTTCCAAAGAATCAAATAGAAAAAGAATTATCCGACATATGTTGTGAACTTCTAGGACTAAATAGTATAGATGTACAGCAGAACTTATCAGAGTTTGGAATGAGCTCTATCATGATTATGCAGATGTATACAAAGATAAGTGAGAAGTATCAGGTAAAGATTGCGCTTGCAGATGTTTTTTCCCATCCTAATATTGAAGCGTTAGCGGAGAAAATTGAACAACTGCGCAATTGCAGTTTTGCTGGTGTAGTTTTGGCAGGTAATGTAGTGAGCCAAACAGGTGAAAGCGAAGTTGTCCAAAAAACAATTTCTCTGGATGGTGAAATAACAAGACTAATTAAAGAGAAAGAACAGCAAAGCAGAGATAAATTGAACAGCATCATTTGTTGTTCTTTAGCAGCTACATTATCGCAAATGGTTGTTGATAAAAACTTTACATTTTACTATGCTGATAATGAGGATGATATCTATGCACTTACGTTGGATGAAGATAAATTAAAAGACTTTAATGTTTTGTATAATTATACATTGCAGAAATTATTGCAAAATAAAGTTGCGGAAGATGTAGAGATGCAATTTAATAATGGTAAAAGTTTATTGATTTTATACTCAGATAGCAGCGAGAATAAAGCTAAGAAAGAGGAAATATTTGATTTCATCGTGGGTATAAACAGAACTAGAGAGAATGGAGAAATATGTTTTTGCTATAAGCCTGATAGGATAGGTCATGAAACATGTCAGAATTTCATAAACACGTATGCTAATGTATTTTGTAATATGATCGAGCATATTTGAGTCAGATTTGTCCATGGATACATTCCTCTTTGGTGAAAATGTCCTTTGGAATGAGTCATGAAAATTTGATACAATTAATCTAAACGAGTAGCAGCAATTGCGTAAAGCCAGTTGTTGCTACTTGTTTGATTTAGGAACTGAAAATATTGGGAGTTTATTAAGAAGATTTTCATCAATTATCATAGCTATGATTTCAAAAAGTATCTAAAAGGTTTGAAAAATATAACAGACATGATACTATAGATATAACAGATTTTTAGATTGAGATAGAAATTAAATGGAATGCCAAAATAAGTTATAGGAGGGGAGTAAGCGGATGAAGATAGTAATGATTCATGGGCAAAGTCACAAGGGGAGCACTTGCATGGTGGCGAGACAACTTGCACAAAAGATTATTAAGAGAACAGGAAATGAAAGTGAACTACAGGAATTCTTTTTGCCAAGAGATTTTAATGAACCATGCAGAGGCTGTTTCACATGTTATCAGAAAGATTTAGAGAACTGCCCGCATTTTAAGAAGTTACAGCCTATTACGGATGCAATGTTAGCAGCCGATTTGCTGATTTTAGCAAGTCCAGTATATGTGTACCATGCAACAGGTCAAATGATGAATCTGTTGGATCACCTTGGAACCTGGTGGATGGTTCATCGTCCAAAGAAAGAGATGACGAAAAAGCAGGCAGTAGTTATTAGCACTGCCGCCGGTGGTGGAATGAAAAGTACTTGCAAGGATATGGCAGATAGCTTGGAAATGTGGGGCATTCGAAAGATATATCGGTTAGGGTTCGGAGTACAGGCCACAAAGCCAGAACAAATTTCAGAAAAAATAAAAAGCAGAATAGAGAGAAAAACGGATTCCCTTGCAGAAAAAATTGTTGCCAATGGGGGAAAGAGAGGAATGAATGCTAGAGGAAAGAGATTTTTCTATCTTATCCGTTTTGCACATTTACATTTTGAACCTGTGGAACCTGACTTTGGCTATTGGAAAAAGCAGGGGTGGCATGGGAAAGAGCGTCCTTGGAGGAACTGATGAAGAAAGAATGTATCAATGGGGAAGGATTACCATCAGGTTCAATGGAGCGCGTACTTGAATGATAGTAAAAAATGTTTGTGACTATAATAGGGAAATGGCTAAGTTATACAAAAAGAGTGCAATGGCTTTTCTGATTGCTGGAGTAGGGTTTATACTATTGCCTGTACTAGGAGTGACTATGCTGTGCTTTAACTGTACAGTTGGTATTTATCTTGCATATGGAAAATACAGAAAGATATTGAAGCTATATTCTTAAATCTCGATTTGTGAGCAAATCTGATTAATTGTTCTGTGTTGGATACGGATGACTATATCTTTGAAGAACACAGAGGAGAAGTGTTTAAAAAGTTATATGGACAGGAATATATTAAGTATTGTAGAAGGGTGAATCGTTGTAATTTGAATTAGAGATGGATTAAAATGTATTTTAGAGGAGTGGCAATCATGAATATTAAGATAGTAGACTTGCCGGAGATAGCTATTATTGGAAAAGAAGGATTGTGTACGGAAGATAACAATATAGTACAGGAGTTATGGGAATTGTGTAATTGTCATTTTAGTGAAGTGGAAGATTTGGGAATGAAAGAAAAAGATGGGTCTTACGTTGGTTTCTGGGGAGCTATGAGCGACGAAACGATGTCATTTATACCATGGACAAACAACTTTTCAAGGGGATTATACCTTGCGGGAATTGAGGTATCAAAAGAGGCCGATGCCCCTGAGGGGTGGACGAAATGGATAATGCCAGCAAGAAAGTATCTGGTTGTTGAGGTTCAGATGGAGAAATATAGAGAGACTTTTAAAGAAGTTATTGAGCATACAATTCCAGATAGGAAGGTGAAATTGTGCGGAGCAGTTTGTGATTACACGGAACCCAGGACGGGAAAGAATAAGTTGTTTTTTCCAATTGAGGAATTGTAGTGTGGATATGCGAAAGAAGGGGTAATTAGGAAAGGTAATACAGCCGATACAGCAATTGTAGGTCATTTTGGTAGTAAAACAGCACTTCCAGCAGGGCACAACTGGCTCAATCGCATTTTTGTTTCTTGCCATAGCAATAGGATTTTTAGCCGGAAATGGCGTGCTTGTTGCACAGCATTATGGTGTCAAAGATGAAGAAAAGGGATTGCAAAGGAGCTGCTTTCTCGTGTTGTAAAGGATGCAAAAGAGTATGGATGTGGGACAGTGCAAATTACTGCATCAGATATGGGCGTCAAGCTGTATACAGATTTTGGATTCGTTCATAATGAAAGTTTTATGCAGTATAAGCTTTGAAATAAAATGATATAGAGTAATATTCTATTACATAGGTTAATGAAAGACTAGAAGGAGAGAAAAAATATGAAGGACGAAAGAGAAAAGAGAGAGCAAGGCAAAGAGCTGTGGATTAAGAAACCATTGACACATATTGTAACGCTGGTGGGGATTGTCGCCATAAGTTTTAGCGTAGGCTTTATTACTTGTCAGACAAAGGCATGGAGAAAACTTCCTATTATAATGAATACTGATGGTGCTATATCAGAGGATAATTACACACTTACAATCAGTAATGTGAAAAAAGTGTTAAAGCCAGCAAGTGATTTAATTACCATAAAATACTGCTATACAGATGCAGATACATATGAAAATACCAAAGAACTCTTCGGCAAAAAAATACCATTTACCACAGATAAAGTTGTGTTTACTTATGATGGAACTGTAAGTGTCGGTGTTAACTTAGCAGAAGCAGATTATGAAATTGATAATGAGAATAAGATTATTGATATTACATTGCCAAAGATTGGTATTATTGCCAATGAAATCGATACGTCTTCATTTGAATTTCCATTTATATCAGATTCCATTTTTAATTCTACCGATATGAGTGATTATGTTAAATTAGTTGATCAGCTAAAAAAAGCCAAGGGAGAAAAGGTCTTAAATGACAAAGAATTTATGGACTCTGCAAAAGAAAATACTCAAACAGTTTTAAAGAGCTTCTTAACTTCGGCAGATACCACAAAGGAATACAAGGTTAATTTTAAATAGTACGGGAGGCAAAATTTATGTCACAAAGAATGTTTTTTTTCATATTGTTACTTGTAGGTGTGCTCCTTATTTATTTAGGAAAAGGAGCAGAAAAAGGAAAAGTGTTATTGATTAGTATCGGGATTCTTATCTCGTTACTAGGAGCATTTGGGATCTTTACGTCATTTCTATAATATTATAAATGGGTAGAAAGTAGTAATATTTACTTCTTTTTGTTAGTTGCAACTCAACTTTCAGTGATTTAGCGTATGCTCTATATAAGTAAAAGTAAGAAGGAAAAACAATATGAAGAAACAGAAAATATTGAAAAGAAGCCTTATAATTGCTGCTATAGTGCTAATTGCGTTAACAGCTGGAATGACATACTATGTAAAGGATTATTATCATGCTACACCACAGGCAATGGGGGCATTAACCTCTAATGAGACTGTTACTGTGAGAAATTTAGACAAGAACACGCTAGTCTTTGAACCTGCGAAGAAAGAATGTCAGACAGGATTTATCTTTTATCCAGGAGGCAAGGTGCAGTATGAATCCTACGCATCGCTTATGCAGTCCCTTGCAGAAAAGGGGATTGTATCAATTCTTGTGCATATGCCTTGTAATCTTGCTGTTCTTGATATGAATGCGGCAAATGGCTTACAGGATAAATTCCCAGAGATACAGAACTGGTATATTGGAGGCCATTCACTTGGAGGATCAATGGCTGCTTTTTATTTAGCAAAGAATGTAAAAGATTATGAAGGTTTGGTTCTATTAGGCTCATACTCCACGGTAGATTTAAACAATACAAATCTAAAAGTTATTTCTATCTATGGAACCAAGGATAAAGTCCTTAACATGCAAAAGTATGAGAAGAATAAAAAGAATCTTCCAAAAGAATTCGTAGAAAAGAAGATTGAAGGCGGCTGTCACGCATACTTTGGAAGCTATGGAGAGCAAAGCGGAGATGGAGAAGCTGATATTACAGAGGAAGAACAGAAAAAGATAACGGCAGATATGATTGCAGATTATCTGTTGAAGTAATGATAGGATGCACACGAGCGGTTAGGAAGACTGTCGCTAAAAGACAGCGACACCCGCTCGGCGCGGCAAAGTGCCTTCTCCATCAAGATTTAGGGCGGGGGAGTTGACGTGTCGAAGACACTTTGTTCTTGATAGAAATTCCGTTATATTTATACAAAACAAGTTATGTTTTTTACATTTCTTTGTGTGGTACTGTAATATTATGCTATAATAGTAGAGGTTTGTTCAAATAGTGCATGTAGAAGGAGCGTAGTTTTATGGAAGATAAGAAACAATTTTTTGACAATAATGATTATATTGTATGTAAAAAAATCAGCAAGATATTGCCATTCTTTACGCTAGTATATCCAGTCATTTTATTAATGTGTGTTTTAGGCGTCTGGAAGACCAGTATTACAAATCTAATTGTAACTTCTATTATTGGTATAATCGGTACTTGTTCCCCTGCTATTGCAATGAAATTGAAAATGCCAGTCAAACAGTGTAAGTATATTAGTATTATAGGCGTTATGTTTGCAGTATGTGCAATGGGGAGTGACCACACAATAGGTATTTATCTTACATATACAATAGGTCTTGCTGTAAGCTGTATGTACTTTGATAAAGTATTCACTCGTAATGTTGCTATTATAGGATATTTTCTGCTGATGATTTCTGTGTTCTTTAAACTCAATATGAATCTGCATCATTTTTTATCAGGTGGTCTTGGTTATACAATTGAATATATTGTGATGAGTGTTCTTTATATTAATATTGCAAAGTCCACTAGAAAACTTCTATTAAATCTGCATGATACGGAACATGTAAAACATATTGTAAAAAATTGTGAGGATGCATCTTCTAGTTTAGTGCAGGTTGTCAATCATCTTGCCAAGGCAGTTGAAGATACTGGTAATGCCAATAAGACCATTGTGACAGCAGCGGATAAGACTTTTGAAGACTGTAACAAGAGTATGGATCGTGTACAAAGTACCAATGAAAGCATAGAACAGATGAAATCAATGGCGGATCGAATAACGGATCAATCCAAAGAAATGATCGCCATCGCAGATAATACAACAGATGCTATGAAAGAGTATGTAAAACTGATGGATGAAGCGGTAAACAGTATGAATGCAATTAAAGGTACGTCCAATACAACAAGTGAATCTATTGATAACCTAACAAACTGTATGAAAGAAATCTCTTCTTTTGCAGGAGCCATTTCCAATATTACGACCCAAACAAATCTGTTAGCTTTGAATGCTTCCATTGAAGCGGCGAGAGCAGGAGAGGGAGGACGTGGTTTTGCAGTTGTTGCTGAACAGGTAAGAGTATTAGCGGAACAGTCAAAAGCTTCCAGTGATAGTATTGCGTCCATGATTCAAAGTATAGATGATGTTATTGAGAAAGCCAAATCAGCAATTAGCAATAATCAGGAGTCTGTCATAGAAGGAATTGAAATCATTAATAGTGCAAAACAGCGTGCAGAGCATATACATGATTTGCAAGGAGAAACCAAGGATAAAGCACAACAAGTATTTGATTACAGTAAATCAACAAAACAGCATGCAGTAGAAATTGTTTCTCAGGCAGAAGCAATCACGTTAGGAGTTCAGAATACCTTAGCACAGACCAATGAGATTTCAGAGGCGGCAAGAACACAGGAAACGGTTGCTAGTACTTTGGAAGAAACGTTTAACAAGGTAGATGCAATATCGAAGGGTTTATTCGAAATAAGCAGCAAGACATAACGAATATGAAGAGTATGATGATGCATGTATGAAGTAGAAAGTTTGTGCGCCATGAGCGCACTTTTTCTTTGCACCACATTAAAGCATTGCATTTTAACATGTCGAATGCTATACTAATAAAAAATAATGCAAAGAATAGTCTAGAAATTAAGGATTTGGGTTCGTTTATTAACTAGGAAAGTTCTCTGCGAGCCCTTCCCTAGTTAATAAAAAAGTGCCTTAAAAAACAGGACACAGGATGCACACGAACGAGTAAGGAAGTTAGTCGCTAAAAAACAGCGACACCCGTTCGGCGCGGCAAAGTGCCTTCTCCCTTAAGATTGAGGGGCAGGGAAGTTGAGAGTGTCGAAGACACTTTGTTCCTTAGTAACATTAAAAATATAAAGTTTCTGGAGGTATGTGATGATTGGTATTGTAGATTATAAGGCAGGCAATTCACATAGTGTTTTGAATGCGTGTACGCGAATCGGTGTTCCTTGCAAGTACATAAGAAATGCGCAGGATTTAGAAGATGTAACAGGAATTATTTTACCTGGAGTTGGTTCAGCGAAAGCCACAATGGATTCTTTACGAGAGATTGGCATCATTGAAGCACTGGAGAAAAAAGTATTAGATGAAAAAGTTCCGTTTTTAGGAATCTGTGTTGGATTACAGATTATCTTTGAACACAGCGAAGAAGGAGACGTTGATTGTCTTGGCTGGATAAAGGGACAAGTAGTTGGATTTGACAGAAAGAAAGTCAGAGTTCCTCAGATTGGCTGGAATGAACTGAAATTTGTGAAAGAAAGCCCTATGATAGGTGATTTAGGAGAACATCCTTATTTTTATTTTGTGAACTCCTATTATGCAGTGCCAGAAAATAAAGAAGATTTATTAGCAGTGGCTGATTATAATGGTGAATTTACCGCTATGATTCAGCGTGATAATATTTTTGCTTCCCAGTGTCACATTGAGAAAAGTGGTGAAGTTGGACTTAAGGTATTAAAACAATTTTGTGAACTAGGAGGTGCGTGTTCATGTTAGCTAAGAGATTGATTGCATGTTTTGACGTTATTAATGGTATGGTAACAAAGGCAAGCCAGTTCCAGAACAATATTGATATCGAAAAAGTTGAAATTGCAGCTCAGAAAAACTATGATTTACAGATTGATGAAATCATATTCTACGACGTAAAAGCAAGTGCTGAAAAAAGAAAAATTGACCTTGCTATGGTGGAAAAGGTTGCGAAAGAGGTATTTGTGCCATTTACAGTTGGTGGTGGAATTAAAACAGTAGAGGATATGTATGAGGTTTTGAAAGCTGGAGCTGAAAAAATCAGTGTGGACTCTATGGCAGTTCGAAATCCTCAGATTATTACAGAAGGTGCCAAAGCATTTGGTTCTCAATGTATCGTTTTAAGTATGCAGGTTAAGAAAGTTCCTAAGAGTATCAAGATTCCATCGGGATATGAAATTGCAATTGATGGTGCAAGAGTATTTACTGGCATGGATGCCGTTGAATGGGCAAAACGGGGGGAAGGACTTGGAGCTGGTGAAATCGTAGTTAATAGTATCGACTGTGATGGAACTCATAATGGATACGATTTAGAGATTACAGAGGAGATTTGCAATGCTGTTACGGTTCCTGTCATTGCATCAGGAGGTGCTGGAAAACCTGAACATTTATATGATGTATTTACAAAGACAGGAGCGTCTGCAGGTATTATTAGTTCCATGCTGTATTCTCCAAGGCTTCCAAGAAACTTTACAGTAAAGGAAATCAAAGAATATTTAGAGGGAAGAGATGTGTTAATGCGTCCTTACTATGATATAAAGTAGGAAATGAGAACTGTAAAAAGGCACCAAAAAATCTTGGTGCTTTTTATATGCTGTGAAATAAATCTTAACTGTTTTTTGGTTTTCTCTTGCCTTATATGCCTAATGAATGATATAATCAACAAAAGCATATTTTCAATAATTCTAAACAATTCTATGTTCAATTCTAAGTTTATCATTTCAGAAAATCTATGCTTTTTCAATCAAGTAAGAATTGGCAGGGATTTTCAGTGGGATGCTCTGCCGGATACGGAGGTATAAGTATGAAAAAGGACAAATTTAATCTAGTGCAGAGAAACTATAAGGACACTTTGTTTCGCATGATATTTAGCGATAAAGAGGCGCTTCTAGGCCTTTATAATGCAGTAAGCGGAAAAGATTACAAAGAACCAGATGAACTGGAGATTGTAACACTTGAAAATGCGATTTACATGAATCGGAAGAATGACCTGGCATTTGTAATTGACTGTTCTTTGAATTTGTATGAGCATCAATCAACAGATTCTCCGAATTTGCCAATGCGAAATTTATTTTACATATCCAGAGAACTAGAAAAATTGACAAGTCAGCAGTCGTTGTATTCTTCCAAACTGGTAAAGGTGCCGACACCGCGGTTTATTGTGTTTTATAATGGTAAGGATACGTCATGGGAGAGAAAAGTAAAGAAGCTTTCTGATGTTTACGAGCAGAAAACAGACAATCCTGAATTAGAATTGCGGGTAACTATGCTGAATATTAATTTAGGGAAAAACAGTGAACTTATGAAGAAATGTAAGACGTTGTTTGAGTACATGCAGTATGTAGAAAAGGTTCGTAAGTATACTTCTTCTATGAATATCAGCCAAGCAGTAGAAAGAGCTGTGAATGAGTGTATTAAGGAAGGTATACTGGCTGACTTTTTGTTAAAGAATAAAGCAGAGGCGGTTCAGATGAGTATATTCGAGTATGACGAAGAAAAAGAAATGAAGTTAATCCGACAGGATGAACGGGAAATTGGAATACAGCAAGGAATACGTAAAGGCGTGAATAAGGGCAGAAAAGAAGGCATCAGAGAAAGTATAAAATGTTTTATCCTTTACTGTTTAGAAGAACAGATACAGGAAGAAAGTATTGTTTTAAAATTGCAAAGAATCTTTGGCGTATTACCAGATGAAGGAAGACGACTAATTTCCTTATATCGGAAAGTAGAATAGTTCTAGTATTATAATTTCTGCTTTTACTGTCTTTTAGGAGGAATTTAGCATGAAAACAAAATACCATTACGATTCTCCAATCGGTATGTTATGCGTTGAAACAGAAGATAATACAATCACAGGTCTTTATTTGGATTCTACGATAGAAGAGGATAAACAGGAGACAAAACTCCATGCAGAAACTCACAGGCAGCTCATGGAGTATTTTCAAAAAAAGAGAACAAAATTTGATTTGCCAATTCATCCAACTGGAACAGAGTTTCAGATGAAAGTATGGGATGCACTTCGGACAATCCCATACGGAGAGACGCGCAGTTATGGGGAGCTTGCCAGAATGATTGATAATCCAAAAGCATGCCGTGCAGTGGGTGGTGCAAATAATAAGAATCCGATTATGATAATAATTCCCTGTCATCGTGTCATCAATGCAGATGGGTCTCTTGGTGGGTTCGGTGGTGGGCAAGCTGTAAAGCAATATCTTCTAGACTTAGAGAAATAGTATTCGTGACATAAGAATGGAGGAAACATGGAGAAATAGAATAATAGTTGGCAGATTAACGGTTTACAATGGAATGATAAAAGATGTATTCATACCCCTTTGGAATTACTAAATTACATTGAGAAGGTAGGTTTTCTTCCGCTTTTTCAAAATAAAATAAAAGGATTTTCAGAGAAAGCGCAGTAAAAAGGGAGTGGAATATGGAATGCATATAGGTTATTATGCAATGCCAGAAGAGATGTGGGGGTATGATTTTGTGACTTCCTGCTACAAAGAAGAACCCAAAAAATCAAAGGCAAAGATTGAAAACCAAATGATGGAGCTGTATTCGTTAAAAAAAGATAGTTTTACTATATAGACATCACTCAAAAATAGTTTTGTTCAATTTGCAGAAATACGAAAGGGATTGTTGTTCATATTGACAAAATCTAAGATTATAGCTAGAAACTATTGAAAATCAAGCTAAGTATACTATAATTTAGATATAAGTAAAATAGTTTACAAGAAATTAAAGTATAGTAAAAAAGGAGAACGAGCATGGCAAAACTTATCATTAACCGTGAGGAGTCAATTGGAACCATTCAACCAGAACTATATGGACACTTTTCAGAACATCTTGGAAGATGCATTTACGAAGGGCTATATGTAGGAGAAGATTCCGAAATTCCGAATGTAAAAGGAATGCGAACCGATGTAGTGGAAGCGTTAAAGGAGATTAAGATTCCAGTACTACGCTGGCCAGGTGGATGTTTTGCAGATGAATATCATTGGAAAGACGGTGTAGGACCAAAGGAAACAAGAAAGAAAATGATAAACACCCACTGGGGCGGTGTACTGGAAGATAACAGTTTCGGTACACATGAGTATTTTGAACTTTGTAGGCAATTAGGATGTAAAACGTACATAAATGGGAATCTAGGAAGTGGTACTGTACAGGAAATGTCTGAGTGGGTAGAATATATGACATTTGACGGAGTATCTCCAATGGCCGATTTAAGAAAAGCCAATGGTCACAAGGAGCCTTGGAAGATAGATTATTTTGGCGTTGGTAATGAGAACTGGGGTTGTGGAGGCAATATGCGACCACAATATTATGGTGATGAATATCGCAGATACCAGACCTACGTCCGTAATTATGATTCTAAGAAACCAATTCAGAAAATCTGCTGTGGAGCCAATTCAGATGATTATACATGGACTAAAGAAGTGTTAGAAACAACCCATGACCATACACAGCCAGAATTCCATGGTTTTATGGATGGTCTTTCTCTTCATTATTATACTGTACCGAATACATGGGCAGAAAAAGGCAGTGCTACTGATTTTACTGTAGAAGAATGGTACAGGACACTGAACAAGGCCTTATATATGGATGAATTGATTAAACGCCATGGAACTATTATGGATGTGTATGATCCAGATAAGAAAATTGGTATGATTGTGGATGAGTGGGGATGCTGGTATGACGTAGAACCAGGTACCAATCCAGGATTTTTATATCAGCAGAATTCTGTTCGAGATGCTCTTGTAGCAGGAATTACGCTGAATATCTTTAATAAACACTGTGATAGAGTGAGAATGGCAAACTTAGCGCAGACCATCAATGTATTGCAGTCTGTACTATTAACAGAAGGACCAGCTATGGTCAAGACACCAACTTACCATGTATTCCATATGTACCGCCATCACCAAGGAGCAAAACTATTAAGTAGTGTAATGCTTGGAGTAGAACAGACAGGAGTGGAAGAATGGAAGGTTCCAGCAGTCACAGAGTCTGTATCTGAAAATGAAGACAGAATTATTACCGTTACCTTAAATAACCTTTCAACTGATAAAGAAGAGCAAGTGGAAATCGTACTTGGTAATAGTTCGAATTCTATGGAAGTTGTAGAGGCAAGCGTTGTAACAGGCCAGATTCAAGCATACAATTCCTTTGATGAACCTGAAAATGTAACTGAACAGCCTTTCACAGCATATAAAATGGAGAACAATGCTATTGTTTTAACTATGCCAGCCAGCAGTGTAGTAGCGATACGTTTTCGTTGTCAGTAGGGTTTGTTTATTATGAGCGAAAGAATTTGCAGACGATGTCTTATGTGGGATACTATGCCAAGTAAAATGGCAGATTATTTAGAAACCTATATAGAGGGAATTCCAGAAGACGAGAAGGCAGAAAATAGTTTAATAGAAGAACGTCTTGCATGTTGTAAAACTTGTAAGCATTTCCAAGAAGGCATATGTCGTGCCTGCGGATGTTTTGTTTCGTTAAGGGCAGCAGTCAAAAGGCAGAAATGTCCTTATAAGAAATGGAACAAATAAATGTAGGGGGATGATATCAGTCCCCCCACTATATTTCTTCATCCATTGGATCATAATGCATTCGTATTTTAATATCCTGTCCATAATTGCCAAATGTTTTTCCAAAAATGGTAAGCCCTCCGACATGCTCTGAATCATCATTCACAGCCATTTTAAAAGATAGTCGGCTTCTGTAATCTAAATGAAAATCCTGTATTGTCTTATCACTTATTTTCATGCCATCTATAAACACACCATTTTCTCCGATAACAAGCATTTTAAGTAATCCATATTGATTCCATTCATCATACCACCAGTCTGGTGTTAAAATCCCGCGCACATCACCAAAATCACCAGGTGAGGTCCAAGAACCAATATATTCATTATTCAAATAGAAACTAATATCAGAAGGCCATACGTTATTCACCCCAGGTGCTTCCGAACTAAGTTCAGCAGAAATCATTATCTGGGTTATTTTTTGATGGTAAGGAATAAAATTAGGAATTTCGTATTCTACAAAACCTTTTGTAAACCATAAGATATCAGCATCATAACGACTTGGATGGGCAAAGTAGCGGATATCATCCACTTCACCAATCAGTTTATCAGCTGTTGCAAGTCCACAGGTGGATGAAATTTTATAATTATTGTAATGACCGATTTTTAAGTCGATATCATATACATTGTTAAGATTTTCTGGAGCCTCAAAATCAATTACCAGTTTATCAAGGCAGATGGAACAGAGTTTCTGATTACCATGACCAGAAGCAACATTGGATGTCTCGACAATTTTGCAGGCCTCTAATTTTTTTATATGGCCAGTTAAGGCTCCGCTTGTAATGTTAAGGCTATTCGCAAGCTCGTTCATATTCATTTGTTTATGTTCAAGGAGTAATTTGATGATTTCAATACGGACCTCGGAACCTAGAGCTTTAAAAAGTTCTAATCCATCATCAAGAGAAGTAATATGCAACATATAGATTCCTCCATTTTGGTAGAAAATTTTCAATTAGTAATTTCATTATAGCTTCAATAAAATGAAATAACAACAAGCAAAAATGAGCAATAATTTAACCCAATACGAAAAAAGTTGAATTGATGCGAGATCCCAGAAAAGATATAATATAGAAAAGCCAATAAACGGCTCCAAGAAGGAGGAAGATTATGAGTTATAGGGATCAGATTATTGCAGGAAAAACAGCGCTAGGGGTAGAGTTTGGCTCCACAAGAATTAAAGCAGTTTTAATTGGTGAAGATTTTGCGCCAATTGCACAAGGCAGTCATGGATGGGAGAACCAATTAGAAGACGGTTTATGGACTTATAGTTTAGGTGCAATCTGGAAGGGGTTACAAGACAGCTATCAGAAAATGGCATTAGATGTAAAAGAAAAATATGATGTAACCATTACTAAGATTGGTTCAATCGGATTTAGTGCTATGATGCATGGTTATATGGCATTTAATAGAGAAGGAGAACTGCTTGTACCATTCCGTACATGGCGAAATACCAATACAGAGAAAGCAGCAAAAAAATTAACGGAAGAATTTCAATATAACATTCCACTTAGATGGAGCATTTCCCACCTTTATGAAGCAGTTTTAGATAAAGAAGCACATATTAACGACATTACATATATTACAACATTAGCAGGTTATATTCATTGGAAATTAACAGGACAGAAAGTATTAGGCGTTGGCGATGCATCTGGAATGTTTCCAATTGATAGTAAGACAAAACAGTATGATGCTCACTTAATGGACAAATTTGGTAAGCTTGTAGCAGATGAAAATCTTCCTTGGGAGTTAAAAGATATTCTTCCAAAAGTGCTTATGGCAGGTGAAAATGCGGGAACATTAACAGAAGAGGGAGCAAAACTTCTAGACGTAAGCGGTAACTTAGAAAGTGGAATTTCAATGTGTCCACCAGAAGGGGATGCTGGAACTGGTATGACGGCAACAAACAGCGTAGCTGTTCGAACGGGAAATGTTTCAGCAGGTACTTCAGTGTTTGCCATGGTTGTATTAGAAAAAGAGTTAAAACAGCTTCATAAAGAAATCGACTTGGTCACAACTCCATCGGGAGATTTGGTTGCAATGGTACACTGTAATAACTGTACTTCGGATATTAATGCTTGGGCTAACATTTTCAAAGAGTTTGCACAGTACATCGGTGTACCAGTCGATACGAATACCCTTTATACAAGCTTATTTAACAAAGCTATGGAAGGTGACCCTGATTGTGGCGGCTTAATGGGATACAATTATTTCTCAGGAGAACCAATAACCGGTTTTGAGGAAGGAAGACCATTAATTATTCGAACTCCTGAAACAAAATTTAACTTGGCAAACTTTATGAAAATGAATCTGTATACTTCTTTGGGAGCACTAAAAGTTGGTCTGGATATCCTGTTAAAAGAGGAACAAGTTAAGATTGATAAGATGTATGGTCATGGCGGATTCTTTAAAACACCTGTTGTAGGCCAGAAAATTATGAGTGCCGCTATGAATGCTCCAGTTTCTGTCATGGAGACAGCCGGAGAAGGTGGTGCGTGGGGAATAGCAGTTCTTGCAGCATATAGGATGCAAAAAGAAAATGGCGAATCATTAGATGCATACTTGAATAGCAAAGTTTTTGCAGGCCAGGAAGGTATAACCGTTATGGCTGAACCAGAAGATGTAACTGGATTTGATGCGTTTATGGTAAATTATAAAAATTGTCTTTTGGTAGAACAGGCAGCAGTCAAAGCTATAAAATAGAGAAAGGATAGAGATACAAGATGCTAGAAAAGTTGAAACAACAGGTTTACGAAGCAAATATGGAACTCCCAAGAAGGGGCTTGATCACCTACACATGGGGAAATGTCAGCGGAATTGATAGAGCGAGTGGATGTTTTGTAATTAAGCCAAGTGGGGTAGATTATGATGTATTAACACCAGATGATATGGTTGTTATGGATCTAGATGGAAACAGAATTGAAGGGAAATACAAACCATCTTCCGATACTGATACACATAGGGAGTTGTATAAAAAGTATGCGGATATTGGAGGAATTGTACATACGCATTCACCAGAAGCAACGTCCTGGGCACAGGCTGGAAGAAACATTCCACTTTACGGAACTACTCATGCAGATTATTTCTATGGAGAAATTCCTTGTGCAAGAAATCTTACACCAGAAGAAATTGAAGAAGCTTATGAGAAAAATACAGGACTTGTTATCATTGAAACATTTGAAGAGAGAGGCTTAAATCCAATTTATACACCAGGTGTCTTATGTAAGAACCATGGACCATTTACCTGGGGAAAAGATGCAGCGGAAGCAGTACATAATGCAGTTGTATTAGAAGAAGTGGCAAAAATGGCAACAAAAACGGAGTTAATCAATCCAGATGTAAAGCCAGCGCCGGACTGTTTAAAAGATAAACATTTCTTTCGTAAACATGGTGCAAATGCATATTATGGACAATAGAAAAAAATTGTCATTTCTGAAAAAAGTAAGTATCATGTAATTGTACTGTGGGCAGAATGAAAAGTAAGAGAGGTATGATTATGAATGAAGAGTACATTACATTTACAATTGGGAAGCAAAAAAATATTGCATTAATAGCGCATGATAATAGGAAACCAGAATTGATTTCCTGGTGCAAGGAAAATAAGGAAATCTTGTCGAAACATTTTTTATGTGGTACAGGGACAACAGCACGTATGATTGCGGATAAAGCAGGTCTTCCTGTAAAAGGTTACAACAGCGGTCCGCTTGGTGGTGACCAGCAGATAGGAGCTAAGATTGTAGAAGGAGTTGTGAATTTTGTAATATTTTTCTCAGATCCTTTGACAGCACAGCCTCATGATCCAGATGTGAAAGCGTTGCTCCGTATTGCACAAGTATATGACATTCCGATTGCCAATAACCGTGCAACTGCAGATTTTATGTTACATTCTGAGTTTATGAATGCAGAGTATGAGCATAAAGTTATTAATTTCAAAAAGCATATCGCAGACCGCGCGGAAACATTATAGATAAAAACGGAAAAAGGAATTTACAGCAGATTTGGTTGTAGGTTCCTTTTTTAGCATCCAAAAAACAGCAAGTTTGTAAACGATTATAAATAGGTAATCTTAAATTTTTCTATGGGTTTACTAGGAAAAATAAACAACATATATCCAAGGAAAATGATATTGAAACAGTATTTTACATAATATATGATAAAAATAGCAATAGCGAAATTTATTATTTAATGTAAAACCAAAGAAGGAGGGAACCTATTGGACAGGAGTGCAGGGATTATACTACCTATTTTTTCGCTACCAGGGAATCAAGGCATTGGAACAATGGGAAATGAAGCATACCGCTTTATTGATTTCCTTTCGGAGTCAGGACAAACATATTGGCAAGTGCTTCCGCTTGGTCATACATACAACGGCTCGCCTTATGAAGTAATATCTTCATTTGCTGGAAACATGTATTTAATTGATATGGAAAGGTTACATACACAAGGTCTGATAGAATGTGATGAGCTAGATAAATTAGCAGCATGTGGAAGTCAGGAAAAAATCAATTATAAGGAGTTATTCGAAGTAAAGGAGACTGCTCTTAGAAAAGCATTTCGTAAGATTGATGTGAAAATTCAAGAGGAGGTAGCGAGTTATAAAGCAGATAATTTGTGGCTTAAGGATTACGCACTTTATAATGCACTGAATTATCATTTTAAGACTGACAATTGGCAACAATGGGACATATCATTAAGGCAAAAAAAGCCTAAGATTCTAGACAAATATCGTGTTCTTTTAAAAGATGAGATTGAGTTCTGGTATTTTGTGCAGTATATATTTATGAAACAATGGATGGAATTAAGGAATTATGCAAACTCAAAAAAAGTCCAGTTCATCGGTGATATTCCTTTCTACGTGTCCATGAACAGTGTAGATGTATGGGCGAACCCAGAGCTTTTCCTAATGGATGAGCACCTAAATGCCATCAAGGTAGCAGGATGTCCACCTGATAGTTTCAATTTGGATGGACAATACTGGGGGTATCCAGTATATAATTGGGAAGCTCACAAACAGCATGATTATGACTGGTGGCATCAGAGAATTATTTACAGTAAAAGAATGTATGATGTAGTTAGGCTGGATCATTTTATAGGGTTCACAAGGACGTGGCATATACCTGCGGACACAAAAACAGTATCACAAGGAACTTGGGTGTCAGGTCCAGGAATAGACTTCTTTAAGCGTTTATTCCAGAAAGAGAGTGGGCTAAGGTTAATAGCAGAAGATTTGGGAGCTGTCGACCAAGATGTAATGGAGTTGCGTGATAAAACAGGCTGTTTAGGTATGAAGGTACTTCTCCTAGGATTTGATAGCAGGGAGAAGATGGATTATCGGCCTCATACTTTCAATTATAATTCAATTGCTTATACTACAGTTCATGATACAGAACCTATTAATGGATGGTTTGAAAGTGCGTATACGAAAGATATACAGGAGGCTATTCGTTATTTAAACTTGACCGAAGAGGAAGGTTATAACTGGGGGATGATTCGTGGATGTTATAGTTCAGTAGCAAAAATTGCAATGATACAATTGCAGGATTTGTTAGGGTATGGAAGCTGGTCTAGGATGAATGTGCCACCACTGCTTATGGATAACTGGACTTGGAGATTAGACAGTTTCGAGAAGTTAGAACCGTTAAAGTCAAGACTATATGAAGTGACCAAAAGGTATGCACGTTTAAGAAAATAAAAAAATATTTGGAGGAAGAAAATGACAAATATATTTTACAAGTATAGTGCTTTTACATCGAATGCATTAAAAGAAAAATATGCATATCGGTTTAAGGCATTAATGTGGTCTTTATCAACTTTATTTAATATGTTGGTACAGTATTATCTTTGGAAATCAATTTACGAAGAAGTCAACGGACCATTTATGGGAGTTGCAAAGGGCAACTACCTGATTTACATAAGTTTTGGAGTCGTATTTTATAATATAACCTCTTGTATGGAGAATATGAATATTGCAGAAGATATCAAGTCTGGCAATATATCTATGAATTTGACGAAACCTATTAACTATAAGATTATGGTTTTGTTTCGCCATATAGGATCAAAAGCAGGAGAAGCAATTGGTTTGATTCCACTTTTGATTGTTGCTTTTTTATTAACAAATCATGTGGGAACGATTTCAGGCACACAGTTTATAGCATTTCTAGTTTCAACAGTGTTAGCGTTCTTTCTTGTATTTTCTTTTTCCTACATAATCGGTCTGGTAACATTTTGGACCACAAATTATTGGGGAGTACAGTTTTTTACCAATACTATAATGGGACTTTTTTCTGGACAGCTTGTTGCGATTAACTTTTATATTGAACTTGGAAAAGGCCTTATGGATTTTACAGGGAAACTTGCATTTATTCAGTCACATGCGTTCGTGAGCTTTTTTCATGTTTTAGGGATTGTTGCATATTGTCTTCCGTTTCAAAGTATGTATTATACACCAATGTCACTGCTCTCAGGAATGATAAACAAACCACAAGATATTGCCATACATTTATTGCTTCAAGTATTCTGGTTAGTGGTTTTGAACGGTATTATTTGCATTATGTGGAATAGAGCACAGAAAAAAATAACAATCTTAGGGGGTTGAGTATGAAGTATTTGAAATTATATTGGCAGTTTCTTACTCTTCAGCTAAAGACAATAACGGAATACAAATCAGATTTCCTAATTGGTCTTTTGTCAGTTTTTATCGGACAGATTAATACCTTTTTATTGACAATACTGGTATTTACACAGCTGGATTCTTTAGTAGGATTCAATATATATGAGATATTTTTAATGTATGGTTTTTATGTATTCGTGAAGGGAATCGACCATTTTTATAATGATAATATATGGAGTTTTGCATGGAATAAAATAAAGGATGGACGTTTTTCAATGATATTGCTTCGACCGATTAATCCTATATTTTATATAATCATGGAACGAATCGAAATAAATGGACTAAGCGAAGTAATTATTGGATTCCTTATCATTGTATTTTCTATTCATTTTTTGGGTATTACATTATCATTAGTCGATGTTTTGATGCTTTGTGTGATTGTACTTTGTGGTTTAGTTGTATTCTTTAGTGTGAAATTAATATTTTCTGCACCTGCCTTTTGGACAGTGTGTTGTGGTGAATTCATGACAGCAGGAGTTGAGATTAGCAATGCGGCAAAATATCCAGTGGAGCTTTATAAAAATAGGGTGGTAAAGAGTATTCTTCTATACGTTTTCCCATTTCCGATTGCAGCATATTTTCCAACCGTTTACTGTCTAAATAAAATTTCTAATGTACAAAAACTTTTTGGAATTGCATCAATCCCAAATCACTTTGTAGTAATCTATTCGGTCTTAATGGCTGCAATAGTTGGATTTGTATCCATAAAAGTATGGTATACAGGATTGAAACATTTTGAGCCAACAGGTACATGATAAAGGAATGTCAATAGGAAGGAGATTCGACATGATTTCAGTAACAGATTTAACGAAAGAGTTTAGAATTAATAAAAAATACGAAGGCCTTGGTGGTGCAGTTAAATCTTTTTTTTCAAGAGAATATGATATAAAAAGAGCCGTTGATAGTTTGAGCTTTCACATCGATAAAGGAGAAATGGCAGGTTACATTGGGTTGAATGGTGCCGGAAAATCAACGACAATCAAAATGCTTTCAGGATTGATGACTCCAACATCTGGTTCCTGCGTTGTAAATGGAATGGTTCCTTATGAACAACGAAAAGCCTACACCAAAAATATCGGCGTCGTTTTTGGAAACCGATCACAATTGTGGTGGGATTTGCCTGTTTCAGAATCTTTTTCTGTGCTTCGAAAAATATACGAAGTGCCTCAGAATGAGTTTAACGAACGTCTTGGTTTTCTAATGGAAGTATTAGATATTAATGAATTTTATCTGACACCAGTTAGAAACTTAAGTTTGGGACAAAAAATGAGAGCAGACTTAGCAGCATCTATGTTACACAATCCAGCAGTTCTATTCTTAGATGAACCAACAATTGGACTTGACATTATTGTCAAAGAAAGAATTCGTAAGGCAATTAAGGAAATTAACCAGAAGACAAATACAACCGTTATGCTTACAACTCATGATTTGGACGATATTGAAGAGATATGCAGCAAAATTATTGTTATTGATAAAGGAAAAAAGATTTTTGATGGGGCACTTGATGAACTAAAACATAAATATGCTAAGACGAAAACAATTAGTTTGGAGTTGAATGGACAAGAAAAAGTGGATTTTACAGACTTTTCAGGATATACACCAGAAAACATCGCCACTTCAGTAAGTGAAAATGGTGCATTCGAAGTAAAAGTAAGCACAGATCATGTCAATCTTTCTGATTTGATGCAATACATAGTAAGTAATTATGAAGTAAAAGATTTCACAATTGAAGCACCAAAACTAGAAGAAATTATTAAGGGGATTTATATAAAGGAATAAGGAAGGAGATACAATGTTCGAAGATAGAGCGGACAACCAATGCATATTTCCGTTGCATTGGAAAAAGATTTTGCAATATACGAAGCATAGATATGAAGATAATTATGTGAAATCGCTGAAAGAATCCAAACTGCTGTTTGAAGAATACAAGCGGAATCACTACATTAAGAGTAAAACCTTAAAAGAACTTCTGTTACTTTCAAATTGCACCTCTGTGCTTTTTTATGCCAGATTGTATCAAGAACAATATGGCTTAGGAGAACGACCAAGTCAAATTATCAAAGAAAAGCAGAATGCGTCATGGATGTTTGAAAGAGATTACTGTTTTATGAATATACGTGCAACGGCTATTGATACTGCTGATACAGGAAATATGATAGATGCAGTTAAGTTATTGCCAGGTCTTAGAGTTAGTGGTATACATATTGCTCCTTTTTTTGCATGTGATTATGGAATTATTTATTGCCAAAATTCTTTTTATCAGATAAACGAAGAAATTGTGCATAAAGAACTATTCGATGCAGGTGTTAATGCAATAGAACAAATGAAATTTTATATAGACTGTTGTCATCTGCTTGATATGGCTGTTGGTTTTGATATGACGCCACATACAAGCTGGAAGTCGCCATTAAGATTAGACCATCCAGAGTGCTATCGGTGGGTAAGACTTAATGAGGATAGGACGGGCTTATATGAGGATATGAGTATTGATGAACAATACAAAGATTCTTTTCAGAAGATTTGTCAAAAAAATATCTTAAGTATTGCAAATGAACTGAAAGTGGAATACAAAATCGAAAAATTTGATGTGAGTGAATATAGTCAAGAGGCAGAACGTATAGTTCAAGTAGGAAATCAGAAACTAAAGGAACAAGGATATTATTCAGTTCCGCCTCAAACTTGGAATGGGGTTGGAGTGCCTTCTTATAAAAAATATTCCTATGGAGTAGATATGCCTATATGGGATTATCGTGACAGTAAAGGACAGGATCAGGGACAGCATGCAATATGGCTTCATTCGTGTTTTTATCTGCATAAAGGAATGCGTGCGAATCGAATGCCAGATGTTATAGGGCAGCACAAGAACGCCGAGAAAGTAATCTTTAATGAAGATACGCGACAATTTCTCATTTCTTACATAAGCGAAATCGTTGAGCAGTATCAATTCGATTTTGTAAGGTTAGATTATGTAGACCATATATTTAATGTGCAAGAAACCAAAGATGGTCAGCTTCCGGTCAGTGAAACACTAACACCCGATGAATTAAAGAACATGATTGACTCGTTAAGACAGAAATGGCCAGGCTTAGGATTCCAAGCAGATCATCTTGGTAAAGATGGGGTGAAGTTTGGCAAAGCCGGATTTAATATCATTACAGGTGAAGAAGTAGGGCGGCAGTTCAATATCGAAAATGAAAGAGATATATTTGATTATTTAATGGATTCAGAGAAAATAGGCAATAACCAATGCAGACCAAATTGGGCAATTGATACACATGATATGGCACATCCATTATTCTTTGGCAAAGAACTTGCACTTCGAGAAGGAAGAGTTGGAATGCTTGCAAGATTTTTCGTTAGCAGATTTGGTAATGTTGGCCCTTATCGGAGACCAAAGTATGAGGTTATTGGCAATCAGGTACTGGCATCAGGTATTCACAGAGCCAATAATCGTCCAGAAAGCCTTGCCTGGACAGAAGATTTGGTTGTATTTAATGGGTATCATCAGATAGAAGATCTTTATGATGCGTTAAAAGATGAATTAAAAGATTGTAGAATTATATCTTATGAAATTGGCTTAAAAAATATTGTATTTACCCTTGAGTATTTACATAGGAATGCATTTTTCATTGGGATTGTTCCAATTCCTATAGTGAATGGGAAAAACTGTAATGACTGCCTAGAAAGTGAGAAGAGTTTTGTACTTAGAAATCTAGGCGGAAGGAAAATGGAGTGTTTTGTCTCTACAACTGCTAAACAGTTGGATTTCACCAATCGGTGCTTAAAAGAAGATTTCATACAGATTGATGGTGGAGAAAGTGGACAGAATATGAAGATTGAACTAAAAGAAAGTGGCTTTTTATTAATAAGATTAACAGAACAGGAAGGATATGAAGAAAATGGAAAATAAGAAAATAGTAGTTGCGGGATTAATTAACATTGAAACAACACAAGCAATTGGAAAATTCCCAATTGAGTACAATCCGATTGACTATACCTTTTTTGGTACAGAAAGTACAGTTTCGGGGGTTGGTTTTAATGTTGCAAAGGCATTAAAGTGTCTTGGAAGTGATGTTTCATTATTATCTTTAATTGGTAAAGATATGTATAAGGAATGTATCTATGCAGAGCTTGAGAAAAGTGGAATAAAAAAAGATGGCATAAAGGAATCTCTAAAGGAAATTCCTCAATCAATCGTATTGTATGATTCAGAAGGGAAAAGAAAGATCTATTTAGACTTAAAGGATATACAAGATATGTCATACGAAGTTTCGGATGAACAGAATCCATTTGAGGGCGCAGAAATTGCAGTAATTTGTAATATCAATTTTGCAAGAAGCTTATTTGATTCTGCTAAAAAAGCAGCAAAGAAAATCGCAACGGATGTACATGTAGTATGTGATATTCATGATGATTTCAATAAACAGTTTATGGAGAGTTCAGATATTCTTTTTATGAGTAATGAAGCGATACTTGGAAGAGAAGAACAATTTGTGAAAGAAGTTGCTTCAGCATACGACAATGAAATTATAGTAGTTGGTATGGGAAGTGAGGGAGCGTTGCTTTATCAGAAAGAAGATAAGTCCATTACTATGGTTAAGGCGGTACATACAAGAGATATTGTGAGTACGATTGGTGCAGGCGATGCATTATTTTCTGCGTTTATCCATTTTTATAGTAAGGGAGTAACAGCCAAAGAAGCGTTACAAAGGGCAGTTTATTTTGCTTCATATAAAATAGGCGAAAAAGGTGCAGCATGTGGATTTATTTCAGAAGAGAAATTACTTGAATTATATAAATAGAGAAAGAAAGGGTGAACTGATTTTGGAAAAGCTTGAAATTTACTTATTAGAAGGAACATTAGGTGATTTACCAGAAAAGTGGAATGTTCAGGATATCGCAAAGTTTCATTATAGTAATATTATGAAATCACTATATTTGACTGATTTTCCAGAGGCATGGAAAGATGGCGATATGAAGAATTATATGTGTACCATTGGTGCAAATGATTACTTTAATAAATGGACAGGCGAAGAGTTCATGCCATTAGAAGGAACGTCATTAGAAAATCTGTATTCATTCGTTAACAAAGAACTTGCAGATGGATCTATTGTAGAAGGAAAGAAGACGGGACTTCCTATATGTGGAGGAAATCATCAGTTACTATTCTACAATAAAAAATATACAGATAAGGTTCCTGAAACAATGGAGGAATTAATTCAGTTTAGTGAGGAAGCAAAGAAAAAACATAACCTTGAATATGGTTTTACTATGCCGACAGGTGGGGTGTATTTTATCCTTCCGTTCCTTTATGGCTTCGGAGCCGATTTGTGGTCAACAGATAACGAGGCAATTCCGTTTGAGCCATTAAAAAAGACGATTATAATGCTTAAGGAGCTTATTTATGATAAGAAGATTCTACCTGTAAAATGGGAAGAACCAGAAAGTGTTGCGTACTTTAAAGAACAGCGATCTGCATATTGCATAGGTGGAGACTGGAATATTCATGAATTTGATGAAGCATCTGGTCATAATCTTGGAGTTTGTGAAATTCCAAAGCTCGAAAGAGAATGTCGTTCAACAGCGAATGCTAATTATCTGTTTGTTACAAAACATCTAAAGCCAGAATTGTATGAAAATGTTGAAAAGCTATGCAAGAAAATGCTTAGTGACGAAGTGCAGACACAGATTATGAAAGAGTTGTATCGCATGCCTGCTTCCGTAAATTATAAAATGGATACAAGTCAATTTGACGAGTTAATGATAAAGAGTTATGAAATCCATAAAAAGGCATTTATAATGCCGCCATTACAATCGGTTACTCATATGTATCACGTTTTGGCAGACATGCTTGAACCAAATGTAATCATTCGTGACACACCAGAAAAGCTTGCCGAGAAAGTAATATATCATTTAACGGATGTAAAAAGTTACTATGAAAATAATCTGATTAAATTGTAGGTGAAATATTGTGAAGATACTAATTTTAGGTGGAACAGGTTTGTTATCTTCTGGAATAACGAAGAAGTGTTTGGAGAAGGGGTACGAAGTAGTACATTTCAATCGAGGAACTACTAATGTATCAGATGGGATACAACAGATAAAAGGCAATCGATATGAAAAGGACGAGCTTAAAAGGGCTTTGCAGTGTAAGCCAGATGTTGTAATTGATATGCTTTGTTTTGAACCAGAACATGCAAGGCTTGGTGTAGATGTATTTCAAGAACAAGTAGATCAGTATATCTATTGTTCTACTTCATGTGTATATACTCCAAGAATTGCAGAAAATATGATATTGGAAGACAGTGAAACAAAACCTTTGACGGAATATGGACAAAATAAGCTGGCAGCAGAACAAATTTTTAGAAAAGCAGCAGAAGAGGGAAAATTTTCTACAACAATTTTTCGCCCAGGGCATGTGTATGGAAATGACTTCTTAGTAACTAATTTGGATTTTGAAGGAAAGTTCGTTTTAGCCAGAATGCTTCAGAACAAAGATGTCATTTTAACAGATGGTGGGAAGAGAAAGTTTCAGGCATGCCACAAGGACAATATCGGAAATGCTTTTGCTGAATGCTGTGGAAATAAGGATGCATATGGAAAGATATATAATATTGCTGGTGAAGAGTTTATGGACTGGAATACTGTGTATGAAATCGAAAAGTCAGTCTTAAACAGTAAGAGTAATATTATTTACTTAAAGTCAGAAGATGTAGTTCGAGAAGATCGTGCAAGATTCGATTTTCTAGAGACCTATACAAAATATGACTGGATGCAGTCCATGGAGAGGCTCAAATCAGATTTGGAAAATTATCAATATGAAGTTGATTTTCAAACAGGAATTGGACAATTTATCGAGGATAATTATGAAATGATAAAGAAATGTGAAACGAATGACCAGTTATACGATAAGATGATATCTTATGCCAGTGAGCAGTAGGGAGGAGCACTATGTATTTATTTAATTCAACAGTTTTAGTTGAGCCTACAAATATTTGTAATCTAAAGTGCAAAATGTGTGAAGCAAGATGTACAGTAGAGGCAGGAGAAAATGAAGTAGAACATCTTGAACCAGAAAAGTTTGAGATAGCACTTAAAAAACTAGATGGGTACATCAGTAATGTTGTTTTTCAAGGAGACTGTGAGCCTACCTTGAATCCGCATTTAGAGGAACTTGTAAAAATAGCGAGAAAATATACAGAACAGGTTGCGATAGTTACAAACGGCATGGCTTTAACACCAAAAAGAATTGATGCACTTGTTGAAAATGGATTGACGTGGTTTGCACTATCTATTGATGATCATAGACCGGAAGTTTACAACTCCATTCGAACCTATAGTGACTTCAGCAAAGTAACCGACAATCTAAAGTATCTGATTAAGAAACGTAATGAGAGCAATAGGAATATTTATATCGTAACACATAAAATTGTCTTTCCAGGAGATCAGGTCGATACTTTACTAGATTACATAAATTATTTTTACATAGAGCTTGGTGTTAATAAAGTAACATTCGCTCCCCTAGTCGAGCAGGGGACTATAGATAATGCAACGTGGCTGCTAACAAGGAATGAACTTGAAAACAGAATGATTCAGAAAGGCATCAACATAAATTTGAAAGATTTTGCAAATTATCCATATGCAACGATTCATAAATATTGTGGAACGAATCTGTTTTTCATTAGCCATGAAGGTAATTTTGCTCCTTGTGGTCTGCACACAAGAAGCAAAAAAAATTTTGGAAATCTGTTCATCGAGGAATTAAACGACATTGTAAAAAAGAAAGAGTTTAAAGAATATCATGAATACTGGATGTACAAAAAATATGATTGTAACCCTCCAGAAATATGTAAAGGATGTTATTTACTTAAGAGCCCATATTTCAGATATTGTTTAGATGATAGTCTAGAATCTTGTAATTCGCTCTGGAATAAGGTGAATAACTAATCTGGAACTGAGTTAGTATTTTGGCAGTTTTAGAATGAGGCGCACTAAGACATTAGTGTCGCCCATTTTTTTATTAACTAGGAAAGTTCTCCGCGCGTCCTTCTCTAGTTAATAAAAAAGCGCCATAAAAACAGGGCACAGGATGCATACAAACGGGTAAGGAAATAAGTCGCTAAAGAAAAGTGACACTCGTTCGGCGAGGCAAAGTGCCTTCTCCCTCAAGATTGAGGGGCAGGGGAATTGAGAGTGTCGAAGACACTTTGTTCTGCAGAAGACAATTGTTTGCAAAAATAATGTGAATTGAATATTTTTACAATGTCCTCCCCTGAAATACATATGTATGCACTAGAAAACCGATAAAATAATGATTACAAAATGTATAATTATGCAAAACAAAGAAATCAATTTTGCGAAATGGGAAAAATAAACATTGACAATGAAAAATGTATCGTATATCATCTTAGAAAAATATATTATATTCTGAACATTTTAAAAAAAGGGCACAAGGACGTGCATGACACATGTTATGGACGTTTTTTCTTTAGGGTGGTGCTTTAATACGATGAAGCGTTAATTTGACTCCATTTTAAACCAGTAAGAGTAAGTATATGTAAAAAGTTAGGAGAGGATATTATTGAGAAACTATGTCTTTAAAAGAGCAGGCCTCGCCGTTGTAACCGTATTATTAATTAGCATGATTACTTTCTTTGCTATGAATGCAATACCAGGTGGACCATTTGACTCAGAAAAAGCGACTAGCCCAGAAGTACGAGCTGTATTGGAAGCTAGATACAATTTAGATAAGCCGGTATGGGAACAATACACCATTTATATGAAGAATTTATTTCGTGGT
>ERZ808278.337-NODE-337-length-34052-cov-20.022149_pt1 | contig 34052 bp, 53 predicted proteins | sample MGYA00521239_ERZ808278 | MGnify/ENA primary metagenome ERZ808278 (study PRJEB31516, sample SAMN03275600) | gut metagenome | biome: mammalia-associated habitat; material: feces | host: Papio cynocephalus | place: Kenya | collected 2012-07-17 ... | reverse complement strand
AGGATGTGCCGAATGCAGTGTTCATTTACGATGCGATCCAGACAATTTATGATGCACCGCCCGCCGATGTGCAGGAAGTCAGCCACGGGAAGTGGTTTAGAACAGTTCCGACCACTCCCAAAAGTTACCGCCGCATTTGTTCATGCTGTAGGCAGGTAGCATATATGGTTAACGCAGTATACAGATATTGCCCCAACTGCGGCGCGTATATGAAAGGGGATTAAAGCATGATTTGTAAAAATTGTATTCACGATAGAGTTTGCCGTATGTATGCAATTAACAAATGTAAGTTCTTTGCAGACAAATCCGGTGGTGTTTACCTTCCGTGCAAAGTTGGCGCTTCCGTGTATGTTAATTGTGCAACATGGGGCGTAGGGATTGAAAATTGTAAATCAATATACATAGCAGGAGAGTGTTTTTGCCGAGCGGAAGTTGTTTCCGTAATTAAAACAAAGAAGCAGAAGTTGATGAAATTGAAAGCGGTTACAAAAACTGGCAAACGGTTGTTTAAGAAATATTGTTTTGGGAGCATCGGGAGAACCGTATTCCTCACAAAAGAAGAAATCGAAAAAGCGGAAGAGAGGGAAAGAGAGTGAAATACGAAGAAGCAATAATCACTTGCCAAATGGTTTGCGCCGATTGCGAGAAAAACCACATTTTCACAAAGTGCATTGAAGAACTGTGCGCGAATTATGCGAAGATAAAAGCACTTGAAAAGCAAATCACGCAGAAATGCGTAGAGAAAGTGTTTGATGATGAAGACGAAGAAACGGGCGAAAAATACAAATTGAATTTTTATTTGTGCCCAGTTTGCTCTGAACTTATCTCAGTAAGGGCATATCAGTTTTGCCCATATTGTGGGCAAGCACTCAAAAGGGAGTAATGCGTTTGCTTAAAATGCGACACAAAGTCACTTCCGTGAATAAAAATATGCAGAATGGTCTATTCTGTAAGAAAGGAGAGAAAACAAAATGAACAAAGAAGCGGTTATTCGCACAAACTTGAAAATCTTCCGAATTAAGCATTGCTTGACACAGGAAGAAATGGCGCAGAAAATCGGTTGCATTCGGCCTACTTATTCCGCCATTGAAAACGGCAAACGAGAGGGAAGGAAGGCGTTTTGGAACGATTTGCAACTTGCATTCGCCTTGACTGACGAAGAAATTTGCGAGTTGAAGAAAATTGGCTGAACGGAAAATTATCGTTGAAACAGTTGAAACCGAAAAGCCGATTGACTTTCGGGCGATAGCAAACGCTATCGCCGAAATAATGATGAAAGAGAGGTTAAAGAATGTCGGACGAACAGAAGTACAACGAACTTTTGAAGGAAATCGGACAAAGCATCAAATCAAAGAATGACACTATTTGCATTTTGAATTTTAAAGTTTCTAATCTCGAAAGAGAATTAAAGGAAGCACACAAAACGATTGAAGAGTTAAGAAAGGAAAAAAACAAAGATGAATAACGAAGTAAAAATTATTGACGGGGACATTTCTGAACTTGCCGCAAGACCGCAGGAAGGCGGTTTACTTGATACAAACACCGACAATATTCTTTATCTTGCGGAAAAGGCAGAAAAGTACATTGTCGCAATGAATCGCATCATGGATGCCGCCTTGAAAATCACAAACGAGTTGGATTGGGTTCTGATCGGCGGGAAACCGTATCTGCAGGAAAGCGGAACAACGAAGGTTGCACGGCTGTTCGGCATTTCTATTCAGCTAATCGGAGCGCCGACTGTTGAATTTGACAACGAAGGATATAAAACTTATACCTACAAGGCGCGGTTTATGCTCAAGGATCAGTTTGTCGAGTGCGAAGGAAGCCGAAGCATGAAGGAAGATTTCTTCGCAAAAGCCGGGAAAGATAAACCTCTTAAAAAGCCGGACGAAATTGATGACCGAGATGTCAAAATGGCGGCATACACAAATTGCCTTAACAATGGTATCAAGCGCCTTATTCCAAACTTGCGCAACATTGATGTTGCAACACTTGAAAGAGCGGGGCTTGATGTCGGAAAGATTTCCGGATACACATTCAAAACAGGTAGCAACGGCGGAAACACGCAGAAGGCAGAGGACAGCGGTTTGAAGTGCGAAAAATGCGGAAAGCCTGTAACGCAGAAGGTCGCTTCTTATGCGCAGAGCAAATTCGGGAAATTTCTTTGTATGGATTGCCAAAAGGCGGCAAATGTATGACATATCATTACCGTTGCGAAGATTGCGGTCTTGAATTTGATGACCCGGCGCAATGGCAGGAGAGCAGGGGCGAGTTTTGGGGTTTTCCGGCTTACGAAACTTGCTTCGGCTGTCCTAATTGCAAGGGCAGTTTTGATGTAATTGAAGATAATGATGATGTAATTGAAGACAAAGAAGAGCAAGAGGAAGAGGAATAATGAACGCATCAGAAATTAACGGCAGGCTTTTTAAGGCCAAAGCAGACAAAATCAAGGTTTATCCTTGCAGAAATCTTCGGGCTTCAAATCTTGGGCATCCTTGTGAACGGTTTTTGTATTTGTCTATTCATAACTGGGAAGATGCAAAGCCGCACGATGTTGGTTTACAGCAAATTTTCGACTTGGGGAACACGCTTGAAGAGCACACTATCAACAACATAAAGGAAGCAGGTTTCGAGGTTTTCACGCCAACACAGAGAAGCTTCAAAATCGAGGTAAAAGGCGGAATTATTACCGGGCGAGAAGATATTCGTATTAAGGACGAAAACGGGGAGTTAATTCCAGTTGAAATCAAGGGCATTTCCCCGTTTGAGTTTGGAAAATTGAACAGCGTTGACGATTTTCTCAAAAGCAAACGCCCGTGGTTACAGTGTTATCCGGCGCAGTTGTTCATCTATATGCTGAAATTCGGCAAGGAAAAAGGATTCTTTGCCTTAACAAACAAATTGACGGGTGAGACAAAATTCATCGAAGTGCCGCTTGATTATGACTTCGGGGAAAAGATGCTTGCTAAGGCAGAGAGAGTATATGACTATCTGAGTAAGAATACACCACCACCGCCGTGTGAAGACATTGCATATTGTGAAAATTGCCCTATGGCTCATGTCTGCGGAGAATGTCGCAGAATTCCTACAGACATTGACCTTGATGAAGAACTTGACGAACTGATTAATCGCAAGCAGGAACTGGCAGAATCAAAAAAGCAATATGACGAGGTTGACAGACAAATCAAAGAAAAGATCGGAGAACGAGAAAAAGTAATAACCGGGCAGTATCTGATCGAGCGGAAGTCTTTTGTCAAGAATGCTTTCACCGTTCCGGAATCCGTACAATATCGAGTAAACATCAAGAGGTTGTAAATTGTATTATGTTGAACAAATCAATTATTCAAGGAAGATTAACAAGTGATGTTGAGTTGAAGCAAACTCCGAGTGGAAAATCAGTTTGTTCTTTCGCTGTTGCGACAGAGCGAAACTATTCTTCCGAGAACGAACGCATTGTAGATTTTATCCCTTGCGTTGCGTGGGGTAAAACGGCTGAATTTATCTGCAAATATTTTCCGAAGGGTTCGAAAATCATAATCGAAGGATTTATTTCAAGCCGTAAGTATACCGACAAAGAAGGAAAAAACAGAACGGCAATTGAAGTCGTTACAGAAAGAGCCTATTTTGACGGAGACAAAAAGCAAGAAAGCGAAGAAAAACCGCAAATTGAGCAGAAGCAAGAACCGGAGTTTGAAGAAATCAACCCGGAAGATGAATTGCCATTTTAAACACAAAAAAAGCAGGGGAGAAATCCCCTGCTTTTTACTTGCCTATAAATGATTGTGTCCAGTAGTGGCCATACGACCCACCTTTATAATAGCCAACGCCCAACTCTGTATATTTAGAGTTTAGGATGTTTGCCCGATGCCCAGAACTGTTCATCCACGCTTTCATTGCTTCTTGTGGCGTTCGCTGTCCTGCCGCAATGTTTTCTCCCGCTGACCTGTAAGACACCCCGAACTTTTTAAGCATATCAAACGGAGATCCGTAAGTTGGGCTTTGGTGCGAGAAATAACGGTTTACCGCCATATCTTTTGACTTTGCAAAAGCGACCTCATTTAGTTTGGTAGAAAGCTTTAATTTTGACAAACCCTGCTTTGCGCGTTCCTCATTTACCAGGTTAAGAACGGATTCGGCTTCTGATGTTACCTGCGGTTTTTCATCTCCGGCACTTGTGCTTGTGGAAGGAATTGCGATTTTATCGCCCGGATAAATCATATTCTGATCTTTATAATTGCTATTCAGTTTCAATACTTCTGCAAACGGGACATTATACTGCTGTGCAATTTTCCACATTGTATCGCCTTGCTTGACAATGTGATATTGCGCGGCAAAAGAGGTTGTTGCAAATCCGAAGACAAGGGCGGCAAGAATCATGTATAAAGCTATTTGTTTTCTCATATCCGTATTGTTTGCAAGTTGTATAAAATTATAAGTTAGTTTTGTGCGAAATGTAGAAATGCTACAAAACGGCACATTTTTTGCAAAAACCATTGACAAATGATACAAAATGTAGTATAATGTTACCAGAGAGGGAGAAAAAACAACCTCTCAAAGAAAGGAAAAAAGAAATGAGAAAAAAGTTTGTTAAGATGAGTTACGGAGAAAACGAAATGTTTGGAGTTATTGATCAAAACGGGGTTGATGCACTTGCAATGGCACTTACAGAATTAAACCCGGATGCAGAACTCACGGTTTTTGAAAGCGATTTGAAATTCGAAGATTTGCCGAAAGATGTTCAGGATCGAGTGAAGGAAACATTAAAAGCATATGACAGAACATATGTAACATACGAAAACGGGAAATTTACGGAAAGTCCGGCAATCGCAATTACTGCGACTTACGCGCCTGATTATCAATTTTGCGGGGAGTACAGAGCAAAAGACATTTACACGAAGGAAGAAAGACGGCAGAATTTCATTGACGAGTTCGGCTACGAACCTTTCTGGCTTAAGTAATAAAAAAACGCCGAAGGGCGGCGGTTAAACCGCCCGAATAATAATAAAAAGGAGAATGAAAATGGGAAACATTAAAATTGTAGTCGGTAGTTGGGGAAGTTATAACGCTTGTAACGAAAGGGCACTTGGATCAAAGTGGCTGGACTTATCCGATTACAGCGACTGGGACGAAATTGTTGAAGAACTCAAAAAAGAAGGATTTGAACTTGACGGAATTGACGAAGAACTTTTCATTCAAGATTGCGAAGGAATATCCGGTTTCAGCGGCGATTATATGCACCCGGAAAAACTTTTCAATGTGTGTCAAGAAGCAGACATTATTGATAATATCAGAAAGCACCAAGTTGCAACGGCATTTTTGGAAGTGAGGTCATGGGAAGATTTTGAGGATTTAGTCGATAAACACGGGAGAAATTGGGATGACGATATTTACTTCAGTGGTTATTCTGAAATATATGTGACATAATGAAACAAACACAATACATAAAGGGAGTGGATAAAATGCGGGAATTTGAAGCAGAAATGTATTGGGGCGATATTCCCATAGGAAAAAATTTGGCGATCTCTTATAGCGAATTGACGGCACTGTGGGGCATATCTGAAAGGGCTGTGCGAAATATTTTACACGCATTAAGCCTTTATGATAATGGCGATAATTATGTGCTTATCAGATCTGCAAGCGGTAAAGGCTTTTATAAGACGGACAACGAAGCAATAATCAAGGCATATCGGCAAGAATGTATGAATAAGGGAAAAAGCGTTTTTGCCCCGGTAAAGAAAATCAACCGCATCCTTAAATCTAACGAATCACAGGTTGAGATTGAGAACAATCTGCGTGTATGCCGGGAAGCAAAAGGATTGAAGCAAGGAGAAGTGTGCGAACAAATGAAACAGATTGATAAATCATTTGATAAATCCATGCTTTCAAAGATGGAGAATAATTTTTGCCTTCCTACACCGTATCAAACGGCAAAACTTGCCGAAATATACGGTTGCAACGCATCGGAACTTGTAAACATATTTTTCTAACAACAATGTATCATTTCGCAACATTATATTGACAAATGCGTTGATATGGTGTATACTTAATACAAGGTTGGTGGTTATGTCGGTGATCATCTCCTTGTGATGTAAACTGAATATCATCAACCGCAACCTTTCTTGCAAGTGCCGACACACTTGCAGGAGAGGTTTTTATTTTAGGAGCGTGAGAAAATGGCAAGCAAAATTCAGGATAACAACTATTTTCAGGTTTCCGGGTGGATGCTAAATCACCTGAGATTAAAGGGAATGGACTTACAAATTTATGCAATAATTTACGGATTCAGTCAAGACGGGGAAAGTGAATTTACAGGCAGTTTGCAATACCTTTGCGATTTTACCGGAACAAGCAAACCAACCGTTATTAAATCGTTAAAGTCTCTTGTGGAAAAGAACTACATAATTAAAACTGAAAACAATATAAACGGTGTAATCTTTAACAGGTATAAAGCAAATTTACAGGTAGTAAAGAACCTTTACGCAGGTAGTAAAGAAACTTTACCGGGGGGTAGTAAAGAAACTTTACCGGGGGGTAGTAAAGAAACTTTACCCAATAATAAACTATCTGATAATAAAGATATAGATATTAAAAAAGATATAGAATATATAGTCGAATATCTAAATAAAAAGTCTGGTTCAAATTATCGTTCTTCCGGTGCAGAAACAAAGAGACACATAAATGCAAGACTTGCGGAAGGGTTCACGGTGGAGGACTTCAAAACGGTTATTGACAAAAAGTGTTCCGAGTGGGTTGGCACTGATATGGCACAGTATTTAAGACCGTCAACGCTTTTCGGGACAAAGTTTGAAAGTTATCTTAATGCACCGAGCAAAGCAAGAAAAGGGAAAAGCGGAGTGGCGATAAAGGATATTGAAGAAGATGATTTGATTGGTATTCTGTAAAAAGGTGGGAAGGACAATGTCGGATAGCAATAACGCATTTTTGGGAATGATTGACATTATTGAAAAAAATGCTTCAGAAAACATAAAAATTAACGAAGGAGACTTTGTAAAAGATGGGTTGTGGCATTGCGGAAAATGCGGTACTCAAAAGCAATGTATTATAGAATTGTTTGGAAATGAAAAAAAGCCGATGTGCCTTTGTAAATGCGAAACAGAAAAGAGAGAGCGAGAAAACAAGGAATATCAAATGCGGCAACGGCAACAGAGAATTGCAGAAATGAAAAAAATCGGATTTCCTGAAAGCGAAATGTGCCGTTGGACATTTGAAACAGATGACGGGCAGAATAAGAAGGTGTCTATGGTGGCGAGAAATTACGCAGATAACTTCCGAGAGATGCTGAAACGGGGCAAAGGATTATTATTATTTGGAGAGGTTGGAACAGGCAAAACTTTTTACTCCGCTTGTATTGTAAACGATCTGATTGAAAAAGGCTATCCGTGCATGATTACGAACTTTGCAAGACTTGTAAACACAATATCTGGAATGTACGAAGGAAAACAAAAGTACATAGACGGATTAAACAGATTTGATTTACTTGTAATTGATGATTTAGCGGCAGAACGCGACACAGAGTATATGAATGAGATTGTGTATAATATCATTGACAGCAGATACCGCGCGGGACTTCCGACAATTATCACAACAAACCTTTCCGCCGAAGAAATTAAAAACCCTGCCGATATAAGCAAACAAAGGACTTATTCAAGATTGCTTGAAATGTGTGTTCCGGTAGAGGTTAAGGGGAAAGACAGAAGGCGAGAAAAGTTAAAAGATGATTACAGTGAATTAAAAGATATTTTAGGCTTATAAGGAGAAAAAAGGAATGAAAGTAAAACTTGACAATGGCGCAAAGATGCCAACAAAAGCACACCCGACAGATGCCGGATTTGACATTTATTCAAGAGAAATGCAAATTGTCCCGGCGAAAGAAAGCGCAATATTTGATACTGGCGTTCATATCGAACTCCCGCCAAACACGGTCGGGATGCTGAAAAGCAAAAGCGGGTTGAATGTCAATCATGGTATTGTAAGCGAAGGAGTTATTGATGTTGGTTATACCGGGTCAATCAGAGTTAAACTTTATAATCACGGCGGATATGACTATATTGTCAATAGAGGTGACAAAATCTCACAGTTGGTTATCCTTCCGCTTGCCGATGTTGGAGATTTAGAACTTGTAAAAACTCTTGAAGAAACAGAACGAGGAAATAACGGTTTTGGTTCAAGCGGAAAATAATGTGTATTTTGCGACAGATAAGAACAATATAAAAAGGACTGTTGCGATTATAACACAAAAACACGGTGCGGCGTGTAGACGGTTAAGCATAGGAGTGCATTTCCTGATCACAGATTAAGTGTCCGCACACACTTAAAAGATTATATGCGCACTATCATAAGTATATGACAAAAGAAAAACCGCCCTTGAATAAAGGACGGTGAAAGAAGGATGTTTGCGGTTGACATTTATAGTATAGGCAAAAAGCAAAATAAATATACAGGGGTGTCAACCGTGAACGAAACAGAAATACTTGCGTTTATAATTCAACTTCTCGGATCTTATATTTTTGTAAGCGTTGCAACGAGCAACGCGCAAAAACAAACAGTGCTTGATAATAAGCAGGACATGAGGAGTACAAAAGAGGACATAATGTCTGAACTTAAAGACACGCGAGAAGCGTTGTTGCGGGAAAATGAAGTATCAACGCAAGCAATCATAGACATTGTTAAAGCCGAAATCAAAGCAGAAGTTGAAAGATCAAGAAAGGGAACAGATGGAAGTCATTAGTTTCACATTGCGGATGCCGCCGATCAGCAAAAAGAACAGTCAGCAGATAATGGTGAACCGCGCAACAGGAAGACCCTTCATTATGCCCTCTCCTCAGTACAAGAGGTATGAGAGGGATTCCCTTTTATTTATTCCGAAGTTGAAACATCCGATTGATTTTCCTTGCCATATCAAGTGCCTTTTTTATATGCAGACACGGCGGAAATGCGATCTCACGAATATGTTAGAAGCAATCGATGACATTATGGTGAAGGCAGGGCTTCTTGCCGATGATAATTACACCATTATTGAAAGTCATGACGGAAGCCGGGTTTTTTATGATAAAGAGAATCCGAGGACAGAAGTATATATTTCAAAATTAGAGCCACATTGAAAATATATATAAAAAATTGTTTCAAAGTGTTGACAAAATGTTAAATGTGTGATATATTGAAGAAAAATAATGTATTAGGGGGCGAGGACTTTGTTTGCAATTCGGGACAATATTCTTTGCCCTTTTTGTGATTAAGGCGGTGCATTGTGGGAAGGCCGTCACGATATGAAACCGAAATAAAGCCGCACATTGACGAAATCAGAAAAGCGGTAGAAGCCGGAGCAACAGCCGAAGAAGTCGCAAAGGCTTTCGGAATTGCGGTCAGTACACTGCATAAGTACAAAGCGGAGAAAAAAGAATTAAAGGATGCTTTCGCGCGTGGGCGCGAGAAAATCGTGTTTGAAATCAAGGGCGCTTTGCTTAAAAAGGCACTTGGATTTGAGTATGAAGAAGAAAAGCGCGTAGGCAAAAAAGATTCTAAAGGTGAAAACATTATCCTTGTAGAGAAGTATAAAAGATATTCAGTTCCAAGCGAGACTGCGGCGGCAATGCTTCTGCGCAACTATGATAAGGAATGGAAAGACAACGATAATTCTACCGCCGCACTGCGGAAACAGGAGATGGAACTCAAAAAGGCGATCGCCGAAAGCACAAATTTTGACCTTGAATTGAGAGGGGATTGAAATGAGCGAAAGAAATTTTTGGTGCATTTGTGATGATAATTGCAAATTTCCTACGATGACAACTGAGCAAATCACGGCCGCGATTGCGGAAGCAACAGGAAATACTCCTACAAACATTGATGATGCGTTCATCACAAAAATCAAAGAGATGAACACTAATAAAAACTTGAAGTTTTGGATTGGAACGCAAGCGCAGTTTGAGGAACTTCAAGTTAAAGATGCAAACACACTATACATTTTTACAGATGATCCTATGGTTGAAAGCGTTGAAGAAATTGCTTTGGCAGTTCAACAACTTAAAACCTCTCTCGATGGGATTCTTGCAGGAACTACCGTTGTTCCAAAGGCAAATAGCGCAAACAGCGCAAAAAATGCAAATTATGCTACGAAAGCAGGTACTGCAATATCGGTAGAAGAGAATGATTATGGAAACGGTCAAGACCCGATAGAAACAAAAGGAATTTTCGCTGTTAAAATCGTAAATAACGGAACTGGTGAATTTTCAACCATTTTCCTTTATATTGATTCTTTCGAGTATGATATTATCGGCTTTGGCGGGTTTTACAACGGAGAACCGGGCGCTTGCCAAGTAACATTTAGCAAGACAACGAAGAAAATCACAATCGGCGATACCGAACATTTTACGCTTATGGGCATAAAAATGATTAGGGTTGAATAATTTTGGGGTGAAATTATATGGCATATTATAATGGCCGCAGGGTGGTTACATTCGTAACGCCGGAAAAGCCGGAAGAGGAAAAGACCGTTGACCTAAACATGGCAAGCGGGAATCAAGTGATTACGCCAACCGATGGAAAGGCAATGTCCAAAGTCACAGTAAAAAAACCGTCAACATTAAAACCCGAAAACATTAGGATATATACAAACATCGGCGGCGTTGTTGGCACTCTTAATCCGCAAAAGGCGGAACAGGAAAAAAGCGTAACAATCACAGAGAACGGCACGACCACTGTTTTACCAGATAGCGGGAACGCACTTTCAAAAGTGATAATCATAACAAATGTCAGCGGCGGAGGTGGCGGTGGTGGCGGTGGCTATACCGTTGATTTTGACAGCGAATGGACGATTTTTTACGGAAGCGGACGAATGGGGACGGTAAAAATCACCCATGCTGACGGAACGGAAGAAACAAGCACCGATAACAATCTTAACAGTGCAAGTTATTCCAATGTTGTTTCTGTGTCATTCACTGAGACCGAAGGAGAATCTTGGTCAATAGTTTATGAAATGGGCGGAAGTCAAGATTCCATGTTTCTTGACAGCCACTCAACGGAAACTCTTACACTAACGGGAAACACAACATTCTTAAGTTTTTCAAAGTAAAGGAGAAAGAACATGACACAAGATAAAATAACCGCGCTTTCAACATTTCCGGTTGGCGGAACGGCATACCTCATCCGGGACGGCGTAATCCGTCCGGTTGTAGTGATTTGGAACATGGTGTTGAAAGACACAATCCTTTTCACCATCCGAATGGCAGACACCGTGAACAACGAAACGCGCATTGTTAAAATGCAAGACATCGGCGTGAAACTTTTCGCCACCGAGGAAGCGGCACAGGCGAAACTGGCGGAAGCATAAAAATGTTTCAAACGCTGTCACAGTTTTATAACTCCACAGAATGGAAGAATTTTAGAGAGGGATTGATTCATGAAAGGGTCAATCCTTCTGACGGGATTCTGTATGATGAGTTTAGCGGGAAGCCGATTTTGAAGGCATATGATACTGTGTTACATCACAAGATTCCTTTGACTATGCAGAATGTCAATGATTATTCAATTTCGCTAAACCCGGACAATATTATGATTGTTTCGCAGAAGTCGCACAATGAAATTCACGCTCGTTTTGGATTTGTGGCAGAACGCAAAGTATATTTTGTCTATGGTGCGCCTTGCTCAGGCAAAACAACATTCGTAAACAACATCAAGGGTAACAGCGATTTGATTGTTGACATGGATAATATATGGCAGTGTATAACCGGGAAGAGATACGAAAAGCCAAAAGCCTTAAACACAAACGCATTTATGATCCGGGACTTTCTGCTTGATATGGTTAAAACAAGAGCCGGGAAATGGGAGAGAGCATATATAATTGACGGCGGAGCAGTAAAAAGCGACAGGGAGCGAAAAATCGCGCTCTACGGCGCGGAAGCTGTATTCGTAGACACAGATAGGGACGAGTGCTTAAAAAGGCTCTACGGCGATTGCAACCGCACCACAGAGCAGAAGAAAGAGTGGGAAGGATATATTAACAGTTGGTTTAATGATTTCAAAGAATAAGAGGGGTTAGAAACAACTAAAATGACTTGGGAGATCGTAGTAGGCATTATAGCCTTAGTGGGTCTTGTCGGAACATTTGTCGGTGCGGCCGTAAAGGTCGGAAAGACAATGGCAATGCTTGACACAACTATTAAAGACCTCAAAGAAACTCTTATGGATTTTCGGGCGAATAACAAAGAGAGCCACAAAGAGTTTTATGAAAAGCTTGATAATCACGAACACAGGATTTGCTTATTGGAAAGCAGTGATTACTACAAAAAGAAAAAAAACAATGACTAAAGGAAACCTTTTCTTTTATATATTTTTCTTTTAGAAAGATTATATATATAAAATATTATATATAAATATATTAAAGATATTATCATCTATATTGAATAAATATGGTTGTTAATATATATATAATATCATCCTCTTTTTTTCCTTTCTCAATAAAAAACATTATCGCTTTTATACGCCAATATAAAACGATAGACGGAGATATGTTTTTTCCTTTTATTATTTTGCTGTTACTCCTTTCGGCAAAAAAAGAAAAGTCTTTTTTGAAACTCCGTCATTCTAAGAAAAAAACAATTCTAAAAAACAAAAAGTATACCCCCGGTAAAAACGAAAAAAATATTCTGAAAAAATACTGTGCGCCCCTCCTCTTTTTCACACGGAGCAAAAAAACGAGATTTTTCGAGATTTTTCGGATTAAAAAATGAAAAAGGGTTAGCTTATAAAAAGTATAAAAAAGAAAGGGAAAGATTATGGCGGATATACTGTGCATTATATCGAAACTAAGATTCACCGAAGCAAAAACGATGAAAAACATTCCTCATGAATACACGGTAAAAACGGAGCACCGGAAAGAGGAATACGAAACGCTTTATAAATACATATTCAAAAATCATTACATTAAATATTTTTGGAACAAGCCATACAAATATTGTGATATCGGAGAATATACATATTGGATTATGTCCGATGATATTCATACATCAAAAATAATTAACAGAGCAAAGAAAGGTGAATAATCGTGGGTTCACAAAACTATTTAGCTACTAATGTTTTCGAGGAAGCAATTAAAAGAGTACAGTTTGTCTTTGATAACTGTGATGATGTCATTGTTTCGATGAGCGGCGGGAAAGACAGTACGGTTGTGTTCAACATTGCCCTTATGGTTGCGAAAGAGAGGGGACGATTACCGCTGAAAGTATTTTGGCTCGATCAGGAAGCAGAATGGGAAGCGACAGACGAATATATGAATTATGTGATGCACAGGAAGGATGTTAAACCATATTGGTTTCAAATTCCTTTCGATTTCACAAATTCTTTGTCTTTTACAGATAACTTTTTGAGGGTGTGGGATGAAAGTAAAGAGGATGTTTGGATTAGACCGCACAGCGATATTGCAATCACAAAGAATCCGACAAACAAAAACAGATTTCATGAACTTGTAAACATTTTGCCTTCCTGCTGTGATGTTGAAGATAAACATCATGTAGGCGTTCTTGTCGGCATGAGAATTTCGGAAAGCCTTAACAGGCGAATGACATTGGCATATGGAAATGCTCAATATAAAGGAATTACTTGGTGCAAGAAGCCAGTAAAAAACACAAGATGTTTCTACCCGATATACGATTTCAACGATACTGATGTGTGGGCGGCAATTGCAAAAAACAAATGGAAGTATAATAAGATTTATGACAAGTTTTATCGTTATGGAATTACAGGAAAGGATATGCGCGTTTCTGCACTTATTCACGAAACTTCTTGGCATAGTATTGAGAGGTTACAGGAATGCGAACCGAAGATTTATAATCGCTTTCTTGACAGAGTAAACGGTGTAAACTGTTTCACTCAATTCGGCAAAGATATAATGCCAAAAGAATTACCGCAAGTATTCAAAGACTGGAAGGAATATCGAGATTATCTTTTGGAAGCATTTATTAAACCGGAGTATTGGGATTTATTCAGAAAAAGGTGGAATGGACAGGATAGTGAAGAATGGTATAAAGTTCATGTGAAAGAAATTATGGTAAACGATATTGACGGGACGATAAACGGAAACGCAAAATCGAGAATCCGGAAAAAAGAAAAAATCAAAAACGGATCATATGACGAAAAATTTCAAAAGAAATTTGAGGGGGCGCAAGATGAGAAAACAAGCTGTTGATAATGTGATGAGAGTACCGATAGAAAAGGTATATGCAAACGATTATAACCCTAACGCAGTTGCAAAGCAGGAGATGAAACTGCTTTATATCTCAATCAAGCATGACGGTTATACGATGCCTGTTGTTACGATTTACGATAAGGAAAATGACCGATATGTTATCGTTGACGGATTTCACCGTTATTCTGTTATGAAAATGTATAAAGACATTTACGAAGAAAACGATGGATTGTTGCCGATCGTTGTGATTGACGAGGACATTAACAACCGTATGGCTTCTACCGTTCGGCATAACCGGGCGAGAGGGAAGCACAGCATTGACGGAATGGGCAACATTGTTATGGAAATGTTGCAAAGAGGTTGGGACGATAAAAGGATTTGCTTTGAATTAGGACTTGAAAAAGAAGAATTGATTCGTCTGAAACATATTACTGGTTATGCAAAATTTTTTGAGAACACTTCATTCAACCCGGCTGTGGAAACAGACAAGCAGATTGAAGAAAGATTAAAATATCAGAGGGAGCATAAAGACGATGAATAACAAATTGGATGTAGTTTGGCTTAATACAGACACAATCAAGCCGTATAACAGGAACGCGAGATATAACGATGAAACCGTTCAAAAGTTAGTTGAGATTATTCCGAGAGTTGGATTCAATCAACCGATTGTTATTGACAAGAATAATGTTATCGTAAAAGGGCATTCCAGATGGAAGGCCGCCGTTCGTCTTGGAATGGAAAAAGTACCTTGCATTGTTAGCGAAAATGACGATGAAACAAATAAGTTGGACAGACTTGCCGATAACAAAATTCAAGAGTTTTCAAAGTGGAATGATGAACTTCTCGCAACGGAACTTGCTTCGTTGAATATTGACGATATTGACATGACAGACTTCGGATTTGATTATGACTTCGCAGGATTTTCTGCACCTGCACAGCAACAGAAACCCGCATTTACCGCGCCAAGCGTTGAATATCCTTCCTATGATAATACAGATCATCATATGCAAACACCGCCTGCTTATTCCCCGCCTACTCCGACAGAAAACTATATCACCGAAAAAGATATTGCAAGAACAGTACCGAATAATGTAAGCGAATATGGGGTGGTAACTTGTCCGAACTGCGGAACAACTGTGAGATACAAGAAATAAGTTTTGAAGCGGCGCAGGAATTTGCTAAACCGGGGAAAAACCTTATTTTGAAAAGAGATTACAAATATCAAGCACTAATTGTTGACAATAAAGTTGTGTCAATGCTTGGTTACAAAGAGAGTAATAATTGTGTAAAACTACATTGCAATTATACTCCTGAAAACTTACGGGGAAACGGATTCTTTTCGCGGTTGTTGAAACAAACAATCGACAGGTTATGCGGGAAAACATTCAAAGCCGATTGCCTTTATACAAGTAAAGACATTTACTTAAAGGCGGGGTTCGTGCTTACTGAAATAAAGCATTATAAATCTTTTGACATTTACAAGGTTGAGAAAAGGGGTTTATCGTGACAAAAGAACAATTAAAGTCATACTTTGAACTTGTTGATGAGGACAAAAGGGCATTGGCTTTTGATTGCATTGATGAATATGTTTACTTCCAAGACAGGATTAACGAATTGAAAAAATTGCCGCTAATCCGTGTAAGCGCGAAAAACCCCGCAAAGCAAGAAATAACTCCCGCCGCAAAACTTATAAAGGAATATTCGCAGACACTTGATAACAAACGCAAAGTGCTTCTTATGATTTTGTATAAAATTGAAAACTCTGCGGCAGATGAGTTACTTTCTAAATTGTCGGAGTTTGAATAATGGCAGATAAAACATACTTAGAGCAATATCATGACCTTATCCAAACAGGAGAAGTTATTGTTGGATATTGGATAAAAAAAGAAGTACAAAATCTAATAGACGATTTGGAAAACTCAGATTATGTTTATGACACAAAAGAAGCCCATAAGCGCATAAAGTTTATGCAATCGTTTTGTCTGCAAAGTAAGCATCCATACTTCGGGAAACCCGTTGTCTTAATGCCGTGGCAGTTAGCATTTACAGAAGCATTATACAGTTTCAAAATGAAAGACACAGGTCTGCGGCGGTTCGTTGAAGCGCTTCTTGAAATCGGAAGAAAAAATGGGAAGTCAACTTTCCTTGCGGCAGATGGGAATACCGATCTCTTTATTGGTGAGGGCGGCTCTGAAATCTGTTGCGCATCAAATGATGACAAACAGTGTCGTTATATTTGGCGAGAGATTGCAGGAATGCGGCAAAGACTTGACCCAAAGAATGCTTTGACGAAACAAAACCTTTCCGAGATACGGAACAATCAAAAGAACATAATTATCAGCCGAATGTCATCTAAGACACAAAACAAAGACGGCGGTAACTATACAAAAACTTATCAAGATGAAAGCCACGATGTAGACGAAGAAGGCGGAAACTGTGAAATAGCAGAAGCCTGTTGGCGCGGTATGTCTACAAAGGACGATCCGATTTTTATCAATTGCACAACGCAAGGTTTTTCCCGTGATGGTTGCTATCTTGACAAAAAAGTTGCGCGAGCAAAACAAGTCATTGAAGGGGAAGTTGACGATATTCATTTTTTGCCGTTTCTTTTTGAGCAAGATAGCGAGCAAGAAATTTGGCAGGATGAAAGCAGTTGGGAAAAATCAAATCCTTCTTTGCGGTATGGCGTTAAAAAGATTGCAAAGTTGCGCAGGGATGTAGACATTGCCCGGACGGACAAAGAAGCCCGTCTGCATCTGCTTTGCAAGGACTTTAATATTAAACAAAATTCGGCGCAAGCATGGTTGAGGTCGGAAGATTTTACATATCCGCAGGAAGTGAAGTCTCTTGAAGATTTCCGAGGGATGACTTGTCTTGCCGCATTGGACTGTTCGCAGACTACGGACTTGACAAATCTTAAATTGTTGTTTATGCGACCGAACGATCCGGCAAAATATGTTTTCTCTCATTACTGGCTACCGGAGACAAAACTTATTGACAGCGCGGACAAGAGCGCGGGCGCGAGGTATGAAGAATGGGCGCAAAGGGGCTATATGACGATTTGCAACGGCTCAATTATCGACCTAACGCAAGTGACCGAGTTCATAGTAGAGTTAAAGCGTAAATACGGCATTACGGTGCTAAAATGCGGCTATGATAAGGCATATGCGCGAGAGTTTGAAAAGAGCATTGATGATGTTTCAGAATATATCCGCGAACCTATCAACCAGAAGGTTATGTCAACGCCTATGAAGTGGGTCGAAAAGGACTTTGAAAAGCACATTATCAATTACGGGAACAATCCCGTTGACGAATGGTGTCTGTCTAATGCTTGTTGCTTTATCGATGGACATGAAAATTACAGTTGCAAAAAATCAAGCGCAAACAAGAGAATTGACGGGGCAATTACATTCCTTATTTTATATTCAACATTATTAAAGTACAAAAGCGAGTTTGAAAGGCACATAAAATGAGTTATTGCGTATATATGCACTCTTGTCCAAATGGGAAAAAATATATCGGAATTACTTGCCAAAGCCCGAATAAAAGATGGCTGTCGGACGGTAGTGGATATTCTCACAACGAGCATTTCTTCCGTGCGATTGTGAAATATGGATGGGACAACATCAGTCACGATATAATGTTTGATGGTTTGACAAAAGAAGAAGCGTGCAAACGGGAAATTAAATTGATTGCAAAATATCAAAGTAACAATCCCGACTTTGGTTATAATCTTTCAAGCGGTGGGGAAAACAGCGGTTCTGGTGTACATCACGCAAGAAGCGAAGAAGCAAAGAAAAAACAATCTATTGCAATGACGGGAAGAAAAGCAAGTGATGAAACAAAAAAGAAAATGAGTGAAACAAGAAAAGGAAAAAAACACTCAAAGAAACATCCGAGCACAAAAGGGCATTTTCAACCGCCACATACTGACGAGCAAAAAAGGCAACTTTCAGAAATGTTTAGAGGGAATAAAAATCCGAACTATGGGAAGAAAATGGCAGACGAACAAAAAGCAAAAATAAGTGAAAGCACGAGAAACAAAAAATCTGTCATTCAATCTTCTTTGTGCGGGGAAGTTATAAAACAATATCCGTCAGCAAAACAAGCAGAAAGAGAAACGGGAATATTTAATGGCAACATAATCGCTTGTTGCAAGGGCAAAAAGCCAACGATGGGTGGTTATAAATGGTCGTATGCAAGCGGCATATCAAGTAAGAGGTGAAAAAATGGGGCTGTTTGATTTATTCAAAGGCAAAAAGAATAAAAGCGATTATAAAGCCGCGCCGACAATGAGCGGGAATTTGCCGTTCTATGCGCCTTTCGGAGAAAGCATTTACGCATCGGATATTATTGTTCAGTCGATAAGATGCAAGGCAAATGAGTTTAAAAAGTTAATTCCGCGCCATGTAACATATATTGACGGGGCAAAGGTAAGCGTTCACGATTCAAGCATTGCAAAGGTTCTTAACAGACCTAACGAGTGGATGACAACGGCAGATTTTCTTGAGAAGATTACAATCCTTTTGGAACTTAACAAAAATGTGTTTATTTATCCGCAGTATTATGTAACGAACAGCGGAAAGAAGTTTTTCACAGGGCTTTATCCTTTGAAGCCTTCTGCCGTTGAATATATGGCTGATGATAGCGGTAAGTTGTTCATCAACTTTCGTTTTGCGAATGGTTACGAAGTAACACTTCCGGCAGATGATATTATCCACTGGCGTAAAGACTACGGAGTGAATGATTACTTCGGCGGCGGGATGTTTGGCGGGAACGATGATGTCGGGTTGCTTAAAATGCTTAAGCGATATGACCAACTTACGCAGAGCATTGCAAAGGCTCTTGAAATATCTTGCTCAATCAATGGAATGGTGCGATACAACACCTATCATGGAGACGAAAAACTTGAATCAGAAAGGATTGATTTTGAAGAACGGTTGAAAAACAATGAAAGCGGAATCCTTTTCACTGACCTTTCGACAGAGTACACGCACATTCCGCGCGACATTAAACTTGTCGATAGCGAAACGATGAAGTTTTTCTATGACACGATCCTGAGAGCCAACGGAACTTCGCTTGCAATTCTTAATGGCGATTATACAAAGGCGCAAAAGGAAGCATACTACGAACACGCGCTTGAAGGAGATATTATTTCTCTTGGTCAGTCAATGACAAAGTGTATGGTTACAGACCGGGAACTCGCTTTCGGAAATGCGATAGAACTTTATCCGAACCATATCAACTTTATGTCGATGGAAAATAAGATTTCGGCACTTCAAGCAAGTCTTCCGGCTGGAATTTTCACGAAAGACGAAGCGAGAGAAATTCTTGGTTATCCTCCGCTTCCGAACGGGCAAGGACAAGTTATTGCACAGGGCTATAACGCCCTTCTCGATCAAGATAATCAGAACAAATTAAAAGAAGGTGAAAACGATGACTGAAAAAATCAAGAACGATAAGGAAATCCGTCTTGCAAATATTAGCGACTTCAATATTGAACTACGCGAAGCAAACGAAGCGGGCGATGATGGGGAGATGGTTATTGAAGGCTATGCGGCAGTCTTTGACAGCGAAACACTTATCGGCGATGAAGAATGGGGCTTTTACGAAAAGATTGACAGAAAGGCCTTTGACGGCGCAAAAATGAAAGATGTCCCGCTTAAATATAACCATTCGGATAATGTACCGATTCTTGCGAGAACGAGAAACAAAAGCCTTGAACTTTCTGTCGATGATAAGGGGCTGTTTATCCGGGCAAAACTGATTGACACGCAGGACAACCGAGATATGTATAAGCGTATCAAGGAAGGACTTGTCGATAAAATGTCCTTTGCTTTCACGGTCAGAAAAGAAGGAGAAGAGTGGGAAAAGGGAAAAATCCCGCACAGAACTATTAAACAGTTTGACCGTATCTTCGATGTATCGGTTGTGGATACTCCGGCATATGAAGATACCTCAATATATGCCCGCAGTCTTGAAAAGTCGGAGGACTTTAAAAGAGCATTGGAGAATGCAGAAGTGAGCAAAACAAACATCCGCAAAAACCCGATCTACAATTACTATTTTTAAGAAAGAGGTAAAACAAAATGAAAAAGAAACTTGAAGCAAGACTTGCAAAACTTCGCGCTCGTTATGAGGATGTTACCAAAACTCTTATTTCGGAAGAGGACAAGGAAGCCCGTGCCGCGCTTGGCGAAACGCTGAAAGCACTTCGCGATGATATCAACGAAGCGGAAGAACTTCTCAAAGAACTTGACGAGCCTGCCGCAGGTCAGGAAGACACCGCAGACGAGGGAAGAAAAATGAATGTGCTTTCCACTATGGAACAGCGCGGCACGCAGAAGTCGGCAAAGAACGACCCTTACGGTACGGAAGAATACCGCAACGCATTTATGGAATTCTGCAAAAACGGAACTCCGATTCCCGCAGAACTTCGCGCGGATGCAACCACAAAGACCACGGATGCAAGCGCGGTTATTCCGACTACGATTCTCAACGAGATCATCAAGGAACTGAAAGTTTACGGCAACCTTTACAATGCCGTCAGAAAGCTGAATGTTCAGGGTGGCGTGAATATTCCTATTCTGTCTCTGAAGCCTACCGCAACATGGATTTCCGCGAATTCCGGGTCGAGCGAAAGCGATGATCAGAAGATTCAGGCGAACACTTCTGTCTCCTTTAACTACTATGGCCTTGAATGCAAGATTTCGCAGACCCTGCTGACGAATGTTACCACCATTGAAGCGTTTCAGGATCTGTTTGTTCCGCTTGCTGTTGAAGCAATCGCAAAAGCTCTCGATGTCGCGATTATGAACGGTTCTGGAACTGGTCAGCCCACTGGAATCACGAAAGACAGTCGCGTTCCGACCGGAAATGTTGTGACACTTACTCCCGCAGATTTCGCTTCGTGGAGCGCATGGAAGAAGAAGGTCTTTGCAAAGATGAAAAAGGCTTACAGAGACGGCACATTCTACATGGCTCAGGCAACCTTTGACGGCTATATTGACGGAATGGTTGACAGCAACGGACAGCCCATCGGTCGCGTAAACTACGGAATTGACGGCGCAGAAACCTATCGTTTCGGCGGAAAGAATGTTGAAACCGTTGAGGATGATGTTCTGAAAGCATATGAGGATGCATCTACCGGAGATGTGGTTGCGGTTTTCTTGAAGCCGACAGACTATGTAATCAACTCCAACCTTGAAATGCAGACCGTGAAGTGGGTCGATCATGACACCAACGAGATCAAAAACAAGGTTATCCTTATTGCAGACGGTAAACTTGCCGATGCAAACGGCGTTATCCTTGTGAAGAAGGGCGCGGCGCCTACTGGCGGCTAATAATGCGACAATTCGCAACAAATAATTGATTGAAAGGACAAATAATACAAATGACAGATGCAGAACTTCTGACGAAAATTAAAAGCGGTTTAGGCTTAACGGGTGACTTCCAGAATGACACTCTCCTTGTTTATATTGACGAGGTAAGGGCATTCATGGAAAGCGCAGGTGTTGATAAAAGCGTTATTGCAAGCGAAGTGTCTGTCGGATGTATTATGCGAGGTGTTGCTGACCTCTGGAATTATGGGTCTGGAAGCACTTCGTTGTCCGAGTATTTCAAGATGAGAGTTATCCAATTAAAGGCCGTAAAGCCTACGGAAAGCGAGGGCGAGTAATCGTGGCATTATATCGCCCTTCGCAACCGTTCACAACGCCTTTGATGTTGCTTGTTCCTACTTATAAAACTGTGAGCGGTGTCCGGAAAAAGGTTTTCCCGGATGTCAAGGATGGCATTCTGTTTTACGCAAGTTTTAAAACATACGGCGGAACAGAAAGAAATGTAAACGGGATTTACTCTGTTGAAGATACGGCAGATGTTGAAACATGGTATATGCCCGACTTTACAAGCGAGTGCCGTGTTGCGGTGGCAAACACAGGAGCGACATATGATATTATCGGCGAACCTGAAAACATTGATATGCGAAACCAATTTTGCAAATTCAAAATTTCCCGTGTAAAAGGCGGTGCTTAAATTTGGCAATCAAACTCAAATTTAAAGGTTTTGAGGATAAGATTGAAAAGATTCAAAAAGTCGGCGGGTCAGTAGATAAAGCCGTTGAGATCTGTATGAAAAAATCTGCTGAAATAGTCGAAACAGAATTGAAAAGCCAAATGCAAAAAGCAAATGTTCCGGCTGATTTGACAAACGCTATGCCGTCTTCAAAAGTTTTTAAGGACGGTAATGTCTATGTGGCAAAGGTGGGTTATGAAAAGGGCGAATATGACCCGGAAAATCCGAGTGTTGCCTACAAGGTCATTTTCTTGAACTACGGAACACCGAAACGGTCAAAGCACGGCAAGGTGAAGGCTCGTGGTTTTATCCAAAAGGCAAGGAGAAAAGCCACACCACAGGTCAAAAAACAGCAGGAGCAAGCATTGAACGAGATATTGGAGAGGTTGGAAGAATGAAAGATTTGCTAATCGAAGTGTTGAACAAGTTTTGTCCCAATAATGTTTTTCTGCAAGGTACACTTGACGAAAAAGCAGAATATCCGCAAACATTCATCACTTTTTGGACTAATGATGTACCGGAAGGCTCTCATTACGACAACGAACCAAACTCTTTTTACTGGTATTTTTCGGTCAATGTTTACTCCACAAACCCCGCAACGGTTAATTCATTGCCCGCCGAAATAAGAGTTGCAATGAAAGAAACTGGCTTTATTCCGCAGGGCAAAGGAAACGATCTTCCAAGCGATGTTCCTACGCACACCGCTTGGACGATGGATTTTATTTACAGAGAAACAAACAAATAAATAAAAGAATTGAGGTAATCAGAAATGGCAGTTGAATTCAGAGGATGCAAGAAACTTGTTTTTGCAGAAGTAACCGCTGATACGGCGGAAGCATATACCACTGGCGATGTTTTGCCCCTTGCTCCTGTTGCAGAGATCAGCAAGGCGGTAGAGACTTCCAGCGAAGCACATTACTATGACAACAAAGCGGCTATTGTCATTAATTCGGAAGGTGCTGACACCGTGACTTTCACTATTGCAATTCCCGATGATGAAACGCTTGCAGAAATCACCGGAAGAACCTACGACACAACCAAGAAGATGTTCGTTGAAAGTCAGCGCGAAATCAAGTATTTTGCAGTCGGCTACATTCTCGGAGAAGCCGGAGAAGGTGAGGACGAACGCTATGTTTGGCGTTATAAAGGGACTTTTAATATCCCTGACGAAACATCCGCAACAAAAGATGACGGAACAGGCGCAAACAATATGTCGCTTGAATTCACGGGGATTTACACCGATCACGAATTTGCAAACGGAAAGGGTACTGGTAAAAAAGGTTCTGCAAAGGCTTCTTTCGTCCGCGCATCTTCCAAAGTTGCAACGGAAACACAGTGGTTCGGAGAAGTCGCTACCCCGGACAGTAATTTCACGGCATAAAACAAAAACGAAAGGTTGTTGACAAATGGACTTTATGCAGTACATTAAGCCGGAACTACTTATCTTGATTCCAGTACTTTACCTTATCGGAATTGGAATTAAGAAATGCAATATTCCGGACAAGTTTATCCCGCTAATTTTGGGCGGTGTTGGCGTTCTGCTGTCGGGCTTATATGTTTTTGCGACCACAGAAACAAATGGAACACAGGAAGTTGCAACTGCCTTATTTACGGCGTTTACGCAGGGGGTGCTTGTCGCAGGCGCAAGCGTATATGCAAATCAGGTTGTAAAGCAAGTAAGAAAGGATAAATGATATGGCGCAGTTTGAGTTGAACATTTACGGGAAAGACGATGAAATAATTAAGAGGTTTGAAACTGACAAGGTGCGATGGGGAGTTTTCATTCAGGCGTTGGAACTTCAGCAGAACATTGTAAAGAAATCAGCAAATGAACAATTCAAACTGATTAACGATTTTGTCAAAAAAATCTTTCCCGACCTTACGGATGCCGATATTGAAAATGCTGACATTGACGATGTGCTGAACACATTCAAGCAGTTGCTCAACAAGGCGAGTAAGATTGGCGGTGGAGAAAAAAACGCAGTCGGGGGGGAATGAAATCCCCCCCTTCTGCAAACACAAGTGCGTTTGTAGAATTGATGCGAACAACAATAACTCTTTCGCAGAATTTGAATTGTAGCCCTTTTGAAATATTCGAACAAGATGTTGACGAGGTAATTATGCTTATCAATTTTTATCTTATTTTGGGTGATGAAAAAGGGGAACAGAAAACAAATACAACTAAACACTCGAAAGAAACAAGAATCCGAGTGAATGATAAGACGGCAACCGGGGGGTGGTTTTAATGGCAGAAGAAAGACTTGGTGCTTCGTTTGCGATTGATGTTACCGATCTAAAAGCGGGGCTGAACGCCGCAAACAAGATGATCCGCGAAAGTGAGAGTGAATTCAAGTCTGCCGCCGCAGGAATGGATGATTGGAGTGCAAGCGAGGACGGCCTGAAAGCAAAGATAAAGTCTTTGAACGACATTACCGACTTGCAAAGAAAAAAGGTAGACGCGCTTACTAAGCAATATGAGAACCTTATTGCAGACGGTCTTGACCCTGCAAGCAATCAAGCTGTAGAACTCCGCACAAAAATAAATAATGAAACCGCATCGCTAAAAAAGAACGAAGGCGAACTGAAAAAGCAAACTGATTCTCTCGACAATCTGAGCAAAAAAACAAAAGACACGAGCGAAAAAACAGGAAACCTTTCAAAAGCATTTGACGGGTTAAAAAAAGCCGGGAAAGTTGCGGTTGGAGCAATTGCCGGAATCGGTGCGGCCTGCGTTGGAGCGGTTGGGGCTTTTCTTGCTCTTGGAGAAAGCACAAAAGAAACGCAAGTAGAATTTGCAAAATTGAACGGCGCGTTTGAAACGGCAAAACTCGGAGGAGATGCCGCGCAAACTTCGATGTATGACCTGTACGGCGTTCTTGGCGATCTCGGAAGAAGCACCGAAGCATCTGTGCTTTTGGCAAAAATGTCCAAAGACGAAGATGCGCTTCAAGCGAACACAAGAATTTTAACGGGCGTTTTCGCAGAATTCGGTGACAGCATCCCAACGGAAGGACTTGCAGAAGGAATGCAGGCAACCGCCGAAATGGGAGAAGTGCAGGGCGTTCTTGCTGATGCTCTTGAATGGCAAGGAATCAACCTTGACGAATACAACGCCAAACTCGGCACAATGTCAAGCGCTGAGGAAAGAGCCGCCTACATTCAATCAACGCTTACCGATCTATACGGCGAAAGCGCGGATGCTTACCGGGAAAATAACAAGGCTCTGATTGAAAGCAATGAAGCGCAGTTGCGGATGGAGCAATCGCTTGCAGACATCGGGGCAGTTGCTTTGCCTATTATGACACAATTGAAGGATATGATCTCTCAATTGATTTTTGCAATTGAACCGTTCGTCAAACTGATTGGCGAGGGAATGACGGATGCTTTCAATGGGGCAGAAGGTGCAGGAGAAAAACTTGCAGAAGGAATAGGCGGCATTTTAACAACACTTCTTGACAAAATTGTTGCCGTTGCTCCGACAGTTATTAACACCATAGTTGCAATAATTCCGAAACTGCTTGAAAAGCTGTTAGAATTATTGCCGACAATTATTAATGCTGTTGTCGGTGTACTTCCCAAACTTGCAACAACATTGCTAACTCAAATTCCTGTAATTCTTGATGCAATAACGAAGGTAGTTACGCAAATTATAACCGCCCTCTCTGAAATGTTGCCTGAAATTATCCCCGTTATTATTGACACTATCCTTCTGGTTGTCGAAACGATTCTTGATAATCTTGATATGCTAATAGATGCCGGAATTCAGCTTATATTGGCGCTTGCAGATGGGCTGATTGCCGCCTTGCCTAATCTTATTGACAAGATTCCAGTTATAATTGACAAGGTTGTTAATGCAATATCAAACAATCTTCCAAAAATCGTTAAGGCAGGAATAGATCTGGTTGTGAAATTATCAAGCGGTTGTATACAGGCTATACCAATTCTTATATCAAAAATCCCGGAAATAATCAATTCAATTGTTTCCGGATTCGCAGCTTATTATGGGAATATGGGCGAAGTCGGGAAGGATATGATTAAAGGTTTATGGGAAGGCATTAAAAGCATGGGCAAGTGGATTGGCGATAAGATTAAAGAGTTCGGAGAGGGAATTCTTGGTAGTCTAAAGGACTTTTTTGGGATTGCTTCCCCTTCAAAAGTTATGGCAAATGTGGTAGGAAAGAATCTCGCTCTTGGAATTGGAGAGGGGTTCGAAGACAGCATTGGGGATGTAAATGACGAAATCACAGGCGCAATGAACTTCACTTCTTCCGATAACGGCACAAATAAGCCGGGAGGAGTTGTAATTTACCAAACAAACAACTATTCACAGGCTCACAGCCGCTATGAAATATATAAGTCAAAACAACAGACTGCGGCGGCAGTAAATCTTGCATTGCAGGGGGTGTAAACATTGGAACTTGACTTTGTATCGGCAAGAGGAAATGTTTTGCCCCTTGCCGTCAATAAGTACTTTTACCTTGTGAACGCAAGCGGCCAAACACAAGCTGACACAAGTATTTCTTCCGTTTTAATCGGCGGAGTTGACGGAGACATTCCAAACAATGTGCAAGCGCAACCACGGTCTATAATCCTCACACTCCGCATAAATCCTTCCGAAAATGTCGAAGAAGCAAAGAGGGAAATCATGAAAGCCGTTAAATTAAAGCAAGGCGGCGCATTGATTTGGACACAGAACGACAGAACGGTAAAAATTGACGGAATCGTTGAAAGTATCGAGATGCCGAGATGGAATAAATCCGTTGCAATGCAGATAACCTTGCATTGTGGACAGCCGTTTTGGGAAGACATTGATTTTGTTGTTCAGCAAATCAATGAAGCAATAAACCTTCATTATTTCACAGCATATGAAGGAGATATGCTTTACTTTACGGAACAAGGTTCGCCGTTTGGAGAATATGACACGATCAGGACAAAAACATTCTATAACACGGGGGATGTTGATGTTGGAATGATCATTGAGATTGTCGCATATAACACTGTAACAAACCCGATTATATATGACTTGGAAGGAAACTTCTTTGGAATCGGATATGGTACGGACAACAAGAAAGTTGTTCTTAATGCCGGAGATACGGTGCGAATAAACACCATAAAGGGCGAAAAGTCAGCTGTGTTGAACGGGAACACTAATTTGTTAGACAAAATCAAGCCGCAAAGCACATGGCTTCAAATGTTTACGGGCGAAAATATGTTTTCGATTAACAGCGATGATGAAAGCACAAATAATATGTCTTTCAATTTGATTTATAAAAGGCGGTATATCTAATGGCAATTGAATATGTCGAAATCAGAGACACAAACCGCAGTTTTATTGGAATCATTGACACAGCTATTTCTGTCATTTGGCACAGCGTTTATTTCGGTGTTGGAGATTTTGAGATTTACGCACAAGCAACGAAAAAACACATTAACCTGCTAAAACAGGACTACTATGTGTCACGCCCGGACAGTGAAGAAATCGGAATCATAGAGCGAATTCATTTTACAAGCACACCTCAAGACGGAGATGTTATGGTGGCAAGCGGCAGGTTTGCGAAATCACTTCTTGACAGGCGCATTATTTATGATTATTCGGGTAATGAAAACAAACCGTTTATTTTATCCGGAAAGGTTGAAGAAAATGTGCGAAACCTTGTGCTTAAAAACGCAATAAATTGTCCGTTCGACAGCAAGCGAAATATCTCCGTTTTAGCGCTTGGAGTTCTTTCCGGTATTCCTACCCTCATTTCGGACGAACAAGGGGTTGCAACTAAAATACAGGTGTCCTGCGACAACCTTTTGACTTTTACAGACGAACTTCTTCACAAATACAACCTTTCCGCGAGAGTATCTTTGAATGATGATACCCTGAAACTTGAATATACCGTTATTTCCGGAACGGACAGAAGTGGTGAAGTTGTATTCAGTCAAGATTATGACAACCTTGCGCAAAGCGAATACATAACAGATTCAAGTACAGAGCGCAACATTGCTTTTGTTGGCGGAGAAGGAGAGGGAATTGAAAGATTCTTCTCCCTTGTCGGCGAAAAGCAAGGATTACAGCGAAGGGAGTTATATGTCGATGCTTCCGGAGTGAATAAAGCATATAAGGACGAGCAAAATGTTGAACGGCAATATACGGATGCCGAATACAAGGAAATGCTTGATGCTAACGGAGAGCAAACACTATCCGAAAATAAATCAACAGATGTTTTTTCTGGAAATATCAATGTTACTTTCGGAAATTGGATTCTAAACCGTGACTATTTTCTCGGCGATGTCGTTACCGTTCAAGACAACAGAATTAATAAATATGCGGCAGTACGCATTACCGAAGTCACGGAAGTGCAAGACGAAAACGGGTATAACATAGATGCAAAATATGAGTAAAAACGAGGTAAAAAGAAATGGCTGAACGAAGTGGATTTTTCAATGCGGTAAATGTCAACGGCGTGTATGACAGAACTTATAATGCAAATGATTATTCCGACAACCTTGCCGTTGTAATCAACAACGGCGTGCTTCGGAGCAATAACGATGACTTAAAAGTAACTGCAAATGGAATGGTGGCAACCGTTGGAAGCGGTCGAGCGTGGATTAACGGGCACTACTACTATAATGACACTCCGCTTACACTTTCTGCTATTGTTGCGCCCATCGGGGGGTCGAGATATGACCGCATTATGCTTCGATACGACAACAGCATTAATGAGCGGAATGTCAAAATAGTATATGTGCAAGGTGTAGCCGGAAGCACGCCTGCAAAGCCCGTCCCGACAAGAACCTCTGCGATTTATGAACTCGTGCTTGCGGACATTTATGTCGAAGCAAACGCAACAAGTATTTCCGTGACAGACACAAGATCCGATCAGAACCTTTGTGGATGGGTGTATTCTACATCCGGGGACGGTTCTTTCTTCAAGTCGCTTGACAACGAATTTAATGTGTGGTTTGGGGAGACGAAAGACACACTTGCAAGCGTTACTCTTTTCAAGCGGTATAATTGGAGAACGGTTCTTACATCTGCAACAAATCAAGTGCAGTTTAACATCCCGCAATTTGATGAAAACACTTGCTTCATCGAAGTATATGTGAACGGGCTTCTTGATACAGAGGGCGTTGAATACACGCGAAGCGGAAATGTTTTGACGGGTCTTGGGCTTCCTCTTGTGGCAGGCACAGAAGTAGAAGTAAAGTGTTACAAGTCAATTGATGGCACGGGAATAATGAGCGTTGCGGATGAAATCACGCAATTGCAGAACACTGTTGCAACTCTTGACGGAGTTTCTAAATACACATATAAATGCACCGGGCAGAACGATAATTTATCCCTCTCGCAGATTGCAACAGCATTTTGCGAGGGGACATATACGGAAGCAGATCTGACACCTTCTGCGAAAGCATTTCTGGCCGCTCTCGGCGGGCAGACATTCCTTTCCAACCTTTACCCTTCTGCGCAGATTACAATTGAGGTTGTCGGCAGGCTTGGAATTTCCGTGGCATTTAGCGGAAGCGGAACGGATATTTCGCCGTATGTATGGATTGCGGCATCGTCTCTCACTACGGCAACTGACCGTAAAATCGTTTTCGACTTCGCAAAGTGCGAAATGATCACGCTAACAACGGCCAACAACACGCACAATGCTATTTTTTCCGGACGGCAAATCAACATCAAAAATGCAAATGTACGCATTTACAGCGGAGCGACAAATTCAAACATTACAATGATTCGTTGCATTAACACCGGAAGAAACAAGGTGAATGTTGACAATTCGTATTTGGAAATCAACGCTTCCGGCAATGCCCTGATCTCCGACCACGGAAATTTCACTAATTGTGAATGCTATATTGTTGCAAACACCGGAACGGCGTATTGCTTTAAACCAAAAAGCGCAACATTCGTGCGGCTGAACGGTGGAACATACTTTGCATATGGACTTACTTCTTCCGGAATTGGCTCTGCAATCATTCACACAAGCGCAAGTGACACAGATGCAGTTTGCGTTGCGCAAAACATCCATGCCCCTATGGCTACAAAGACAAACTACTCGCAGGGATTCTTGACGGTTGCAAACGCCGGAAACACCTATATTGATGTTGCCGTTTCTCGGCTTTCAAGCAGTGGGTCGTATTACACTATTATCGGGCAAATCCAAAAAAATAAGGCATAAAGAAAAAGCAGGGTTTTTACCCTGCTTTTTCTATCTGTATTTATATGCGTATAATGAAAAGATTGGTGTAGCTATGTTTGAGTTATACGCTAACTTTTCCGAAGAAAAGACACGAAGATTAACTTTGACTTCGTGCCTTGAAACTACTATGTTTTCTATGAAATGATTGAACAAAATTTTCTTTGCTGATTCACTTGCATCATCGGACTTTTTTAACATATCAAGCAAAAATGACTTGACTTCATCTGGAGTGATTGATGTGCTTTTCTGTTCTTCGAAGACGAAAATATGTTTTTCGATTTCAAGCAATTCTTGTTGCAAAGGAACGCTTCTTTGCTTCAATATATCACCGGACATTTCACCATTCAAACGCATATCTGTTAAAATATTCAATTGCTTATTTATATCTGTTTTCCTCTTGTTTAAATCCCGTATTTTCCATTGTACATTTGACGGAGCATTTTCATATTCTTCAACTGTCATATTAACAATATGATTTATACAATCTTCATTTAGTATTTTCATTTTAATTGCTTCAAGCGCAATGTCTTCAAGCAATTCTTTTTTTATTTGCGGGTTTTCGCAGTTTCGGAAGTTTCTTTTTTTGCGGCAAACATAACTGTGATAAGTATATCTATGTTTCCCTCTCACTGCAGTGCTTGAACATCCGAAAAAGTGCGTGCCGCAATGCCCGCAAAACACCTTTCCTGTTAAAGAGTAAGAATATTTTTTCTTTCGTGGCTTGACGGGCTTTTTCTTTGAAAATTCGTGCTGAACAGCGTTCCACAGGTTTTCGCTGATAATTGCGGGATGGGCGTTTTCGGTGACAATTTCATCGTGGTCTTGAACTTTATACCGAATAACGCCAACATAACAATCATTTTTCAACATATTCCGAAGATTCTGCTCGTTGAAAAATTTGCCGTAATTATTCCGGTAATCTTTTTGCATAAAATGATTCATGATTTCAACAACCGAATTGCCCTTTGCAAACATTTCAAAAAGAATTTTTACAATCTTTGCTTGTTCATCATTAGGGGTGTATTTCTTCCGGATTCTTCCGCCGTGCTCAAACGATTCCAAATTATATCCGAAAAGCACACGACCGCCAGTATAATAGCCTTGCCGTGCCATTTCGCGCATTGAAGATTTAACATGATCTGATGTTGTTTCTGCCTGGTACTGATCGACATTAGCAATGGTTGAAGCCATAAATCGGCCTTCAGCGGTACTTTCGTCAATGTTTTGCGTAACAGAAATAAACTTAACATTATGCTTCTTGAATAATTCTCGGTATTTGTGACTTTCGTAACTGTTGCGAAAAATACGGCTTGTTTTATAAACAACAATAACATCTACTTCGTTTCTTTTGACGGCATCCATTAAGGCGAAGAATTCATCACGCCCCGCCGTTTTTGTTGCCGTTTGCGCTTGGTCTATGTGCATTTTTTCAATCTCAAAACCGTTCTTGTGCGCAAACTCTTGAATTTCCGTTGACTGATATTCTATTGAAAAACCGTCATCTTGATTGTGTGATGAATACCGCAAATAAGCCCTAACACGGAAAAAATCTCTTGTCATTTTTCATCATCCTTTTTCATGTCAAGATATAACTTCATAAATTCCATATACAATTTATCTTTTGTTTCTTTGCTTACCCTCTCGTCTGCAAACACTTCTTTTGCCCGCGCAAGCAATTCAAGCGCCGTGTCGCTGTTCTCCACTCCGAAATAACTTAAATCTACATTGAGTGCAACACATATTCGTTGCAAGTCCTTCAAATGTGGCGTTCTTCTTCCTATTTCGTAATTAGACAAGGTACTGCGGGATGGATCGCCATTCAATTTCAGCGACAAATCCTCTTGTGTCAGACCTTTGCTTTTTCTCAAATACTTTATCTTCTTTCCTATTTCCGCACTCACAAAAAATCATCCTTCCTTTTTGATACATTTAAAACTATACAATCAATTGTACCGCAATGCAACATTTTGTATACATTAAACAAAAACTTGTTACGAATTTGTGCGAAATGTAGAAATGCTACAAAACGGCACATTTTTTGCAAAAACCCTTGACAAATGATACAAAATGTAGTATAATATTACCAGAGGAAGGGCAGAAAGCCCTCCAAAAGAAAGGAAAAAAGAAATGCTTTACATTAACGGATTCAAAATCAGTAAAGAGGACTTGGAAAAGTTCAACACGGAATTGAGGGAAGGTACGGAAATCGTAGAAAAGGTTATCATCAGCGAAAACGGGAACATCCTAATCTACACCAAAGGCTATCTCGAAGCCTAATGTAAAATGCCGAAGGGCGGCGGCTAAACCGCCCTAAAATGTAAACGCTTACAACGACTTGAAATGAAAGGAAACAAGATGGAAGAAGAGATTTTTTACGCCGTCCAGCACGGAGATAATTACGATTGGGACACGGGCAGTCGTGACCACGATAGAGCGGTTGAGATGGCCAAAGAGTTAACTGTAGACCCGTTTTACGATAGAGAGGAAATCAGAATTGCCGCTATTGACACGACCTCTGATTTTTGTATCTCCGAAGAAATCATCCGCGAGGGATATCGCGGGTAATCCGAGAAAGGACAAGAAAAATGAAAATGAAGCTGTACAGAGTGAATGAATCTGAACATTTCAATCTTTATTCAATGTATGAGCACCTTAAAGTGCGGGAAATTGAAATGAATGATGCGCCGAGAGGGACTTTTTCAAAAGAACAATGGGAAGAAATTTATGGAAGAATCGAAGAAATTGAAAGGCTTATGGATAAAGCGCCTTTTGTTGGGGCGCAAGTTGACTGGCCGACATTGCGCCGAATAAGGGAAATCCAAGCTGAAAGGCAAATGCTCAGGTACAGTGCGGCGCTTGCGGCGGGGGAATCGGAAAGCGAAGCGGCATACGCTTTTACTTTATAAATTTAAGAGCCGAGCGGGGCGGTTAAATCCGCCCCGAAAGCAACGGAACGCAACATTAAGAAAGGAAAAGCAACGATGAACAAGACACACGGAAGCAGAAAACGCGATATTGAAATGTTCCTAAAGATTGAAATTGCAAGAGGAAACATTAAAAGAGCGATTGACCTTTGCGAGAGGTACGGAATATCAAGTAAAGATTTCGGGCGATTGGTTCGCGAGGTTAAGCAAGTAGGATAAAAACAAACGCCGAGCCGGGGCGGTTTCCCCGGCAGAGAGGGAAAAATAATGAAATCAGATGAAGTTAACAGACTGTTAGAATCGAGCGACAGTAAAGCAGGAAAATCAAGCAGTCGTGGAGAAGTAGAAGCACTCTGCAATGCCATTATCGTTAGGGCGTGCGAAGATTACCGCCTTGCTATAAAAAAAGGGCGCACTGATGTAAAAAAAGAGGTTCTCAAATTTTTTCATTCGGCATGGTTCAGAATGTTGACGGATGTCAATGCAGATTACATTATCAAGCGACTTGATGAAGAATGCCGAAAAGAACAGGAAGAAGGAGATGCCAATGAAGAAATACATTGATGCTGAAAAACTTTGTGATGCGATTGATTCTCTCGATACAGTTCAGGATGTGCCGAATGCAGTGTTCATTTACGATGCGATCCAGACAATTTATGATGC
>ERZ808278.336-NODE-336-length-34076-cov-4.449928_pt1 | contig 34076 bp, 31 predicted proteins | sample MGYA00521239_ERZ808278 | MGnify/ENA primary metagenome ERZ808278 (study PRJEB31516, sample SAMN03275600) | gut metagenome | biome: mammalia-associated habitat; material: feces | host: Papio cynocephalus | place: Kenya | collected 2012-07-17 ... | reverse complement strand
ATCTATTATCGACAAAAACGTTGAAAGAGGTTTCAACTTATTCGGTTAATACTTTTAAAAGATAAAGATAAATATTTATAACAAATATATAAGGAAAAAGAGAGACACAAGTCTCTCTTTTTCCTTATCATAAAAAATTTTAATCAAAATTTAGAAATTTAATCTATATTTTAGTACTGCATTTTGACCTTGCAAAGAAATATACAAAACATCATCTCTCAAAAACAAGCCATAAGGTTGTTTAATATTACCAATCAAAATAGAGACTTCTCTATTAGGTTTAATTTTTATCACGTTATTAGCATTATAATTAGCAACATAAAGATTACCTTCTAAATCAATAGTCATACCAATTGGACCATTGATTTTTGAATCTTTAACATAAGTCGTTCTTGTATTATTAATATCGATTTTTGTTATCTCGTTATTTGAGAAATGAGCGACATAAATATTCCCATAAACATCTGTAACAACGCCCGTAGGACTCGCAAGTCTTTCAAACAAATTAGTATCACGGTTTATATTTTCAGAAGTTTTTTGAGAATTTAGCCTGGAAGCGTTAGCGCCAATTTGTTTAAGCAAATCTTTTGCGGAATTATAATATTTAGACTGCATTGGAACAAGGTTTAAGTATTGAACAGCGCTTGAGTAATCACCTGTTCTTACCGCCATTTGTCCAGCTTTATAAACGGCCTCAAAATCCTCTGGTTTTCTTAATATAATCTGTTTAAACATTTCTAGGGCGTAATCATATTGATTAAGGTACTCAAGAATTGTACCTAAATTGTAATACGCATCAATATAATCAGGTGAAAGATTGATAGCTCGACGAAATGCAGCCATAGCTTTATCGTATTCACCATTTTTATAGAAGTCTATACCTTGATTATATTCAAGCTTTGCATCATTAGAGATTTGTTCAGCGCTCACGGGCAAAACAAACATTAAAACCGCAAAAAATATTAATAAAAGTTTCTTCATAGTTCTTCTAATTTTTCGATTAATTTATGGTTTTTATGAGCAAATTCTTCACCTCTTGCCAATATAGCTTGTTTTAAGATATGTGGCATATTGATTGGTGTAAGATTTGCAAAATCATCTGTTAATCTTAATGACCAGTTTTTGTCACCAGAAGTTCCTGGAACATTGTATGTTTCATTAATATTAAAGAAATCTGTAAAGAAGATTTGAATATTTTCTGCTTTTGATGCGAATAATTCAACCAATTTTGTTTCTGCTAAGAAATCAGCATCTTTAGTCAATCTAACGATAACATCATCTTTATTATCAACATAAGGATAAACATCTTCTACAAGATTTTTTGCATGTAAATAAGCTTCGTGAGTATTAACCAAAGAATCCGCCCAACATTTAATTGGTTGATTGTCATGTGTTCCAACCATCATCCAAGTTTTCTTTGGAACATTTTTCATACGGTATGGGTGATCTTCCATATCTGGAACAACGAATTGAGTTAATCTCATACCAAGTAGGTCGTATTTTTTCATAACAGCAGCAACAGGGTTTGTCAACGTTCCTAAGTCTTCACAAACGATATCATTTTTGCTCAAGCCTTCTTCTTTTGCAGCAGCAATAACGATTTTTTCAATCAATCGACCGTAAAGTTTAATTTGTTTATCTGTTAATTTTTTTACACGTTGTTCATTATCTGCAGTAACATCTGTGTTTAAATCAGATTCTGCAGGAATAGCATATTTTGAAAGAACTGGGTGTTCTGGTGAAGAATACAATCTACCAGCACCGTCTTCAATTCTTGGTGTTGCATTTGAACGATATACCCATGGGTCAATTAAACCAACGATGTGGTCAATTCTAACACCACCAGGGTTTTCTTTGAACATTTTTTTGAATAAGTTTTTCATCAAAACGCCACCTTTATCCAAAGAACCATCTTTTTTGAATAAAAGTTCAGGATTCATAACAGGGAAACCCCAAGCTTGACCATTTGCAGAGAAATAATCAGGAGGGCAACCCAATGACCAACCTTCTAAGAATAATGATTTATAAGCCCAAGTATCTCTGTCAGAGAAAGCAACTTGTCTATCAGCAATCATTTTAATCTTCTTAGATTTTGCATAATGTTTTGTGTCTTCGTTTTGTTTTGAAATTACATATTGAATGAACATATAAAAATCAATTTCGTCTTTATATTTTTCTTCAATTTCATCTAATCTATGTGAATTTTTTTCTTGGTCTTCATATGATTTTGGGTCATATAAGTTTTTATCTGTTTCATTTTGCCATAATGGCCAGTAATCGTTGTTGTGTTCAATACTTAATGCTGAATACAAAGCATCTGTTTCTAACCAATATTTATTTTCTAATTTGTATACTTCAAATTCTTTTCTAGCTTTTTTAAGTTTTTCGCTTGTTTTAAAGTTGTCGTAAGCCTCTTTTAAAGCTACATTTTGAGCCTTATAAATATAAGAATAAGCTGTTTTTGCAACTTCTTTATTAGGATTTTGTTCAACGATATTGTTGAAAGTTTCTTCTGATAAAATATAATCCCAATCTTTTGTAGTCAATTGTTTTAAGTCAACGAAAAGAGGGTTGTTCGAAAAGATTGTACTTGTATATGGAGAAGAATCGCAACTTTTTGTTTTACCAGCAGGTCCAAGTTGGATTGAATTAAACAAGCCTGATGCGTAATCAATTAAATCTTTTGCACCATTTGAGTTTGGTGAGCCAAAGCCTGTATTTTCACCTTTTCTTGCAGGGAAACTACCGCCGTGAATAATTAACGCTAAATTCTTTTTACCAAGAGTTTTCAACGCATCTTTTATAACTTTTGCTTGTTTTTTGTCCATGTTATTTCTCCCTCATTGACATACACTTATTCTTTCTTTAATTGTAACATTATCAAAGGATTTATAACAAATATGTTAAAACAAGTTAAGTTGAGTTTCGTCTTCAGAATTAGAAAGTGATTTTTTGCGCTGAGTAAGATTTTTAGAGAAATCTTTTTGCATTTTTGTCATCAAGTCCATAGAACGATTTACCACTTCTTTTGGAAGTCCTGCCATTTTAGCTACTTGAATACCATAACTTTGGCTTGCTCCACCCTGAACAATTTTTCTCAAAAACTCAATTTCGCCATTTTGTTCAGCAACTGTAATTCTATAATTTTTAATCATAGGATAAGTTTTAGTCATAACGTTCAATTCGTGATAATGCGTTGCAAAAATAGTTCTAGCTTGAATTTTTGTAGCAATAAATTCAGCAACAGCCCATGCAATTGCAACACCATCGTATGTACTTGTACCTCTGCCGATTTCGTCTAATAAAATAAAGCTTCTTTCGGTTGCAGTATTCAAAATGTAAGAGGTTTCAATCATTTCAACCATAAACGTTGATTGACCTAACGTCAAATCATCGCTTGCACCAACTCTTGTGAAGATTTTATCCGCCACACCGATTTTTGCGCTATCCGCTGGAACAAAGCAACCGCATTGAGCTAAAATAATTATCAACGCATTTTGACGCATATAAGTAGATTTACCAGCCATATTTGGACCTGTTAAAATCATAAATTGTGTATCATTTTTTGATAAGTTCAAGTCATTAGAAACGTAAGTTCCCATTGGTAGAATTCTTTCTAACACAGGGTGTCGACCATTTTTAACAAAGAAATCTCGAGAATCATCAATTACAGGTTTTACGTAATTATTTTCCAAACTAATTTGCGCAAAATTTGATAAAACGTCTGATTCTGCAATACATTCAGCTACTTTACGAATTGTTTCGACATATTCTTTCGTATAGTTTTTAAAATCCGAATATAATTTATATTCAAGTTCTTTAGATTTAAACTGAGAAGTCAAAACTATATCTTCGTGTTTTTTTAATTTATCAGTAATAAATCTTTCGCCACCAGTTAAAGTTTGTTTTCTAATATAATCCTCTGGAACGAGATTTAAGAATGAATTTGTAACCTCAATAAAATATCCAAAGACTTTGTTATAACCAACTTTTAACTTTGTGATACCTGTTTTTTCTCGTTCTTCTTCTTCAAAATTTCTTAGCCATTCTTCTTGGTTTTCAACGGCATTTTTAAGGTAGTCTAACTCACCATTAACGCCCTCTTTGATAATTCCTCCGTCTTTAATTTGAATAGGCGGTTCGTCAACAATCGTTCTTTCAATAATATGACAAAGTTCTGTTAGTTCAACTTCTTTTTCCTTAACTATATTTAAAATTGGAGATTCTAATTCGTCAGACAATTGCGCTATATCTGGAATATTATACAAAGAATTTTTTAAGCTAATATAATCTCTTGGCGTAGCCGTATTATTATTTATTTTTGTAGCAATTCTTTGAATATCATAAACACCTTCAAATTTATCCCTTAAAGTGTTTCTAATATCGTTCTTTTCAATAAGTTCTTCAACAATATCAAGTCTTTCATTGATTTTATCAAGATTTTTAAGAGGTTGGCAAATCCAATTTCTCAAAAGTCTTGCGCCCATATTTGTTTTAGTCTTATCAATTGCCCAAAGTAGTGAACCATATTTATTACGTTCACGAAGAGTTTCTGTTAATTCTAAGTTTCTTCTCGTACCAGAATCAATGATAACAAAGTCTTTTAGCTCATAAGTAGCCAATTTATCGAATTTTGTAAAATTATCTTTTAAGTTTTCCCAAATATAAGATAACAACGCTGCAGCTGCTCTAAAACCTATTTTATAATCGTTATAACCGAACGAGTCAAGAGTTTGAACAGAATACAAGCTTTTTAAATTATTATATGCAAATTTTTCTTCAAAAACATTGCTTGGAATCATTGAACAGTTATATTTTTCAACCACTTCGTCAGGTAAATCAATTTTTTGTTCTGGAACTATTTGAAAAGGTTGAACTTTCAAGTCTTTAGAAGGTCCAATGATTTCAGAAGGGTTGATACGTGCAAGTTCGCCTCTGATTAAATCAAAAGAAGCTTGAGTAAGTTTAAATTCTCCAGTTGAAATATCTGCATAACAAAAACCAAATAAACCAGACTTTTTATCCTCAACCATTGAACAAATATAATTATTTTTATCTTTTTGAAGAAGTTCACTTTCTGTTAAAGTACCAGTTGTAACAATTCTTGTAACACCTCTTTTTACAAGACCTGTTGCAGATTTAGGATCTTCAAGTTGTTCACAAATTGCTACCTTATAATTATTATTGATTAATTTTTCTAAATATCCATCAACAGCTTTTGCAGGAATACCAGCAAGAGGAACTCTTCCTATAACTTGTCCGCAATCTTTACCAGTAAGAGTAATCTCTAAAACTTTTGACATTGTAAGAGCATCTTCAAAAAAAGTTTCGTAAAAATCGCCAAGACGATACAAAAGAATAACATCTTGATGTTCTCTTTTAATCTCCAAATACTGCTTCATTACTGGAGTTGCATCATCAATATTAACCTCTGAACTTTTTATGTAGTTGATTTCTTGTTTTGTCATTATTATAATATATCCCTAGATATATCTTATTTTAAAGTAACAAGGATTTCAATATGGGGTGCTTTAAAAAAATTATAAATATGCTCATTTTATCTTTTGCCGTAATAGGTTTTGTATCTATTGGCGGTCCAGATTGGGTTAGTCAGAATTTTAATAATTTTTTAGGCGACAAAAAACCTTTTGAAAATAATTCAGAATTAGGCGATTTTTCAAAGCTTGATTCAGAATTTGAAATTGATAAATCAATGAACTTCTTCGGATACAAAGGTATCTTAGCCGAACATAACGCTAGCGGACAAAAATTTATTATCCTTGATACAAAAGAACAATTATTAACAGAAGCTGACATAAAAAGTGATGATTTAGAAGACAAAATGATGCGCTTAATAAAAAAACAACGTGCTAAATCAATCACACCAAGCGAATTTAAAATAACAGAAAGAGGAACAATCAAAGCTTATGGTAAAAGAGTTCCATGCGCAAAATTTACAGCTAAGGTAAGAAAATTACCAATGGGAACACTAAGCGGTATGGTTGCTGTTGTTGAAACAGAAGGCGAAAACAACAAAATCTTAATTTCAGCAAACCAAAGTGATAAATATTCTCAACTAATAACAAAACAATTTTTCGGACAAGTTTCGAAATAAAAAAAAGAGGGGCGACTTTTTCAAAGTCGCCCCTCTTTTCTAAATATTATTTTTTCAATTCTTCAAGTTTTGGCTTACGACCGCAACATTTATCTTCATCACAGAAACCATTTGATTCACACTTAGGAACCAAGTATTCTTTCAACCATGGTTCTGATTTAATTAGTTCATCGCACATCATTTTAACCATTGTTCTAATTTCGTATTGAGCTCTTGAACAAAGTCTCAAATTAGCGATATGAATAAGTTCTCTTAAATTCAAACTAGCAACTAATGATGTTGCACAAGCGTTTGGAAGAACTGCTCTAGCGTCTTCAGCAGGAATTCCTGCCTCTGTAAATTCTAAGTATTTATTTGAAATCTCTTGCATAAAGTTTTCAAATTTTTCTTTCAATTCTGGATTTTTCTCAATTGTTGGAGGAATTAGGTAATCAAATTGACCTTTTTCTTTAACATATCTTTGAGATTTTTGTGAGAAAGACATGTGTCTATGTCTTACCAATTGGTGTGTGCATGCTCTTGAAACATTTGAAATAGCAAAACTTACTTGAATATGTTCAATAGTAGAATAATGACCTGATGAAATAATTCTACTAACAAGTTTCAACATTTTTTCTTCATCGTCTGCGTTTTCATAAATATTAAATGGCATATCAGCGCTATAACAAGTTCTGCATGCAGTATAAATAGTCTTTAGCATGTTCTCCGGTTTAGAGATTAAATGCACTATTGGCTTATTATCGTTCATAAAATTCTCCTCTCAATAAAAAACTTATATCCGATTTTTGAAAAATCGGATATAATTTTAAATTTCTTAAAGATAAAAGACAAAGTCTTATTTTTGACCGTATCTTTTTTTGAATCTTTCAACTCTACCTTCAGAGTCAAGAATTTTTTGTTGTCCAGTATAGAATGGGTGGCAGTTGTTGCAAATTTCAACTGTCATGTTTTGGTTTACTGAACCTGTTTCAATTTCGTTACCGCATACACATTTGATTGTGCATTTTTTATAATCTGGATGAATTCCGTCTTTCATTTTCTACCTCACTTTTTGTTATCTATAATCTCATTCTAATCAATAAATTTAAATTATCAAGTATTTATTTATTTTTTTTAACTTTAGTTATATTTAGTTTCCTCTAAATGGTTGAGGGTGTACACCCCTAAAATTCATCTATGGGTTGATGTTTTAATTGAAGTTTATAGCAAAATAGTAATATGAACATACACGAAGAATGCTTATTAAATTATTTACAAAAACCAGATGAACTGGCACATACAACTGATGTCCTAAAGGTGAATAATCATATTTTTGAAAATCGTATGATTGAGAAACTTTTTCTTGCAAAAACTCTACGAGTAAATTATACTAATAACAAATAATTTACTAGACTAGATATTTGTAGGGATAATTATATGTTAGATGTTATAAAAGATTTTTTCAAAAATAATAAGATTGCAGCTATTTGTCTTTATGCTCTTATGGTTGCTGTTATTTTTGCAGTATTTATTTTTGTACTAAAAATTACTCATATTTACGATTTCTTAAATATGGTAGAAAATAAAACATTTGACTTTAGACAAAAAATTCAAGTTACATCAAAAACTCATAAGGCAAATAAAGACATTGTCTTAATCACCATTGATGATGCAAGTTATGAATATTTAACTACAAAATATGGCGAATGGCCTTTAGATAGAGGTGTATATGCTGACTTAATCAATTATATTGAAGCTCAAAATCCAACTTCTATATCTTTTGACTTGATGTTTGTTTCATCTATGAAGAAAAATGTTGGAGCTGACAACAAACTTACTCATGCTATGAACTCTTACGATAATGTAATTACAGGTATGAGTTTTGATAATATGGCTTATGATGTTAGAGAGCCAATTAATTTACCAGCAAGATTACAAATTACTGTTAATAATAAATCTGATGTTGATTTTGATACTATTACATTCTCAAACTGCAGAGCAATTATTTCTCAAATTTTAAACAGTAATATTAAAGTTGGTATCTTAAATGTTGTTCGTTCAGCAGACGGTATTATTAGAGAATTCCCTGCTGTTGTAAAATATCAAAATGATTTTTATCCAAACTTAGCATTTTTAACTGCTTTGAATTATCAATCAAAACTTGATAAAACATCTTATAACACAATTTCTATTGATAAAAATTCAAATATTTTAATAGGAAACAAAAAATTACCTATTAATACAGATGGCGGTTTAATCCTTAATTGGTACGGTCCATCTGACGGTAAAACTTTCCAACACATTCCATTATATAAGCTAGTTAAACTTATGAATGGTGAACAAATTGACGAAACTTATGATTTCAATAACAAAATTATCTTTGTAGGTACTACAACATCAGGTTTAGGCGACATTAAAAGTACTCCTGTAACAGGTACTGGCGAAACTTATCCTGGGGTAGAAATTTATGCTACATTTATGAACAATTTTATAGATGGTAATTTTATTCATAAAGTCACTCCAGCAACAAATATTCTTGTAACATTATTATTGGTTGCAATCGTTGGTACTGTCGTTCTTAGAACTAATTCAAACTCAGTTGCTATTACAACTGCAGTTTCAACTTTGATTGCTTATTCTATCTTTGCAAACTTAATTATGTTATTCGCAAATATTTGGTTAGACTTAGTTCTACCTATAATTGCAATAATTTCTATATTTGTTATTTCTTACATAATCAAATACATCATCAAATCTCGTGACTTTGATTATCAATACAAATTAGCAACTACAGATGGTTTAACAGAATTATTCAACCACAGATATTTCCAAGACCAACTTAGAATGAATATTGATTCATCAAAAAGATATAATGGTCATGTTTCATTGATTATCGTTGATATTGACCACTTCAAGAGCTTTAATGATACTTACGGTCACCAGGCTGGGGACGCTGTATTAAGACAAGTAGCTCAAACAATTAAACGTAACGTTCGTGCAACTGATATAGTTTGCCGTTACGGAGGTGAAGAAATGAGCGTTATTCTTACAAATACTGATAAAGAAGATGCATTGTTTAATGCAAAGAGAGTTCGTAAAGCTGTTGCTGAAAGAATGTTTAAATTGAATGCAACGCAAGAAAAACACGTAACAATTAGTGTTGGCGTTTCAACCTTCCCAATGGATGGGGAAACAAATCAAGAACTTATTCAAGTTGCTGATGACGGCTTGTATTACGCAAAAGAACACGGCAGAAACCAAGTTGGTATTTCAGGTGTTCTAACAGATAGTCAAAAAGCTGCTCTTGAATCACCAGAAAATCAACAAGGTGAAATTAAAGAATAAAAGAATTGTATTTTAAAAGAGGCACAAGCTAAAAGCTTATGCCTCTTTTTTTATAAAATATTTTTTCCGTTTGTATACATTTTTTCTCTTAAACTTTTTATTTCTTCAATTTTATCAGGATAATTTTTAACTAAATTCCCAAGTTCGGAATACAGTTTTAAAATAGAGTCTTGGATATTTTTATGATTAATATTTACCATATCGTTTGCCATTTCAGTATTTGAAAGTGCAAGTCTTGTCATATCCCTAAATCCACTAGATGCAAGTTTTAATGCTAAAGGGTTATCTTTTACCGATTCCATTAAGGTTTGAGATAAAACCATAGGCATGTGTGAAACTAATGCAACTGCTTTGTCATGTTCTTCTGGAGTCGTAATAACTGGTGTTGCACCCATTTCTTTGATAATATTTTCTAATAATTCATAATTTGTTTCTTTTATCGGTGTAATAACCCACTTTGCTCCGTCAAATAGAGTTTCAAATGAGCTATCATATCCTTTAAATTCTGTTCCAGCCATAGGATGTGATGGAACGAAATTAAAACTAAAGTTTTCTTTTGTTAAAAATTCTTTTAGTGAACAACAATCAGTAACGATTGTATCGTTATTAACAAATTCTTCGATTTCATGAAGTTTTCCGATTGTCTTGTTCATTGGAGTTGCAACAAAAACAAGTTTGCAATCTCTTAATGCTTGTAAATCGCTTGTTATATCTGATTCTTTTCCATCTTGAGATATAGAAATTCCAATTACTTGGTAATTCAGTTTTTTTAATTTTTTAAATATTGAGCCACCAATTAGCCCAAGTCCAACAACACCAATTTTCATATTAGATTAAATCCTTATGATGAAAAGATTTTTTACCAGAAGCATAATCTGCTACAATTTGACCTTTTCCCTCAAGTGTATATTTATATATTGTTAAACCCTCAACACCAACAGGTCCACGAGCGTGAGTTTTGTTTGTAGAAATTCCTACTTCTGCTCCAAAACCGTATCTGTAGCCATCTGCAAATCTTGTTGAAACATTTGCATAAACTCCAGCAGAATCTACTTCGTTCATAAATTTTGCAATATTTGCCTCATCCCTTGAAATAATACAGTCTGTATGATGAGAACCAAATTTGTTAATATGGAATATAGCTTCATCAGTTGAAATAACTGTTCTCAAAGCTAATTTCTTTTCTCCATATTCATAAGCATAAGTTGTAGGTTTTTCTATTAGCTCAATACCGTTATTTTTAAGATGAGCTAGTAAATCTACTGTCCATTTGAACTTATCATTAATTAAAAGTGTTTCAACAGCATTACAAGCAGCTGGATATTGGCATTTTGCATCAACCACAACTGCTTTTGCAATTTCTAAGCTTGCTGATTCATCAATATAAATATGGCAAATTCCATCTGCATGTCCTAAAACTGGGATATTTGTATGGCTTTTGATGTATTTTACAAGATGATTTGAACCTCTAGGGATAATCAAATCTATATCCTCATCAGCTTTAAGCATTTCCTCTACGTCTGCATGTGTATAAACTTGGTTTAAAACACCGTCTGGAAATTCTGGAAAAGCTTTTAGTGCAGAATTTAAAATTCCTAAAAGAACTCTATTTGTGTTTGTTGCTTCTTTTCCACCCTTTAGAATTACAGCATTACCTGATTTTATAGCAAGTGCTGAAATTTGTGTAATAACATCAGGACGAGCCTCAAAAATTACGCCAATTACACCGATTGGAACTGTTATCTTTTTAAGAATTAAATCTTCATCTAATTCTCTTTCTATTAAAACTTTGCCAACAGGGTCTTCAAGCATAATTACGCCCTCAATTTCGTGAATCATGTCTTGAAGTTTCGTTTCATCAAGTTTTAATCTGTTATAAACAGATGGTTTTAATTCTTTTTTTTCTAATAAAACTAAAGCTTCTCTTAAGTCTTTAGCGTTTTCTTCTAAAATCTTTTCTTGATTTGCTATTAATGCATTTCTAATTGCTAAAAGAACTTTATTTTTTGTTTTTGTATCTATTGTGACAAGCTTATTTGAGGCTTGTTTTGCTTGTTTTGCGATTAAACTTATTGTTGAACTCATAATAATGTAATGTTATCTCTCGTTACTACTGCATCATAATTTTTATAACCTAAAATTTTAAGAATGTCATCGGAATGATAACCAATAATTCTACGACAATCGTCTGAATTGTAATTTACCATACCTCTTGCGATTTCTGTTCCGTTTTCATCTAGAATAGAAACAACTTCGCCTTTTTTGAAATCATTGATTACGTTTGTAATTCCAATAGGTAAAATACTTGAATTCTTTAATATGGCGTCTTTTGCCCCTTTGTTAACGATTAATCTTCCGATAATATTTGTTGCATAACCAATCCAGCGTTTCTTTTCTGATAAGCCGTTTTCGTTTGGTAAAAAGGCTGTACCAATTTCTTTACCGTCAAAGATTTCTTTTATTACAGATGGAGTTTTTCCGTTTGCAACTAAAACTTTTCCGCCAAATCTATTTACAAGTTTAGCAGCCTCAAGTTTTGAGCGAAAACCACCACGTCCGCCCTCAGATGCTTCTTTACCCAATTCTAAAATTTCATCAGTAACATCTTTTACTTCTGTTATGATTTTTGCATCAGGATTATCTTTTGGATTTGAATCAAATAATCCGTCAACATCTGATAAAATTATTAATAAATCTGCATCCATTTCACTTGTAACAAGTGCAGAAAGTTTATCATTGTCAGAAAAACATACTTGCATATCTTGATAAATTTCATCAAGTTCGCAAGTTGAAACAGTATCGTTTTGGTTGATAATTGGTAAAACTCTTAGTTCTAACAACTTATTCAAAGTGTTTCTTAAATTTAAATATCTCTTTCTTAGAGAAAAATCGTCTTCTGTAAGTAGAATTTGTGCAGTTGTTACGTTATAAGTATCAAAACCGTCCTCGTACAAAGACATCAATTTGCATTGTCCAATAGCGGCACAAGCTTGTTTTTCTACAATGTCACTTGTGCTTTCAAGGTTAATTTTTTTTCTACCCAATCCAACAGCACCAGAAGTTACTAAAATAACTTCTTTACCGCTTTTTACTAGGTGTGCAATATCTTCAATATAAGAATAAATTCTTGGCAGTGAAACCTCGCCTTTATCGTTTCTTAAAGTATTTGTACCAAGTTTTATAACGATTCTGTTCGCATTTACAAATTCTTTTCTGTCCATTTTTTCTCACTTATGAATAATATTTTGAAATTTCTTCAAAATAACGTTCCATAGCAACGTAACCGTTGTTAAGTTCGTTATGTAGGCTTGAATATCTGCTTGCTACTATGTATTTTAATTCTTTTGTTCTGATTATAATTAATTCGTCAGCATCATTTCTTTTTTCTTCGCTTTCGTCAGCTGACATACTTCTCATTAGTTCTAATTCTTTATTAACTTGCTCAATTGTAGTTTCTGCCAAAGGTGCAAAATTATATTTATCAAGAATTGCTTTATCTTGTTGCGTAAGGGCAGATTTTACAGCTTGGAATTTATAAATTCTTTTAATCAATACATAGTTATTAGCAAGTTCTCTATGTAGTGCTGGAACTGATTTTCTTGCTAGTAATGCTGTTGTTGATAGTTCATTAAATTCGTCATTTTCTGTTGAAAATGTGCTTTTCTTTAGTGTTTTCGGTGTGTTTAAACTCATAAAATAACTCCCCTAAGTTAATAATAACGTAAGGGAGTTATATTGTCATTAGTTCTTTAAAAAACATTAACTTAATGTGCCAAGTTCGTGAATTTTAATGAAGTTTGTTTTACCACTCATTAAATCAGGAATAGCACCTGTGAAGATGATTGTGTCACCTTTCTTTAATCCGTATTTATTAATTAATACGTTGTTAAATTCTTTTAGTGATTCTTCTGTAAATTCACCGTCAAAATTGATGTCGATTGGATAAATATCGCTATACAATTTTAATCTTCTGCAATTCTTTCTGCTTTGGCAACATACTAAAATAGGTACTGTTGGTTTTGCTTTAGAAAGTAATTTTGCTGTATATCCGCTAGCTGTAAATGTAATGATAGCTTTTACTTTAATTTTATCTACCATATCAATTACGGCTGAACAAATAGCAATACTATCGTTTTTATTAATTTCTAATGTTTCTTCGTCGTAATGGTTGTGACGCATTAATTGGCTATATTCAACTTCTTCTGCGATAGCTGTCATCATTTTTACAGCTTCGATTGGATATTTACCCGCTGCAGTTTCACCTGATAACATAATTGCGTCAGTTCCATCGATAATAGCGTTTGCAACGTCAGAAGCTTCCGCTCTTGTTGGAATTGGATTTTCAATCATTGATTCCAACATTTGTGTTGCAACGATTACGGCTTTTCTTTGTGCGTTTGCTTTTTTAATAATTTCTTTTTGTACTACAGGTACTTTTTCTGGTGAAATTTCAATACCTAAGTCGCCTCTTGCTACCATGATACCAGCTGATTTTTCAATGATTTCATCAATGTTTTTGATAGCTTGTGGTTTTTCAATTTTAGAAATAATTTTGATTTTACCTTTGTTTGCCTCAATTATTTCTTTTAAATCAGTAATATCTTTTGCATTTCTAACAAATGAAAGACCAAGGTAGTCAATTTTGTTTTCAATAGCAAATTTTACAAACTCTTTATCTCTTTCAGTTAATACGTTGATACTTCCGCAAGAACCAGGGATATTGATACCTTTTCTTTGTTTTAGTAATTCTCCAGCAATAACTTTTGCGAAAACTACGTCATTTTCAACTTTTACAACTTCAAGAGAAATTTTACCGTCATCCATTAAAATTCTTGAGCCAACAGTAACATCTTTTGCGATTCCCTCGTAATCTACAGGAATAATATCGTTTTCAAGCTTGTCTTGATGTCTAAATTTTAAAATTTGGTCTTTTTCGATTTTGATAGGTTCTTCAAGTAAACCTACTCTGATTTTTGGACCTTGTAAATCTAAAAGTACTGGAATTAATGTATCTAATTCTTTTTCAAGTTCTCTAATATAGCCCAAGTTTGTCAAATGTTGTTCAAAATCACCGTGTGAAGAGTTTAATCTGAACATTGTTACACCGGCTTCGATAAGAGCTTTAATTTTTTCTTTGGTGTTTGAACTTGGTCCAAGTGTTGCCACAATCTTTGTTTTTATATTATTTTTCATACCTCACCTCACAAGACACTTCATACATGCTGATTATAAATCAAAAGTTTTTATTTTTAAAGTGTTTTTTTAACACTTTTTGTAATTTTTTTATAATTATTTTAGTTGACAATTTATTAATTTATTCATAAAATCATTATCAAATGAAGAAGTTTTTAGAAAATTTAAAAATTTTATATATGCAGTTATCCTCAAAGAAAGATCAAGCGGTTGCAAGACAGCTGTTTAGATTTTCTTTGACTGTTGCAACTGCAGAAAGTTGTACTGGAGGACTTATCAGTTCTCGCCTAACTGATATTTCAGGTAGTTCAACTTATGTAAAAGAAAATTTTATTACATATTCAGAGGATGCAAAGGTTGATATTCTTGGCGTTGATAGAGAAATTATAGAAAACTATGGCGTGATTAGTAAAGAATGTGCAGAAGCAATGGCAGAGGGCTTATTTAGAAAAACAAATCGTGATATTTGTCTTTCTATAACTGGTGTTGCAGGCCCTCAACCATCAGGTGGAAAACCAGTAGGCACAGCTTTTATAGCTATTAAAAATAAATACTGCGTTCAAGTTAAAGAACTAAAATTAAATTCTCATTTAAGTAGAAAAACGCTAAAATTCCTATTTTCTGAGGAAGCTCTAGCGTTTTTGCTTGAATTTATTAATGCTAATTATCATATTACGCAGCAATAACTGATTCTAAAATATCTTGGTGTTTTTTAACTAAGATTTCAGCAAATTCTTTTGCATCGATTTGAGTTGCAACGATTGATAATAATTCTTTTGGTAATTCGCCTAACATTTCAATCATTGTTTCAGATGTTAATGCAACTGTACCTTTCATCATATCAGGTTTTTGTAATGTTGCTAAAGAGTTTGTATAGCTTTTAGCTTCGAATAATTGTAAAATTTCTGGATCTTTTTTAGCCATTAAGCCGATTAATTGTCTTTTAGCATCTGCATCCATTGCAACCATTGAATCTAAGTATGTATCTTTATCAAAACCTTGAATCATTTTTGTTAATTCTTTTGCATCTAGAGCTTCGTCTTCTAAAGGTACTCCTGTTACAGTTTCAACCATTTGAGCTAAAACTTCTGGTTCTAATTGACCTAAAAAATCGAAAACTAAATCTTGATCTAAATCTTTGTTTTGTACGAATTTGTCTAAATCTTTAGAAGGAATCATTTCTAAGATGTCGCCTAATGGTAATACTTCTAAAGCCATATTTACAACTTCTTCGATTGGAGCTTCTTCTAATAATTTTAACATTTTATCTTGAGTGAAGAAGTTCAAACCTAACATCAAGCCTTCTTCGTCGATGTTTGGCATGATTTCCATAATATCTTTTTCATTTAATTCTTGTAAAATAGTTAATTTATTGCTTGGATTATCTAAAGAGAAAGCTTTTACTAATTGAGAAGCGTTGCCATATAATTCTCTAGCATATTGAACTGCACGGTTGTTACCAGCTTTTGCTTCTGATTCGATGATTTCGTCAATTGACTTTTCAGCATATAAAGCCATTCTTGAGCTTGAAATGCTTAATTTATTTTGAATAACGCTTAAGTTTGCATCTATTTTAATTGACATTTATTAAATCCTCTGAACTCTTTTTCTCTCTTATATTATATATAAGTATTTCTACTCAAAAAAATTTACTTTTTTTGGTGTATTTTGTAACAAAATGTTAACAAATTTCTTATATTAGAGTATAATGTGTTTATGAAACTTATTAAATCATTTATTTTAATTATCTTATGTTTATTTGTTGCGATGCCTGTTTTGTCAGCACCAGCAAAGAAAAAAGCAAAACTATACAACCCAGTTGTACATAAAGTTTATGATGTAGAAACTCAAGATGATTTTGTAATCAAGGCTTATGTATCTTATCCTAAAACTCGTATGGACAAATATCCAGTAGTAATTTTATTACACTCATTAGGTGGGTATTATGGATTGTATTCTAACTTAGAAAGCAAATTAAATTATGCTGGCTTTGCTGTTGTAGGTATGGATTTAAGAGGTCATGGTAAAAGTGTTTACACAAAAACTTTAAGACAACGTGCATGGCAATATTTTAAAAATGATACTTATGCAAAATATCCATCTGATGTTTTGTATGTAATGCAATATGTAAAAACAAAACATAAAAAATTGAATTTCGCAGATTATGCAATCGTTGGTAGTGATATTGGTGCTAATACTGCGGTTCTTGTTGCAAGAGCTTTACCTGTAAAACCAAAAGCATTAGTGTTGTTTTCGCCAATGATGTCTATTAAAGGTTTGTACATTCCTGTTGCTATGACAGAAATTGGTTTAGCTCCTATTCTTGCGATAGCAAGCTCTACTGATAGACTTTCTATTCAAGAACAAAATAAACTTGCAAAATTTGCCCAAGGTAACTTTGATGCTTTAAATATGCCAAAAGGCGGAATGGGGATGGCTTTATTAAAAGGTTATCCAGAATTGAATTATCAAATTACCGCTTGGCTAAAACCTTATTTTAAAGGTCGTTTAACGCCAATTACTCCAGCAAGCATTGCTGCTGCTAAAGCAAAAGCTGCAGCTGCAAGAGCAGCAAAGGCTGCAAAAATGAAAGCCGCAAGAGAGGCAAAACTTAAAAAATCTGGAGCAACAAAATAATCGTTAAAAAAGACTTGATATTTTATCAAGTCTTTTTTTTATTTCTATTCTTTATCTTTTATACTTTCATTTCTTTTTCAAAACCGAACAATGAACTAATTGATTCGTCATCGTGGATTCTTGAAATAGCTTGAGCTAATAAGTTAGCTACTGAAAGTTGTTTGATTTTTGGTGGTAATTTTGATGTATCAAGAGGAATTGTGTTTGTAATAACAACTTCCTTGATAGGAGCATCATTCAATCTTTGAATAGCTGGACCTGAGAAAATTGGGTGAACTGCACATACATAAATATCTTCAGCACCCTCTTTTTTCAATAGCTTAGCTGCTTCTGTGATTGAACCTGCTGTATCGATAATATCATCACACATTACGCAAGTTTTACCTTTTACATCCCCAATTACACAGTTAGCAATAGCTTCGTTGTGTTTGTCACGACGTTTATCGATAATAGCGTAAGGGCATTTTAAATCTTTTGCAAAGTTTCTTGCACGTTTAACACCACCAGTATCAGGGCTGACAATTACTAAGTCTTCTGATTTTAAACCTAATTCTTTGATATGATTTACAAGAATTGAAGTTGCGAAGATGTGGTCAACTAAGATGTTGAAGAAACCTTGGATTTGACCTGAGTGTAAATCTACGGCTAAAACTCTTGAACATCCAGCTGTTGTTAATAAATCTGCTGCAAGTTTTGCTGTGATAGCTTCACGTCCAGAAGTTTTTCTATCTTGTCTTGCATATCCATAATAAGGAATTACCGCTGTAATTGATTTTGCACTTGCTCTTTTGAATGCATCAATAATTATCAACAATTCCATTAAATTTTGGTTAACTGGTTTACATGTTGGTTGAACGATAAATACATCTTCTCCACGAACACTTTCTTGTACTTGAACGTAAATTTCTCCGTCAGCAAAATCTTTAATAACCATAGGTCCAACTGTTGTACCTAAGTGTTGTGCGATTTCTTCTGCTAATTCGGGGTTTGAACGTCCAGAGAACAACTTAATGTCGTGTGTCGGATTTATCATTCCTGCTAATTCATTTTTCATAATTCTTCCTCGTTTGCAATTTGTAATTTTATTATAGAGAAAACATGGAAAAATGATTAGTACTTTTTACGGAATATTAAAATTTTTTCAATTTCGCATAGCTCGTATCGAGTGCTTTTTTCCCTTGTCTTCCAAAATCTACAGTATACATAGAACTTTCGCCGACTTCCATAACGTCTAGAATTGTTCCTATTCCAAATTTTTCGTGGAACACTCTATCTCCAGCCTTGAAAATTTCAAATGTATTATGTTCTTTAATTTCTCGTTCTTTTTGTTCTTGAGCTTCTTTTTCTTGTTGTCTTTGTTCTTCAATTTTTCTTTTAATTTTGTTATCTTCAAAGAATTTTTTTATTTTTTCAGCTTCTTTTTCTTTAGAAACTGGGTTTTTCTTTAAGATTTGAGCTGCACCCTCTGAAATATTTTTATTCTTGTGAACAACAAAAGATTTATTTGTGTTTTGTGATAAACCTCTATTTTGCGGTGCTACAAAGTTTTTGCCAAATCCTGAAGTCGACATAATTCTGCCATCATCATTAAATCTTGTTGTTTTGATTGTTTCAGCTGCTCGCTTAAAACTTGATTTAACAGGTGTTGTCATTGATTCGTTATAGCTTGTATCCATTACGCTTGATGGAATTTCTTCTAAAAATCTTGATGGTGGATTATATTTGTAATCACCCCAAAGTAGTCTGCGTTTTGCATAAGTTATGAATAATTCTTCTTCTGCACGAGTTACGCCAACATACATTAATCTACGTTCTTCCTCAAGTTCTGATTTTGATTCAAAAGTTCTTGAATGTGGGAATACTCCCTCTTCAAGTCCGGCTAAAAATACATAAGGAAACTCTAGACCTTTTGCAGAGTGAAGGGTCATAAGAGTTACGTTATTTGAAATTGTTTCAACGTTATCGGTATCGGATACCAACGCAATTTGAGCTAAAAATTCACCTAGAGTGTTATCAATTTCTTCAGGTTCAAATTCGCTTGCAACGTTTACTAATTCTTGCAAGTTTTCAATTCTTGTTTCATCGTCTGGATTATTTGATGATTGTAATTCTGCAATATATCCGCTCTTTTCAATGACAAGTCCAATATATTCGTCAAAACTGTATCTACTTTGAGCATCCTTTAATTTTAAAATCAAAGTTTGAAAATCTTTTAATTTTGTTTGAGTTTTCTTTTGAACTTCTGTTTCTTCAATTCTATCAATCGCTTCAAACAAACTAATATCATTTTCGTCAGCAAACTCTTGAAGTTTTTGCATTGTAGTATCGCCGATTGCACGTTTTGGAACATTGATAATTCTTCTAAAACTTACGGAATCGTTTGTGTTATAGATAAGTTTTAAATAAGCAACAACATCCTTGATTTCTTTTCTATCGTAGAATTTCAAGCCCCCATAAATTTTGTATGGAATAGAGGTTGCCATAAAAGCTTCTTCAATTGCACGTGATTGAGCATTTGTTCTATACAAAACTGCACATTTGTTATAGTCTTGGCGATTTGTAATTTGTTTGATTTTCATCGCAATAAAGTTTGCCTCGTCGGATTCGTCTTCTGCCTCATATATAACAATCTTTTCGCCAGAACCTTTTGTAGAACGAAGAACTTTGTCAACTCTTTCGTCATTGTTTTGAATAATTGAGTTTGCTGCTTTTAAAATATTGTCTGTAGAACGATAGTTTTGTTCTAGTTTAATCATTTGCGTATCAGGAAAATCCTTCTTGAAGTTCAAAAGAATTCTATAATCTGCACCACGCCAGCTATAAATTGATTGATCAACATCCCCTACAACGCAAAGTGAACGAGTTCTGTCATAATCTTCAATCCCGTTTGTAAATAACATTCTTACAAGTCTATACTGAGCTAAGTTTGTGTCTTGAAACTCGTCTACAAGAATATGTTTGAATTTGTCATAATATTTTTGTCTAACTTCTGGGCATTGTTCAAGAAGTTTTACGGTAATCATAAGCATATCGTCAAAGTCGATAGCGTTATTGTTGTTTAATGTGTTTTCATAAATTTCAAATACGTCTGCAATTTTTTGTGTCACAAAATCTCTTGCATAAGTTGCGTAAGTGTATGCATCCATCATTTTGTTCTTTGCATTTGAAATATGTGATTTAATAACTTTTGGTTGATATTTTTTATCATCAAGGTTTAATTTTTTGATAGCTTGTTTAATTACATTTAACGCATCTTGTTCGTCGTAAATTGTAAAATTCTTATCAAGTTTTTTGTTTGTTGATTTGAAAGTATAGTTATCAATATCTTGTCTTAGAATACGTCCGCAAATACTATGGAAAGTTCCGACCCACATAAATTTTGCAGCTTGTTCTCCAAGCATGTTTTCTAAACGCTCTCTCATTTCTTTTGCAGCTTTGTTTGTGAATGTTACTGCAAGAATTTCTCTAGATGGTACTCCGTGTTGAATTAAATATGCAATTCTTGATGTAAGCACACGAGTCTTACCGCTACCAGCTCCGGCTAGGACTAAAACTGCTCCCTTTGTTGCTTGTACGGCTTCTGCTTGTTCTTTATTTAGTTTTTCTAATATATTTTCCATACCCTATTCACAAAAAAAAACTTTTATGATACTATTATTATACTAAAATAATAAATTTTGCAATTAAAAGGTAGGGCGTATGATAGACGAAAAATTAGATAAAATTGTTAATTTAGATGGCGAAGGCTCTGAAAATCAAGGTACTATAATGGTTCCACTTGATGATTTAGATACTGTAAGTTCTGATTCTCCAGATACAGTTGATGAACTAGCTATGGAATTAGCAACTATTCATCAATCGTCTAAAAAAATTGCAGTTATCGGTAGCCGTAATCTTGCAATCACTCACCAACAAATTATTGAAACACTTGTAACAGCTTTAGCTATGCAAGGTAACACAATTATTACTTCAGGTGGTTCTTCTGGTACAAACGCTGCTGCTATTCGTGGTGCTATGAAAGCTAACCCTGATAAATTAAAAGTTATTTTACCTCAAACAATAGGTCAACAACCTTCTGACGTTCAAGACCAGTTAATTGGTGTTCCAAATATCGTTGAACATCCGGATAGAGCTATGATGACTCTTGCTGATGCATCAAGAGTTTGTAACAGAGAAATCATTGATGATTGTAATCAATTAATCTGTTTCTTATCACACACTTCAAAAACTCTTCATGGTGCTATTGAATACGCTGAAGAAGGTCACAAAGTTATTACAGCTTTCTATTTAGATTAATGTCTTTAGTTAAAAAGCTTACTTCCAAAAATAAACCTGACTATGAGATGGCTGCTTCTCATATTGTCAACAATGCTGATTTTAAAACTTTTGAAGAACTTGTAAATCAAGATGATTTTTTGTTCGATTTTATAAAAAATAATGTTTCAACAAGACTTGAAAATGCGGTTAATTCTTCTAATTACAAGAACTTGATTAAATTTTTGCCGTATTATTCACCATCTTATGTAGAATTTATAGCAAAATCTTTAGCTAAATTTTCTGACAATGATTTGATAGCAGAAATTTTAGAAATTTTTAAAAATGGTTCTGAAAATGAAAAAGCATACTGTGCAAAATTCTTTTCTTTTGTAAAAAGTACGGCAGGATTAAACGAACTAAAAGAATATGCGTATTCTGATTTTGAACCTTTAGCGTTAAATTGTGCAGAAGCTCTAGCATCTTTAAATGATAGAGAATTATATGAACAAGCTTTAAATACTTTATCATCAAGTGATGATTTTGAAAAACTTTCAGCCGTCAAATTTTTAGTTGCTTACGGTGATAAAAATGCTATACCAAGTATATTAGCAACTTTAAGAAATTCTTCAATGGCAGAAAGTATTGCAGCAGAGATTCCATATTTGGATAGTATTTTTAATATTTTAGATTATGATGTAAATTCTGCTTTATATTTGATAAACCTGATTATTGATGGACTAGGTGAAGTTACTTCGTTGGCTCAAGTTTTTGATTATCAATTATATGATGTTTTATGTTGCTTATTAAACAATTTGGGTTCAAAAGAGGCCTTGATTGTATTAAATGCGAAAGATAAATTTAATACATTGACTGAAAATGATGAATATTTGTATGATGAAGATAAAAATACAAAAAATGAAATTTATGATATTAAAAAACTATTATCTTCTGTTGATACAAATATGTTGACGGAATTAGCGGATGTAGAACTTGATGAAAATAGTGATTTTGTACTAACTGCTATTGATTTGGTAAAGGATGAAGAAAAACTTGTAAAATTAACTTCTTCTAAAAATCCAACTATTGTATTAAAAGCTTTATCTGCGTTAAAATTATTAGGAAAAATGAATCTAGTAGATAAAAATGAAATTTTGAAAAATATATCAGATGAAAATATTAAAGCTATAATTATAGCGTTGTAGGTGAAGTATGGAATTTGTAGAAAAACAATTAAGCACAAAAGTAACTTATAAAGGAAAAGTTATAAATATTACGCTGGATGATATTGAATTACCAGATGGTAAAAAGTCTTTTAGAGAAGTAATCAGACACCCAGGGGGAGTTGTTGCGGTTGCAATGAAAGATGAAAATACTATTCTTATGGTAAAACAATATCGTTATGCAATTCAAAAGGTTTCTCTTGAATTACCTGCTGGTAAACTAGAAAAAGGTGAAGATGTTCACGAGGCAATAAAAAGAGAACTATTAGAAGAAACAGGTTATAGAGCTAAAAACTGGAAAGATTTAGGATATATTAATACAACTCCGGGTATTTGTGATGAAAAATTGTATTTATTCTTAGCGACTGATTTGTATTATGATGCTCCATGTCCTGATGATGGCGAAATTATTGAAGCGTATGAATACAAATTAGACGATATTTTTGAAATGATTAAAAATGGCGAAATTAATGATTCAAAAACAATTTGTGCATTGATGAGAGCTTTTAAATTATAAATATTATAGAGGTAGGTTATGACAAAGATTAAAATGGTAGCTACAGATATTGATGGAACTATTTTAAAGTATAACGGAGAATTTAATCCAGCAGTTCTTGATTGTCTTAGAAAATTGGATAAATCTGGAGTGAAAGTTGTTTTAGTTACTGGGAGAATGAATCGTTCTGCTAAGAAAATTGCCGAAATTATAGGTATAAATTCACCTGTTGTATCTTTTCAAGGTGCTTTAGTTTGTGAAAATATTCCTGAAGAAAAGATATTGTATGAACGAGATATTCCGAACAAAACTGCAAAGAAAATTTTAGCTTGGGGTAAATCTGAACATGTTCACATGAATTTGTATATGAACGATAATCTATATGTTGAAGCAGAAAATGAGTTTACGAAAAAATATGTTGATTATCAAAAAATTCCATTTACTGTAAAACCATTTGATGAATTAAATATTGATAATGTTAATAAAATCTTGTTGATAGATTATAATGATGCAGAAAAAATTGATAGATTAACAAATTATCTAAAAAATGAATATCCTGAATTGTTTATCTGCAAATCAACTGACTTTTTCTGTGAAATCTGTCACAAGGAAGCAACAAAAGGTGACGGTTTAAGATATTTACAAAATATGTATGGTATTTCTAAAGATGAAACACTTACAATCGGTGATCATAACAACGATATAGAATTGTTGCAATCAGGCGGAGTAAAGGTTGCTATGGGTAATGCAACTGATGAATTGAAAGCAATTTCTGATTATGTTACAGATACAGTTGATAACGACGGTTTTGTAAAGGCTATAGAAAAGTTTGTAAAGTAGGTGAAAATGTTTAGAGTAGGTGAAAATGTTTAGAGTAGGTTTAGGTTACGATATTCATAAATTAGTTGAAGATAGACCTCTTATACTTGGTGGGATTGAAATTCCTTACGAAAAAGGTTTGTTAGGACATTCTGACGCTGATGTACTTATTCATGCAATTATTGACGGTATGTTAGGGGCGTTGGCTCTTTCTGATATTGGAACTCATTTCCCTGATACAGACCCTAAATACAAGGGTATTTCAAGCGTTGAACTTTTGAAAAACGTTATGGGTTTGATTAAAGAAAAAGGTTATGTAATCAACAATATTGATTCAAATATCATTTTACAAGAACCTAAAATGAAACCTCATATTCCAAATATGGTTAAGAAGTTATCAGAAGTTATGGGAATTGACGAAAGTCAACTTTCTATAAAAGCTAAAACAAATGAGCAAATGGATGCGGTTGGCGAAAAAAGAGCTATTGAGGCAAGTGCAGTCGTTATGCTTAGAAAGGATAATTAATTATGAAATTTTTACATGCAATGATAAGAGTAAAAGATGTTCAAAAATCATTAGATTTTTATGAAAAATTATTGAATATGTCTATCGCAAAGAAAAAAAGACTTGATGATTGCGAATTGATTTATTTAGAAGATGAAGACCATACTGCTCAAATAGAATTAACGGTAAATGATGAAATTCCTGAAAATGGGTACGAAAATGGTAATGCGTTTGGACATTTTGCCTTTTCTGTTGACTCAATGGAGGAATTTACTAAAAAATTACACAACCTAGGTTATGAATATTTGTATGAACCTTATGTGATTTTCTCAGGTACAAAAATTGCTTTTGTTTTAGATCCTGATGGAAATCAAATTGAGTTAATTCAACATGTTGGAGAATAATTAATGATAAAAGGTTACTTACAAGAATCTATTGCAACCCAAACTTTAATGTTAAACGACGATAATTTTATCAATACTCTAGATAAGATTACAAAAGTTGTTGTTGAAACTTTAAAAAATGGTAATAAACTTTTGTTTATCGGTAATGGTGGTTCTGCAAGTGACTCAAATCATTTGGCAACAGAGTTTGTATCAAGATTTTTGAAAGAAAGACACGCTTTTAATGCTATTTCACTTTGTGCAAATAATTCTGTTATAACAGCTTTATCAAACGATTATGGCTATGAAAAAGTATTTTCAAGACAAATTGAAGCCATAGGTAAAAAAGGTGATATAGTATTTGCTCTTTCAACTTCAGGAAACTCTGAAAACATTATTGAAGCACTAAAAATATCTAAAGAAATGGGGCTTATTACAATAGGGTTAACAAGAAAATCTAAAACTATTATGGATAGTCTTTGTGACTTATTAGTAAAAATTCCATCAGACGAAGTTCCAATTATACAAGAGGCTCAAATGCTGTTGGGACATTTGATTTGTAAAGTTGTAGAGGATGCATTATATACTTAATGTAACATTTCTTAACATAAATCACTCCAAAAAGGCAATTTTTGAAAACAAAAATACTTTATATAAGTACGAGATATATAAAGAGATTTAAAGGAGAAAAGTTATGGAATTAAATGGTATCAATGCATTAACAGCAATCAAAGATAATAAAAAAGCTGATGAAACTAAAGAAGCTCCAAAAATGGCATTCATTAATTCAGCATTTGGTTTTGGTTTCTCAGATAATAATACTAACTCAGGTGCTTCAGCTGCTTTCCAAGCATAACGAGTTAAGCAAGTTTAAACAAAAAAATCGGTGTCTTCTATCTTTGTAGGGATTGACCGATTTTTTTTTTGTAGAATAAGAGGCGACTTTGATTTTAATCAAAGTCGCCTCTTATATCATTATTTAAATATATCTTATAACAAGATGCCAGCGATACAAGCTGAAACAAAACATGTTAAAACACCGCAGATTAAAGCTCTTAAACCTAATCTTGCAAGATTTTTTCTTTGGTTAGGCGCAAGTCCACCGATAGCACCAATTTGTGTTGCAATAGAACCAAAGTTACCAAATGAACAAATTGCAAATGATGTAATAATGAATGCTTTGTTTGAAATGATGTCTTTGATTGCAACTAAATCAGCATAACCATAAACTTCGTTTGATACAACTTTCAAACCGATTACGCCACCAACATTAAACACATCTTGAGGTGGTGTACCCATTAAGAATGCGAAAATAGCGAAGAATTTACCTAATATCATTTTTAATGATAGGTGTTGTAAATCAAAACCAAGAACTGGTGCTGTTAAATGGAATGTTGTGTAAATAAAGTTACCACACATACCTAAGATATAGTCGATTAATGAAATTAACGCAACGATAGCTAATAACATTGCTACAACAGTAAGTGAAACTGTCATACCTTCTGATGCACCTGATGCAATTGCGTCAAAAACGTTAACGTGAGTTTTTCTTCTGCTTAATTTAATGTTTTCCATAGTTTCTGGTGAATCAACTTCAGGATAAACAAGTTTTGAAATAACTAATGCCCCAGGAATAGCCATAATTGCTGAAGCTAGTACATATACGATTGGAATACCCATCATCGCATATACAGGCATCATCGCACCTGATGTACAAGCCATTGAACCTGCCATTGAGGCTAATAATTCAGAACGAGTTAATTTTGGCAAATATGGTTTAATCATGATTTGTGCTGTTACTTGACCAACGAAAGCACTTGCTACGTTAGAAAGGGCTTCTGCACCACTAACTTTCATGATTTTGTTCATCGCTTTACCAAGTACTGTTACAACTCTTTGCATAATTCCGTAGTAATAAAGAATGTTTACTAACATCATCATAAAAATAGTTGCACTTATTAATTGTGCTGCAAAAATCATTGTACCCTCACCGAAAACTGAACTTAGTGTTTTGTTATCAACGAATGGACCAAATACAAATGCACCACCTACGTTTGCGATTTCTAATAATTTTTCGATACTATGACCGATTGTTAAAAATATTTTTTGTCCAACTGGTACTTTAAAAATAAAAATAGCGAATAAAAATTGTAATGCTAAGCCAATACCAATTGTTTTGTAGTTGATGGCTTTTTTGTTGTTACTTAACAAGAATGCTATAAATAAGATAACAACAATACCAAGAACTCCGATTAATCTTTCCATATAAACTCCTTTTTGTCTAGTTGTTTCTAGTGTACTAAAAAGGAATTAATTTTTAAATGATTTCTAACGAAAATGTAATATTTACTTAAAATTTAGCGTAAAGGGGCATGTGCCAATTCTCTTGGCGATAATTCTTCGTTATTATTTGTAGTTTTTTGTTTTTCAGGTGGTAGTCCTAACTTATCTGCAATAAAATTACCGACCTTTTTACCGCCTTTTTTACCAACTTCTTTGGCAAATGAATAAGCAACACCACCAATTACATTTGGAACTTGTCCAAAGCCTTTAGTGTTTTTAGAAAATTTTGTTACGGCATCAGCTACTGGTTTAATACCTTTTATATTCAGTAATTTTGCACCGTGTTCTAGTACTAAATCCTTGCAAATAAAACGTCCAATCCAGCCACAACCCTCTCTTAGAAGTGTTCTAGCTGGTGACTCTGATTTGAAAGTTTTTATACCGGAACGAAGCATACCGATTTCATCTGTATGCTTAGCAATATTTAATGCTCCTTTTGCACATGCTCCAAGTCCTGTTCCGTCGGTGGCTTTTGCAAAGGTATCAATTAATTCAGTAGCAAATTGTCCTGCCGTAGTATCCGATAAACGTGCAGTTTTATCTATGAATTTTGCAGCATAACCAACGGTTGATAATGCTCTCAATGGGTCTTTTGTATTTGCAGTCTTTTTAGCACTTTTGCTAAAGGATATTAGCTCTGAAACGTAGTTTGAAACCATAATCTAACCCCAATAATATTCTTTTTTAGGTTTTTCAACTTGTGGTTTTTCTTCTTTTGTTTCTGGAGCAAGTCCAAGTTTATCCGCAACCCATTTGCCAGCTTTTCCAAATAAATTTGTACCCACTTCAGAACCGATTGTGAATAAAGTACCATATACTATAGCTGGAAGTTGGCTACAATATTTTGTATTTTTACTGAAGTTAACCAACGCATCGTTAACTTGTTTTACACCTTTAATGTTTGCTATGTTTTTAGCGTATTTAATCATTGAGCCTTCAACTAAAAACATACCTAATAACGCACTTGATTCTTCAAGGAATTTTCTGCCTGGAGAATCAGATTTACCAACCCTAATCATCCCGCAAATACAAGAAATTGGGTCTGTATATTTTGCAATTTTAATTCCTTTTCCTGCAACTTGTAGTAGTTTGTTATCCTTGCTTGCATCAGATAAAGTATCACATGCTGCCTTTGCAACTTTACCTAGTACAAAATCATCTTCTGTTGCAAGTTTTTGAACGACTTTAGCAGCATGTCCAATTGTTGAAACATGTCTAAGAATGTTACCGTTAGCCGCTTGTTTTCCGTGAGCTATGGTTGAATATATGTGAGCAACATAATTTGTCATTCTTCGCCTACTTACTACTAACTACTCTTTATTAAAAAACTGGGTTACTAAAAAATTGCTAGTATTTTACTTTTTTATGAAGTTTTGTAAACCGTACAAAAGGCATTTTTACAATATTCTCAGGGTGAAATGCTTATAAATAGTATACTTTACACTTTATGAAAAATTTTTATTTTAACCCCAATAATATTCTTTTTTAGGTTTTTCAATTTTAGGTTTTTCTTCTATTGTTTCCGGTTTTAGTCCGAGTTTATCCGCAACCCATTTGCCAGCTTTTCCAAATACTCTTGAACCAATGTCAGAACCTACTGTGTAAAGCGTACCATAGACTACTGCTGGAGTTTGGCTACAATATTTTGTGTTTTTACAGAATTTATTCATTCCGTCGTTTAATTGTTTAATGCCTTTCATCTGACCAATATTTTTGGCATATTTTAGCATTAATCCCTCTACAAAAAACATACCGCATAAGCTACTTGTTTCTTCTACAAATTTTCTTGCTGGAGAATCAGATTTTGTAACTCTTATCATTGAGCATAAGCAAGAAATAGGGTCTGTTTGTTTAGCAAGTTTTATACCTTTTCCAGCAACTTGTAGTAATTTATTATCTTTGCTACCCTCAGCCAATGTATCGCAAATGCCTTTAGAGACTCTTCCTAAAACGAAAGAGTCGTCCCTTGATAATTTTTGTATGACTTTAGCCGTGTATCCTATTGTGGATACATGTCTAAGTATATTTCCCTTCTTGGCTTCTTTTAGAGAATATCCCAAGGAGTATAGCGATGCTATGTAATTTGACATACTTTTCCTACTTGCTAATACACAAACTCTATAAATCCAATCAACAAAAAAAATGCTAAATTCGAAAATTTTTCTTAATATTTTTAAACATTAATAATGACAGAGTTTGGTATATTCACAGCTACAAGTGGTTTTTAGAGGATTAAATATATTGAGTTTTAAGCTCTTTTCTATTTCCTTTAAAATTTTTACTAATTTTGTTTCGTATTTTATTTTTAAATCTTTTGAAAAAGTTATTTCTTTAGTTAAATTTTCTTTTAAATCTACGTACACAAAATGTAGACTATCATAGTCTTTTACAAAGTTATCCACCATCAATAAATATATTATTGTTTGATAATCATATTCGGGATTAGTTGGAATATGTCCTGTTTTGTAGTCTAAAATATAATAATTTTTTTTATCTTTTACCAAAGCATCAAGTCGTCCGTTTATCCAATAATTATCTATTTTAGAAGTTAAATTATATTCGCTATTAACAATTTCATATTGAAAATATTTTGTATTTTTTAAATTATTCCACAATTCTTTTTCGTGCGGAGTTAAGGCTTTTTCTAATTTATCAATATTAAAGTTTTTCAAGTAATAATTCGCAATTGCGTGAATATTCTTACCTTGTTGCATTTTAGAAGTATCAACAGGTATCGAAATCCCTTTTATATATTTATATTCAAAATTTTTCTTGCATTGTTCAAATGTTTTTAACATTGCAGGTGAATATGTTGTAAATTCTTTCATTAGTTTATAACCTTTGTTTGTAGAAGTTCATTAAAGATTATATTTTCTTCAATTTTTTCTTCTTTTCCATAGTAATTCTTTTGTTTTTGCGAACAAGTAAAATACAATTTTTTCTTTGCTCTTGTGATTGCTACGTATAGTAATCTTAAGTTTTCTTCTAAAATTTCTTTCTTTAGCTCTAATTCTGTTTTACCTTTATAGTTTGGGTTTAGCATTTTTATATTTTCAATAAAAGCTGAAGAACCTTTTAGCTTCATTGAATCAATATTTAACGACAAATTCTTTTCTGAAAACTCTGGTATAAACACGTAATCAAATTCATCCCCTTTTGATTTGTGCATTGTCATTATCTGAATTTTGCCTTTTAAATATTCGCTATCGTTTTCATCGTTTTCGCTAAAGAACTTGAATCCACTAAGTGAGGATTTTTTAGATAGTTCTTCAAATTTGTTTAAGACATTTGTAAATCCGTTGTTTGAAACCATTAATCTTTTTATAAGCGTAGAAATTAAATATACGTTTGATTTTTCAATTTCTCCTGAAAAATAGTATTGTCCAATTTTTAGACATAGTTCATCCATTGGTAAGGTAGAAAATGTTAGCCAGTACGAAATATCCCAATAGAATTTTGATAAATCAGGGTTTTCTATTTCGTCTGCATCAATTTCTATAAATGGAATTTTAGAATTTTTTATTTCAAGTTGAAGTCTTGGCTTGTAGTATCCGTGTTGAGCTAGAATTTCGTAGCTATTTGCCAAAACGTTATTATCAAAAGGCTTTTCTATGATTTTTAGAATGGCAAAAATAACCTTGAAGATAACTTTTTGCTCAAGCGATTCACTTCTTGATATTGTTTTAAATCCTGCATCATCAATTCTTTTTAGCCAATCCGAAACTTGATAATTATTTCTCAAAAGAATACCAATTGTACTTTTAGAATTTTCTGCTAAAAGTTTTCGCATTTGTTTTAATACATAATTACGCTCAAAGTTTGCATTAGGCAAAATCAAAGATGTAATAGAATTGCTATCTGTAGGGTTTTTACCCTCAACCTCGACCATTTTTATATTGTAAAATGCGTTTTTCATTTCATCGTTTGTTTCAGCCCAATCAACAAGCTTGTTTGCTAATTTGTATACATCTCTAGCACAACGTTGCGAACAATTCATTTCTACCTTGTTACTGTCTTTTATAAAGTTTCTAAAACCCTCAACGTCTGCATTTGAAAATGTTGTAGTGATTGACTGGTTAATATCACCGCATCTGATTAAATTTTTGTGTCTATGGCTTAGTAATCCAATTAGTTTTTGTTGTATTGCAGAAGAGTCTTGTGCTTCGTCTTCAATTACGTACTCGCAGATTTCTTGGTAGTGTTTTAAAATATCAGGATTATCCTCAAGAAGTTTTACAGACATAATTAGCATATCATCGTAATCAATGATATTTTCTTCATTTAAAGCGTTTTGGTATTCTTTATAGAAATTTAAAAATCTTTGAATTTTTTCATCCTTGGAAGATATGTCAGAAGTTATCTTTGAATGTTTTGCAACAGAGATTGCTCTATCAAATTCTTCTAATTCCCCTCTTTTTAGTTTTATTTTTTGTGAAATTTGTTGTAGAATGCTGTATCTTTTTGTATCATCACAAATTTCAAAATCTGATGGTAAATTTAGTCTTTCATAGTTTGAATTATCTTTTAAAATTCTAAGTGCAAGTCCGTGAATTGTACTAATATTAGGTAGGGTTGTTAAATCAGAACAAATGTTTTTAATTCTATCTCTAAAATTTCTTGCAGCAGATTCCATATAAGTTAGTACAAATATGTTTTCAGGTTTTATACCTTTTTCTAAAAGTTTTATGATTAAGGCTAATAAAATTGTTGTTTTACCAGCCCCTGGAACAGCCGATATTGCCATTTTGTCTTTTTGGTATGCAAGTACACCCTCTTGGTCTTTTCTTGGTGTAATCTTGTTATATTTTGGTGCTGAGTCTTTTACGTAATTTATGTATTTTTCTATTCCGCCAAAATTTTCTACTCCTAACCCATCAAAAAGACTAGAATATGTGAAAATCTTTTCTTTTGCACAAAGTGTTAACTTTCTAAGTACTCTAGCGTTTTTTTGTTTGCTTAATTCAATATCATCCTCTATTGTGTACTCTTCTTTTTCCCAATCTTTTTGGAATACCCATGCGTTATAAAGTGGACCTATATCGTTTTTTATCCACTCAGAAGAACTTATATCTAGCCAAAATTGATATTTTGTTTCTATTTCGTTATCTATGATTTTTTGTGGTGTCGAAATGATTAAGTTATTGTCTTCAATTGATAATATTCCATAAGGGTTTTCTGAAATAATAGAGTTTTCAAGTTGGTTTAAGATTTCGTCGGAGTGTTCTATTGTGAAATCCTTGCCAAATACATTTTCAAAATCTTGTATTTGTTTTACGCAAAATGAAAATCTATTTATTTCTTTTGTAGTGCTTGTTGATAGGTTTACAAAGTTGTTAAATATTAAAAGTAATTTTTCTGAAAAACAAAGGTTACTGTTCTCTAGATAGTTTATTACTTCCAAGAATTTTGAATACTTTTCGTTGTATTCTTCCTCCTTAAAATCGTGTTCTATCAAGGTTTTTGTTTCTTCAAAATGAGTTAGAATTTCTCGTGTATACTTGATGGGTATTCTAAGTAGGTTATATAAAATTCCTCGAATATCATATTCTGTTAGATTTTCTTTTAAATCTGAAGACAGCATGATTACTTTTAAGGATGCGATGATTAAAGGGTTTTGGATTAGTTTTTCACTACCTGAAATATATAGCGGAGTTGCAATACTTTCTTCTATCGTTTCTTTTATTTGAAATTTTAGCATGTCGTCAATAATTGGAGTTATTATTGCAATTTCAGAGGCTTTTACTCCGCTATTTATTAATTCTTTTATTTTGTTTAGTGCCAAATCTATCATTGTTGCTCTTTTTGACGGAGCTTGATATGAAAAGTTTTGCAAGTTTTCGTTGCTGTCGTTTATTAGGTTTGAATATAAAGTTTGTGCATCTGTATAAAGTTTTGATTTTGTTTCAAGTTTTTTTACTGTTGAGTTTTTAAAGATGTTTTGTAGATGTTTGTAAGTGTTTTTGTTTGCACTCAAGTAACCACATCTGCTAGAACCTAATTCATCGCAAACGATTAATTCATCTTTTAATTGTTTTGATAGAAATTCAACAAAATCAATGCATATAGGTGGCATTTCATCGGCATTATTAATTATTAAATACTCAATATCTTTAAAATATTCTGTGTGTTTATAAATATGGTTGAATATTAAACTTTGTCTTAAATAATCTAAGCTTCTGTAACTTAAAGTTCTTTTTAAAAGCTCATGAATTACGAGTTTTGAATCCTCTGCAAATCCTTCTTTCAAAACTTCTTCCGAACGCCATTTTACGTCTTCATCTGTTAAGTTGTTTTGAACAATTAATGAATATCTTCTAAAAATTTGATGTAGTAGTGATTTTTTTGAATTGTAACCTTTAAATTTTATATCCTTAAGAATACCTTTTAAAATATATTGTGTAACCTCTAATCCGTTTTGGTTGGGTAAAATTCTAGCTGTACCTTTTAAGCTGTTTTCGATATACGCCCAATTATCTAATATTGTGTTGTAGATTAGAGAATTAAATGAATATATTAGTGGCATTCTAAAAGTGTTTTTGTTAGTTTTTTCAAGAACCTCTTTTAGAAAGTTGTTTTTCTGTATAGAATTTTGCACGATAACAAGAATTTTAGAGGTTTCAACACCTTTATCTAAAAGTTCAACATACTTATCTGTGAGAGCAGTATTTTTGTTTGATGAAATCGTTGCATTTAATATCATAATTATATTTTTGCATAAAAATTTAATCCAAGTTCGTCGTATTAAGTTTATGTAAAGGCATGGTTTTGTTATGCTAAACTAGAG
>ERZ808278.335-NODE-335-length-34172-cov-4.143917_pt1 | contig 34172 bp, 37 predicted proteins | sample MGYA00521239_ERZ808278 | MGnify/ENA primary metagenome ERZ808278 (study PRJEB31516, sample SAMN03275600) | gut metagenome | biome: mammalia-associated habitat; material: feces | host: Papio cynocephalus | place: Kenya | collected 2012-07-17 ... | reverse complement strand
ATATCTATCCCATTCTCCAAGAGGTTCACCAGTTTCAGTATCCCAATTTATATTACCTTTATCATCAAATAACTCTGATTCAAATTCTGTTTCATTAAGTGCATATAAAAGCTCTGGACACCCCATAAGTTTCTTTTCGATTTTTCTTTTGTAACGAATAGTATCATTAGTAGGTGTCTCTTTAAATGCTCGAAGTTTTTTAAGCATATCTTGCTTTGTAATCATCTCAACCATTAAAATACCTCCTATTCAGTTATTTCAAGCTGTAATTGCTCACTATGTATATATCCAATATCTTCTCTGAAAATTGTACATGAGATAATGAGAATTTTGCCTATCTGTTCATAATCATCGGGCATTTTGATTTTTCTTTGATTAAATGAAATTACATTTTCAATTATTTTGGAATAATTATTTCCATTGATTGTATAACTCCATTCGATAGTTGCCTTATCAAAATCATTTGTGACATCTTCACCAGAATCATTTGTAAATTTGATATTAAGCGTTCTATACGAACCCCCAACTTTAATTGAACTTGCAGAGCATATAATGGATGCTAAGATATTTGTTTCTGGGGATGGGGTAGGAGTTGGAGTATCTGGATCTGATGGGGCGATTTCTGAATCGAAATATGAAGCCCACATACCAATGATGTTGCCATTTTCGTCTTTCTCAATGTAATCTCTGTTGTCAGACCAAACTGTTTGATAGATTGTAAGTTTCTGAATGCCTATAGGTTGAATATTTTCAATTTTTGTACACGCCCATATTAGAGGGTGTTCAGTAGGAGCACTTACAACAATTCTCATTGTAGTATCTTCACTATTGGTATACCAAAATTTCTCTGTGAGTTTATTAAGTGGTAGCCAGATTTTATTCTGATTATCCGTTCTTGTAAACACACGATCGGTGTACTGTCCAATCGTGTAGCTGCTCTGCATTCTTAAAACTGACCACATTCTACGCTTAATTCTATCTTTACCATTTGTCTCAATCCAACACAATTCATAATCGCATGGAAGAACGAGATATTTTGGAAATTGATTCGCCTTTTCCTCTCGACAGATTAACCATTTGTGATAAACATTTCTATCGTCTGGAATATCTAAATATAATCCGATTGGGAATGTATTACCATAGGTAGTCTTATAATCAGTTTCAAAATAATACAACTCGTCATTTTCTGAAAATCGAACTGATTGTGATGGTCTAAACTGGACATAGTAATCTACTTGGTCTTTATCCATTGACTGATATGACTTGATAATAAACTTTGCATCAATTCGTGTTTTAGTTGTATTTTCATATGTCATACTTTCAGCCAATCGTGGTTGGTCGTCATGGTAGAAATCGTAGATATAACAAACTTTACTCTGAATGTCGTTTTCGAATGTTTCCTCCATCGCCCAATCAGACTGTTCCTTATATATCTGACCAATCGTTTTAGCTCCGTTGTTTTTGGCGTTTGCGACACGCCTAGCTGTTGATAGACTCGGCATCGCAATCCACCTCCTCAAACATTGCTTTTATATATCCGTGAGAATCTAAGATTGCCCTACGGAATTTTTTGTAACTAAAATGGTCACTCTTTGCATTATCAAATGCTGCCTGTAATTCAGACATAAGAGTTACCATAAGTCCGTTATCATTAAATAAGGTCTTTGTGCCACCTAATTTAAACATAACGTTCTCAAAGAAGATGAGAAATGCTTCGTCATCTTCAAATATTTTCTCTTCAATTGTATTGTCTTTATAGAGCAGTAGTTTGTGAATGTCATTGTGCATTGCACGAACTGCTTCGTTGATTTGCTTGTCTGTAAATGTCCCGTATATGTATTGCATATTAGGACTCCGTATTGATATAAGAATTGTACATATATCCGTAATCACGAATACGCTTATTCAATTCAGCTTTCATGGAATCCAGACGGTCAATCATATTTTTATGGTTGTCGAGTAGCTTTTTTTCTTCCTTACCACCTATCATTACTGATGTGTGCATAATAGAATCAACCTGTGGTTGTAACCACTCAATCGTCATTCCAAGTACAAGAATTCCTGCGACAAAATCCATATCAGAGGTTTCGTCTACTGAATTGTTCAGTTCAAATTCCATTTGTTGAATTTCATCATCGAGTGTGAGAGAAGAGAATAGTCTACGCACTCTTGGATTTGAGATTACGTTGTGTAATCGCTCTGTATATATCTCAAGCAAATCTGACTCGTCAAGAGAGAGTTCCTTCGGATCTGAAATTCGTCCTCTTGTTCGTGAAAAAATTGTTTCGTATGGAAGCGTCATTGTTTGATGCCTCCTTTACTATTCCTGAACCAATGTAAGCAACATATTTGTTCCGAAAATTTCATCAAGAGCTTTAATTCTCTGTACACTATCAAGTACATGTGAATCAATTAATGTAGAAGCAATACCTTTAATAGATTCTTTTGCACCTTTTGGTAACTTCTCAATTTCTGCTTTCATCTGCGATACAGGAAGTAAGAGAATTTCATTTAAATCACCAGTTGTATACATAGAATCATAAAAATCCTTTACAGACTTGTTCTGTTCTACAAAATCCTCATCTTCGATAATAATTCTTGGAGAGTAAATATTTGGATCTTCACGAGTTCTAACCAGATAAATTAAATCTCTATATTCAACATCTGCAACATCACCACAATCAGCCCAACTATATAAAATATGTGAACGACTTCCTTCTATATAGAGTCCACCACTTACAAGTGAACGACAACGAATTGTATCTTCTGGAGCAAATGTTTTCATTTCTTTCTTTGATTCAGCCACTTTTGTTTCAACCTTTTCTGTCTCAGTGGTAGCCGTATTTGTTTTCTTTGTATAAGCCATTTCCTTCTATTCCTTTCAAAAAAGGAGAGTAGTATAAACTACCCTCCACATTTTTATATATCTCAGCAATTAGTTAAGAGTCCATTCACCATGGTATCTTGTCATAAGAGTAGCAACACCCATACGCCTCTGAACTTCATAAGACTGCATATCATCCTGAGTTGCACCCTTTTCATTAACTTCAAGCTCTGTCTCACCGTAGTCAACAAACTTGATGAATTTATCATCAACTGCTGGCATAATATAAAGTTTCTTATTGTCAACGATAGGAGTAGCAAGAGTCTTATCTGTAAACTTCTGTGGAATCTCCATAAGAGGCGTTCCTTCATAGCCACCGATAATACCTGTATTTGCTACAGACTCCTTGATTGAATTAGCAGGATCTGCCCAATCAACTTTTGTAAGAGCATTAAGTCTCTTTAATGCTGTCTTTGTACCCATGATTACAACACCGCTTTCGTTAGCAGCACCAACTTTCTCGATAATTGCATCAAACTGAGCCTTTGTAGCGGCTGCTAAATCACCAGTACCCTTGAGAGTAGCAGGAACAGGAAGCATATTTACACCATTTGCAAACTGTGCAGAAATGAGTGTCTGTACCTTCTGAATATATGCCTTAACAACAGCATCAACAAATGAACCCCAGTCCTTACGACCTGTTAAGAAGAGACGAATATCTCCACCGACTTTAATACCATAATTAGCAGTATCTACATGATAAGACTGACCAGAACCAAGTCTCTGCATTGATAAATCATGATGATCTCCAGATACCTTACTTACAGTAAGAATAACTTCATCATCAGCCCAAAACTCATTTCTGTCTCCATCCTTCATATTTTTAGATTCAACCCACTGATTGAAAAATTCATTCTCAGAGAGACCATGAGCAATCTGAGTATCAATAATTTCTTCAATTACTTCGAAGAACTGTGTTCCTCTCTCAGAATTTAAAGCTCTCTTAATCTGTTTTGTAGAAGAGTCCTTAGTAAGACCAAGATACTCAAAACAAGCCTTTCTAATTGTGTCACTGGCTTCTGCCTTAGAAACAACACGATTAGAGTCAGCATCATAAATTTCACGACCTGCACCGAGGTCAAACATAAGATTTTTTACACTTGTATCTAACATTTATTTAATTCTCCTTTCTCGATAATTACTCGCCCTTTTTAGCAAGCTGTTTTGCAGCAGTTACGCCAGTAACAACCTTGAGTTCAACAGTGTCCTTAACTGCAACTTTTCCGCTAAATCCATCTGCTGAAATTTCAACTACATCACCAACTGCAAGTTCATAAGCTCTAACTACCTGAGTAGGAGCATTTGTATAGTTACTTTCTTTCTTGTATTCATTTGAATATGTTTCCTCAATCATTGGAACGTTGTATACAAAAAGTGCATCACCAGGAGTTGTTACTTCTACATAGAAATTTCCATTAGATGCTGTGCCAACAACTGTTCCCTCAAAAGATGTAGGTGCTTTAGCCTTGTAAAGATCTAACTCTACAAAATCGCCCTTACCAACGAACCAACCATTATCAACAAATTTCTCAGCAGCTTCAGCTAACTGAATGTTATAAATGTGCTTTCCACCATTAGAAGCGAGAACCTTAGATGGGAAAGCTACTGCATGTTTTGCAATATTTACCTGAATCATGTTTTATCCTCCTTAAATTTTTGCATTAAAAAAGACACTCAAATTGAGTGCCATCACAATGATTTATATTTTCTTATTTTTATTTGCTAAAAAGATTTCCATAACGGTTATCTTTCTTAGACTTGTTTACATTAGCGAATACCTTTACAGTAGACTTCTTCTGAGATTTCTCAGTAGTAGCTGCAAAAGTCTTCATATTAGAATCTGCATAAATAAGCTTTGCTTCCTTCTCTAAATCTTCAAGAGAGTAGTTATCCATATTTGTATATAACTTCTCAAAATCCTTATTAATGAATTTTCCTTCTTCATCTTTTTCAGAAATAGAAGCAAAGTTTTCATTTGCAAGAATTTCCTCACGCTTTGCATGAAGTTCATTCTTTTCTGCTGTCTCCTTAAACTCTTTGAGAGCAGCGTAATTTGAACGCATATCATTTAACGAATCTAATTCATCCTGAGTAACAAACTCTGCAAATACAGGAACTCTATCGCCAGTAAGAGTGAATACTTCACCATCCTCTTTATAAGTCTGCTTAAAGTATTTTCCTGACCACCAATCCTGCATAATTACATAATCTTCATAAGCAGTTACGCCATACCATGTATTGTCAGAATCCGCATATGTTGCGTTCACTAAATCTGAGAGTGCATAAATCTTTTCCTGTAATGAGATGGAGAATTCCTTGTCAGCATATTTAACTGAAATTGAATAATCTTTTTTCTCTTCCTCAACAGTTACTTCATTCTCAGACTCTGTTTCAGTATCTTCTTCGGAAGTCTCTTCCTCAGTAGTTTCCTCGGAGGTTTCATCGACTGTCTCTTCAGATTCATTCTCCGTTACAGTTACTTCCTCCTCGGTGGTTTCTTCTGTCTCAGTTACCTCTTCAGTCTCAGTAACTTCCTCAAAATCCTTGTTGACCACTCGTGTTTCCTCCTTTCTTGAATTATCTTTTATATCAAAGCTTTCGAGAATATTTGTTAATTTCTCTAAAGTTTCAACCAATTTATTATTCGTATCAAATGTAGCTGTTTCTGCATTTACGGCAAAATCGTCAATTTTAAAATTGCTCCCTGCCATTCCTGGGGCAGTATCCTTGCTTAACAAGGTCAGACCTGATACATAGAAGTCGTCCAATAAAAGTGTCTTGTTCTCATTGTTAAAAGATAATTCTCTGATACACAATTCCACTGAACAATCCACAGTTCCACGTCTATTCAAAATCTCAATTGCATCTTGACAATACTCGTCATATAAATAACCGTGTAAAACAGCACGATTTACACCAGCGTCTTCATCATATTCGATAGTAGTCTTTGTACCATCAATGACACCAATTGGCTGTTCTTCATATACAACTTTGTCATTACCGTCTTTATCCGTAGTCACATAATAATCATGGCTACCGAAATCTAATTCATTATCTGAGTTAGTAGTAATATGGGCTAAGATTGGGCGAAAGTTTGCCGATGGGACATTTTCATTGAAAGATTCTTCGGAGATTTCCGACTTGTTAAGATTGACATGATCGTGGAAAGCACGACTGACGAATGGAGTAAGAGACTCTTTATGTTTATCTTCATCCTTGGAAGTTTTTTCAAAATTACCATTCATACGAACCATAAGTTCTTTACCGAATTCATTACTATCAAAATGAGCAAAATTGTTCTTTAGACAGAACTCATACAACTCATCAATAGACATGATTCGTCTTTTCTTCTTTTTTGGCATTATTTAACCTATTCCTCCTTTCTTTGTTGATATACCACTCAAGATAGGAGAGTGGTTAAAATGTAAGCATGTTGCTATACTGGATTTTTGTTATATCTATATCATTTGAAAACCGAAGCTTCTCGGTATTCAAAAATACATAAATACCATTAGTGTTTTGTACCTGCTGATATCCTTGCTTAGATAAGAGAATAGCAGTAGGAATATCTTGGGTTGTTATAAATTTCTGTTTCATTCCATTCGCTCCTTACTTATTGTTCTTATCCTGATCCTTGGTTTTGAGTCCTTCGTCACTTAAATCTGACTGGTCTTTTTCTTGACCACCGCCTTTATCATTACCAGATTGCGTATATGAGGTGCTAAAAGGCTTGAGTTTCTCACCAAGATTCAGACAATCTTCCTCAAGGAAATTCATAGCGAGGGTATCTTTCTCAGATACCCCATTCAATGTGTTATATAAGATCTTGTTTGGTAATCCGTTTTGGCACGATTCCAAAATTGATTTCTTAAAATCATCTTTCTGATAAATAGAGACATCAAAGAATTTAACCTTACAAGGTTCAGATATCCAACTAGATAGAAGTCTATTAACAATGGCTTGAATCTGTGGAATAAGAGTTGAAATAGAAAATGTAGAATCTGCAAGGACTCCATATTTAAAAGCAGTAGAATTTGATGCAGAGTTTAGATTTAATATCTGAGCACCACCAGCGGTATTAAGAATTTCTTTTGTAGCTTTTTCAACCTTTGTAACATCGCCAGTTGCATCATCTGGGAAACTTATCTCATGTAATTCACCAGGAACAATAGCAGCGGAGATATAAGGTGGTAATGCTTCTTCAAGCATACGATTGAAATACTGAATCATTATATCTGGATTTACAGCCCAATCATCTACATCATTACCCATAGTTTTCATTTCAAGCCATACTAATTTATAAATATTAGCCGCCTGTTGAACTGCCTGATAATCAGAAGCATCCATAAGATCAATCAATGATAAAAATATAGGCGTAAGCACAGGAACGATGGTTTCCCAATCCTCAGACCTGAATTTAATACATACATTATATTCTTCTGGAATGAGCTGATATTTTTCGTTTGTACTCTGATATGTATTCCACATACTATTGAATGGTTCGCCCCAATATTCCAATAACTCCGAATTTCGCTTAAAATAACTCATATCCATTGCACATGCAAATGAACCATCAGGAAATACACCTGCAATTCTCATGTATGATGGATCTAGCGGAAGAATAAACATTCCTTGTCCTTCAGTATAATAAGCACAGCCATAAAACGCATCTTCTCGAAGTGTTATAGATGCGGCTTTACGAAACTCATAATTCAATCCGAGAGTATCTACGACATCAACTGTTTCCTGATACTTTTGTAATGTGGATTTTATGTCGTTATTATCTGAAATTATAAATGGTGGAACAATATTACGAATTGATAAATCAATTTGATTTGCATAATATTTGCAAAGACGATAGTAGATTTCTGAACGATAATAAAGATAACGAGATAAACTTCTAAGACTTGCTTCACTGGAAGAAATATTCTTAATGTAATCTTTTACATCTTCTTTGGAGTAATTGCTAATTGTTGTATATGTCTTTGATTTCTGTATATCTCTAAGACTTGTGATAGCACTTGTTGCATCTTCATAACGTTCAAGTCTACTTTTATTTTTCTCATACCATTCACGCATTTCATTTGCGGTTGGTTGTTTTGGAGTAGAAGAAGTGGTTTTCTTCTGTGAATTATTTACTTTAGCAGGTGCATTAGAATTTGCATCTACTTTCTTAGGTCTAGGCATATTTGATAATGCACCTCCTTAATTGTATTTTGCTTTACGGATTGTAAGCTTATTTATAAAACTTGTGGCATCTTCGGTTGGTCGCTTTCTATTTGTGATAGCTTTTCTACGTTCGCACATTGTAGCAAAACAAGCCATGCAGCACGTATATGCTCTGTCGTCATGGAGCTTATTTGCTTTTTCTGGTGTGAGTTCAAATGAATCTTTTCCAGACTCACGCTTCTTACGAACCATGTTTACTAATTCTTCCTTTAAAGCATCCATATTAGCAAGAGCAATTTCGTCTTGCCAGTCAAGTTTTACCATTTTTGTATTAACCGATTGAATTTTTCCAAGTTCATCATTTAAACGACTTTCAAACTCTTTCTCATTGAGTTTTTCCTTTTTAAGCTCTTTTGTTATCTTTTCTCTTGCCTGAGAGAGTTTTTCTTCGTCAATATCAAAAACAGTTAAATATCCTTTATTATCATACGGGGCAGTAAAGCTAACTTTATCTTGATTAATCAACTCAATCATTGCTTCGTACATTTCTGATTTAAAAGCAGTAGGGGACATGAGATGAATCTTGTCTACCGCATTAGGAAATTTTTTGACATAATCAGCAGAATATTCTTTATCAATCAATCCTCTATGAACTATTCCAGCCGAATCTGTCCAATCTGGCATGAGATAATCAGCAATATTAACACCGCCTCCACCTGAACCAGCATCTATATAAATTCCAATGATATTTCCATACGCATCAGCCCCACCGTTATAATCAAGAATAACTTTTTTTAAATATTCAATCTGATCAGGTGTTTGCATAGGAGATTTAATCTTCTTTCCTACGTCTACTAAGTTTATACAATTTACAAGTCGCATTCTTGTATCAATACTTCCATCAACTTGTTCAAAATCATATATTTCTCCAACAAGAATAACTGAATTATCACGACTTCTGGCAGGATCATATGTAATGACAAATTTCTTGTCACCTGTGTCATTGTATAGAAGTGGTTTACGTACTTCTTCATTACGAGTTATAACACCACGTCTAATAATTGCATCCGATCCCGCATCTGTCGTAAATTCACAAAAATATTCACGTCTAGCTTTTTCTGGATTTGTTCTCATATCAGAATCAATAGTAGACTTTTCGAACAGAGGTGCCATCATTTGACCATGAATAGTAGGGTGTAGTGGTACTTCACAAGTAATATTGGCAACAAAATAGTCTTTGTTTCCCATTATCATTTGTTTTGAAAATTCTCTATATAGTGAATAATATTTTGTGGAAGTATCAGAAGCAGAAGATATGTAGAATTTTTGGTTTGGAATTTCTTTTGGTATTGCTCTTAATCGAACAGTATCAATTCGATTACCATCTCTATCTTTACCAGATTTAAAACTTTTATTTACAATTGCAAAAGCTGAATAAACAGACATCATTTCATCAGAAAGGAAGCCGCACTCATCAAAAATTACGTTTCCCCTCATACCTCTTTTTCGATCCACGTTAGAGTTCAATGTCTGGGTAAATCCACCATTATAAGTTGAATACGAAAACCCGTTACTTCCGTGTGAAAATCCGTCCCCTGCTGCATTTTTTATTTCAATTTCAGCTTTAAATATATATCCAGTAGAACCCATCATTGTATCAATATTATCATTTGCAAGTCGTTCCAAAGTGGTGAAAGTTTGTTCAGCCTGACTGCCGCTACCGCTTGCAATATACGTCCAATAGTTGTTAAATAACATATTTTTTGACATTATGATTATGTCGATTAGAGTAGATTTACCAAATCCACGGCTACATACTAATAATACATTAGGACACGTCCAACTTTGTTGGACTATCCAAGCCTGTGCATCCAACAATTCTATATTGAAAAAATCATTTATGAATCTTACTGGATTGCATTGATAATACTTTTGCATATAAGCAATTTTTACTAAAGAATCAATTTTCCTTGATGACATTGCATACGTGCCTGGTTTCACATAAATAATATCTTCTTGAATACATTGATCGTCATATTTAATCATATCTAATGAATCAGTTATATCCTTAAATCTCATTGTTTTCATCCTCACTTTCTGAATCATTTTCAGAGTCATCATTTTCGGATTCTTGTTCTGAAAAACAAGAGAATAAGTCATTTAAATCGACCAAATTCATTTCAAGCTTTATATCTTTATCTTTTAAATAATCTTTTATATCCAGATTTTCTCGAAGTAATATACGAGATATTTCAATGTATTTATCCAAGTCTCTTTGTAAATCAACAATTTTTTGCCTTTGTTCAGCAACCATGTCTGACCATTCAGATTCATCCAAAGCAAGTGTTTTCATAATAGAAGCGTTGCTTAAATCCATTACTTGTTTCATCGCTTTACAAGTTTCCAAATCAAAACCATTAACTTCTCCTTCACGAAGATTTAAGTCTTTAATTTTTTTAATTTTGCCAGTCCAAGTATTCTCACCTTTCTTGGCGTTTTTGTTATGTTTTAAAGATATACAACTATCTTGAGCAAGACTTGTAATAACAGAAGTTATTTTACCTTTACTTTCTTGTAAAGATTTAATTGTCGCAGAGTTACGTTCAATATTAGAAATATCACTCATTAGTTTTGCAACAGTGTCATCAATTTTAGATTGCTGTAAAAATCCACGAACAATAGAAATGGCAGAAGAAGTACGCATCATATCTTCATTGGCATCTTCGCTAGAATCAAGAATTCCCAATAGTTGTGAATATAAGAAAGGCTGATCAGATATGTCTTCTTTTTCAAAAGGATCATAACTGAGTAATCGAATAACATCATTTTTGTTTTTTAGAAAACTATCGTATGTATCCAATCCTGCATGAGACTCAATAAGTTCTTCCTCGGTTGTTTGTTCTTTTGAAGTTTCATCCTCGACTGCGTGATTATCAAAAATATCCGAATCTTTAAATGTCATGGTATTATATTGTCCCATAGCCACATTCTTTACATATGAATAATAACCATTGGAACGAACTTTACCTGATGCTAAATTTTCTGATTCTTGAATACTAGCATCCCATAATTTTGATAAAAATGGTTTGTTAAGATATCTCATTGTTTCAATTACAGAACTTTTGTCAGGCTCATGTTCAACCTTATCCTTCCCAATTTTAAGGGCTATCTTTCTTGCACAGTCTTTGCAAATTGGAGTAAGACCACTTTTGTTCATTGGATCTGTACTTACATAAAATTTATCCCTTGCTTTATGTGTGTCACACATATAGCACCAAGCTCCCTCTTTGAGAGACTTAATTTTTTCTTCCTGTGTTTCAACTTTTTTCTTTAATTGTGCAGCCGTTAATTTTGTAGGCTGTGTTTCTTTTGTCGTAGCCAAACTAACGACCACCTCCTTTTATTCCAATATAAAAAGAAGAGTACCACTGATACTCTTCTTAATAATTTCTTTATATTTCGTTTATATGTTCCAGCAAAAATGGAGACTTAATAAAAGATTTATCTGTAATATTAAGTTCTGATCTTTTATTCCTTATATATTCCAATAGCTGTTCAGATGTATTATTTCTTGTTCCGTACATTTGATGAAATCCACCCAATATCATAGATGAATGATGTAATTCACATAAAGCAATGCCATTATTTATATCTGTTCTAAGTTCTTTATATTTTGCATATGGATTAATGTGGTGAATATCAATATTATTATTAGAACCACAACACTGACAAACTTTATCTCTATCAGTAACATCTTTTAACCATTTCCTATATTCTGAAGAATTTCTTCCATTGCAAAAATATTCTTTTTCACCACGCCATCCTTCTTTGCATAATTGATTAAATCTAATCGGATCTTTATTATATTCATCATCATAGGTCATAGACTGAATCCATAATAAAACGTTATCTTCATCATATTTAAAATTCTCTAAATTAAACCATACCCCGTCAGAGCAATTAATAAATCTTGAATCAAAAAAATAACATTTATCTCTAACTGTATGGAATCTATCTTTATAATAATTTAGTTCATATAATACATTATTTTTTATTAAAATATCTACGATCTTTTTTACTATCATATAATCAACAGAAATATAATCTGATAATTCATATATATTACATGGCAAAATAATTCTTTTAATCCCATAATCGTACTTATCATATTTTGTAAAATAAGTACCATATTCACAATTATCAGTGCAATTTATCATTTGATACAATATCATTAATTCTTCTTTGTTAAATATATTATTCAAGCAAGCCAAAGTAAGCATATTCATTTGATATGATTGAAATTTATTTTCACCAAAATATATCCTATCAGGATATTCTTTTGATGAGCATTGTGCTCCAATAATGTTATTTTCTCTGTCATATTCATGTTGTACAATTTTAAAATCTTTTCCAATTAAATTAATATATTCCATTAGTGTTAATCCTCCTATATTGTTAATAATCATTTATTTTACTTTTATTAATTTTTCAATTTCTTCGGCAATTCCATTTTCATCAGCAAAGACAAAAATAGTCTTGTTAAAATCGACCTTACCATCCTTTGTTTTTGATGGTTTCAAATCGACAATCCTATAATTCATATGCACGAGCTGCCTCGCCACACTAACCTTAAATACCAATCTTGTTTTCATAAAATATCATCCTTTTCATAAATATTTGAGTAGTTGCACTCTGAATGCCAAGAGTGGCATTTGAGCTGACATTTTTACCTAAAAAGTCAACGAAGCAATTCTTAAAATAGTAAATATAATAAGCATTTTCATTGATTTTCGCATAGGCTATCTCTAATTATTCTACTTACTTATTCTCTATTTTGAGTGCGAAATTTCTTCGTTTTCTGTCTTGTTACATCAGCCCACATACTATGTGAAAAATATTCACTAATCCATTTGTCAACATTCATACCACGACAGAAGATATAAGGATTGAGAGTAATACATCTCATTTTATTTCCAAGTTCAGGAATTCCAGAGTTGTGATATGCAATAACTTCTTTCTTCCTAAGAGAACCCATCTGTTTACGAAATGTGCCAAATTTTAATCCACCACCATAAAGGACATATAATTCCTCAATAGTGAGAGGATGGTCACTTTGTTTATTTCCACCTTTTCGTAAAATACAATCTTGATAACATACAAAATCACCTAAAAACATTGCAAGCTGTGTTTCTTGTGGAGTAAGATATTCTCTAAATAAAACACCATTACCTCTGAAATTTCTGATATATGTAGTGTCATCCATAAATCTTAAATCTTCCTTTTCTTCGTCTGGTTCTTCAAACAATTCTTCAACAGTAATTTTTCTATAAACAACATTATCATTGTCAGAGTGGTGCAATAATTCACCTGTTTCTGTGTCAACCAATCCGTGTTTATCATCTGCATAAATTGTAGTTTTCTTTTTCTGTGCCATAAATTCATTCTCCTTTTTTGTTAATAATCATTTGTGTTTATTCATTTGAATTTTTCTATATAAAACAAAAAGCTCCACAACACACACGCATTGCAGAACTTCATCATTTTCAATATTCATAATGCCATCGGCAAAAGCCAATGAAAGTGCAATTTACTGCACTTAACACACCTACTGCGCATCGAACACAGGTTAGAAGTTTTGGAGACTTCTTTCTAGCCAATAGATAGGTGTATAAACGTGGTATGAAGGACTTGAACCTCCGCACCGAATAAACGATGACCTCTGATTAGCAATCAGGTGCAATACCAACTCTGCCAATACCACATAATAAAAGAGCCACCTCGAAAAATGAAACGACTCTTTCTTCAAAATTATCTTTTCTCTGCACTAAATGAACCAATTTTCATTACGACTTCTATCAGAATAAATCTGCGTAGTTGATTGCCTACGGATAATCTAATATTTACCAATCAGTTGCCAAACTGATTATAACTGTATAGGGCGGTAGTAAGTGATGAGCTTACACATCTAAGTTCCGTATGCATCCAGAAAATAGACTTTCACAATCAGGCTTACCGCATAAAGTAGGGCATAACGGACTCGAACCGATACTCATGGAATGAAAATCCATTGTCTTACCTTTTGACTAATGCCCCATAAGATAATCAGCATAAAGCACTAACTAGCTGGCTTGCGCTGTACATACGCAGTTTTTAGAATAGAAAGTTGGTACAATCTATTCATGCTTATTAAGCATAATTTCATTTTTCTTCGCTAACCATCGCACGAAGCTGGCTGAATATATGTAATACCCATGTCACCCAAAGTACACATTGCGCTGATGCAGTGACATTCCATTTTTTATTTTTCTCCACATATTTTCAGTCTTCGGAGCAAAGACCAGTTGATAAGGTTTAACGTCTCTTATCCGTATATTCCATTGTAAAAATCAGAAAAGACAGTTTGCCATTTCTTACAAAACTCTGTGGACAGTTTTAATCGTAATTAAGGTTCTCATTAACGCAGAGAAGCACGATAGATATACTAACCCTATGTTTCATGCGCACTCGTCCCATTATACAATTGGGGCGACATAGGGCAGTAGTAGGACTTACAATATCATATGAATGATAAATGCCAAGATATGTTATTTTATTATTCTCTGTATCCTACAGAAAATTCCTTTGTAGAAATCTATCAACGAATTGATAGACCGTCCTTACTCTTGTGAGAGTGTAAGCAGCTTGTATTATATTATTCTCTTATTTTGGAATATTTTGACAGAAATTGTCGTGATATGATATAATTGCAACAACAAGCAAATGATCCAACATTTTAATTTTGGCTAGATTGAGATGGTTAGGCGGTTTGAGTCACGTCAGAACAGTGATGTTCTGTTTATTATAGATATCCTCGTGACATCATGTAGGAAATACTTACAAAGGAGGATAATAGCGTGACGTTTATTGAATTACTAATCTTTACGATTGTAACAGGAACAGTAAGTGGCGTGATTGCTACATACTTAGTACGACTTTTCGATAGACACAAAAATGACCGCCACTCGCCAAAGCACGGTCATTAATGTGTTAAGTATTAAATTTATTTAGCCCTTATTGATTATATTTGGCTCAACCGTCTAACGGATGTTTGCTTGTTTTTCTTTAGAAATTATTCTATCACAGTTTTGCGTGGAGTGCAAGAGGGAATTTGGGGTTGGTGTTAGACGAAGGCTTCATCGGCATCTTCAGTGTCTTCACGGATGACATACATTAGAGTGGTTTCGGAAGACTATTTATTCTCTTCGTCAGCAACCTCCGAATTTTTACTTCTTAAAGCATTGATTTTATTCATAACTTCTGCTTTAGTTTGTTTCCTGCAATAGAACTCCCTAGTGGTTTCAGTCGAACGGTGATTGGCAAGCTCGGCTGCTAATGCTAAATCACCAGTTTCCTCATACACAAGATTAAGTCTAGTCTTACGTTGGCAATGAGGTCTGTAATCAGAAATTCCAATGATTTCACCATATTTCTTCATTCTGTCTCTGATTGCACTGTCACCCATAGGTTTATATTCTCCATTGTATTTTGTAATTAACAAGGAATCACATTCCAAATGGTCATAATCGTTCTTTCGCATTTCAAGCCACTCTTGAATAAGTTCTTTTGCAACATCCCCGAAAACTACCTGTGTACGGTAGCCTTCTTTTTCCCTTATGTCAACAAACATATTATGTTCCAAGTCAAGCTTGGATAGCTGTAATCTTAACAACGCACCAATTCTATTTGCTGAGTCAAAACTTACTTCAAATAAAATCTGGTCTTGAATTGAATACTTATCATTTTCAGATAACTCTCTACGAATTGTCTGAACTTGTTCTTCTGTAAGGAAATAAGAGTTTAAAATATGTTCCTCATTGGCTTTCTTCATTCTATCAAGTTTTCCATCAAAAGGATGATATTTAACAAAACCACGTTTCATAGACCAAATATAGAATGAACTAACAGCAGAGATTTTCATATTGATAATTTTTTTATGATTCAGAAGTGTTTCTTGACAGAACATAATATAGTTCTCCATAATATCAACGGCATTCTCCATAAACTCATCTGAATACAAATCTAAATCACCATAATTTTCTCCCAGCCACATAAGAAAATGACGAAATAATCCTTCGTATCTTTTATATGTAGTATCTTTCACGTCCTGATTTTTAATAATATTTGATTGGAGATATTTTTTATATTTCTTCAAGTTATCAGGATTTATAAACTTTTCCTTATCCTTGGTAAAATATTTTACCCTTGTTACATGTGCCACTAAATCACTTCCTTTCATAACAAAAGAAGTGAGATAGTAGTAAATACTAAGCCACTTCTTTTAAATCTTTATCCATTCTTCTTCTGTATATTTTTGTATTTCTGATACTTTTCTTGGTAAGTTATATTTATCACACCATTTTCGTATTGTATTGTCACTAACATTATACATATCGCCAATTTGAGTGAATGAGGTAGACCTTATCAATTCTTTTAAATTATCTCGTGAAATTATATTATACAATTTTTCTATTCTCTTTTTGTTATAACAAGATTCACACATTGTAGATGATGAATTCATTAAATTTGTTTTACAACATGGACAAATAATTTTAACTCTATTAATATATTTTGTTTTTGCATTTTCCCTCTTATGCTTGTGTGAGCAAGAAGCACATAGCCCACTTTTGCTATGACTGCTAATTTTTATACCACATTCAATACATACTAATGTTGGCTCTTTTACTCTTTTTGAGTTATATACACCAAAATTGTCCGTCATACTATGACAATTAGGGCATAATATTTGTAAGTTTGACAATTCGTTATTATCATGATCTCCGTCAATATGATGTAATTGTAATTTAACAGGTTTGCCTAGCCATTCAGATATACCACATAATTCACATTTATTTTCTTTGTAACCGAATTCAATCAATTTATTTCTTAATTTATGACTTTGAACTTTTGTGTTTTTATGTAATTTAGATTCAATATCATATTCTGAGCATAAAGATATTTTTGCCATTTGTTGTTTATATACTTTTCTGTTTTCTTCAAATTTAGAAGTATCTAGTTTATATTCATTTATGATTCTTTTTAACGTATTTGTGCTACTTGATGAATTTATTCCCGCAACTCTAAGAATTTCTGTGTATGTATTGCTTGAATCGAGTAAGCTTTGTAATTGTTCAGGTGAAAAATTATATAATTTACTCGCCATTATATTCCTCCAATTTATTAATTTATTGAAGGTAGAGATAAACTTTATGTTTATAATTCTCTTTATTAATCGAACAGATTAACCTAGTCCTCCCACTTGGTAATGCTCCAAGCCGATCCGAAGATGACAGATTTACAGTCTGCCCCACGTCTTTAGTGGTCTATGAGAGGATAACAAAAGAGTGTGCAGCTCACACCACACACTCCAAATAATCTAAAATCCAAAAGCCTTTAACATCTTCTGGATATCCTCATGACTTAATTCATCGCTAGAGTAGTAAGAATAACTCATATAAGAATCACCATCTGATCTACTAGCAGTAAATCCATGAGTATTTCCATCCTCACCCTCAGATGTATGTAAATAACTCTCATTATGTGCAGGACAATTATCACATTCTCCATCACAATCACACTCATCTTCCTGACCAAACAGAATAACCTCTTTATCCTCATTTACACAGTAATCAATGATATCCTGCTTAATATCTCCATCCATATCAATGTAAAAGATATCAGTCTTATCAAGGACAACAAAATCCTCAATAGGAACAACAGTAATTGCACCATCATCGTCAACGGATACAAGATACTCATTGATATTCATATAATCTACAAGATCAATCTCTTTAACGCTTGTCTCATCAAGAGCAAGTAACTCATCCATGATATACTCAGCAATCTCTTTATTTACAACAACGCCAACGGTCTTGTCAGTATGATAAAGTCTGTTAATATAAATCTCTATAATATCCTCAACTTTGTCGTCAAGTGTAATCATCTGAATGTCTTCATATTTATTTTTCTTCAATATGTTCACGACCTTTCAGATTAAGCTAATGTCTTGACAGATTTGCTAATAGAGAACTTAATCTCGTCATGTTCAGGTACAGTCCAAGCCTTACCACCTGCAAGTGCAGCTACACCAGACTTCTCATTTACATGTTTTGCTGAGAATGTTCCAATTCCAGGAAGCGTAACTTTCTCTGTCTTATCATTGGTAAGATTCTCAATTACACAATCTGTATATGCCTTAATAACAGCATCAACATCTTTCTTTGTGAACTTCTTACCTTCTGTAGCAACAATATCTGTAGCTCTTTCTGCAACTTCTTTAATCATTAAATCCTTTGTCATAGTTTTATTTCTCCTTTATTTTCCATAATATTTTTGTTTTTTATAATACAAAAAGAGGGTAGCGTCCATATAAGGTACACTCCCTCTGATAGTGGCTTTGTCAGCCAAAAAGATAATATATTATCTAAAATCACTAAAAACAAGTAAAATAAATAATATATTAGTCCTAACCGAAGTTATTTCCATTTATTAATGCCAGTTGGATTCTGGTCTGTTAATTCAATGATATAATTTTTGTCTTACTATCAATCAAATTACCGTCTTTATCTTGACAAATAACTGCAAAACCTTCTTTCTGTGGCTTTGTTAATCTACCGTCCATGTAATTCATTTTATCTACATTTGCAAAAGCACCCTGTTCAAGAAGTCTCACATATCCACGCTTTGAATCACCAATCATATGAGTATGCGCCATCGTAACGCAATCGAATCCTTCTTTGTCTGTATCCTGTAAATAATCTTTTGCTTTATCAGCAGTAGCAAGCATTCCTTGTCTGTATGCCAATGGATGAACAAACCAAGTTTTCCCAATCTTGCATTTCCAATCATCAATATATTGAATATCAATATCATCAAAAATGTTTACAAGTGGTTCATACCAAATTTTTGATTTACTACGTTTATCATAGTGATTAAATCCATCTACAAAAATCAACTCCAAAGATGTATCTGGCATAAGTTCTAAGATATCAGTATCTAAATTCTTTGCAAAATAATTAGCGAATCTCTTGTCGTGATTTCCAAAGTTACAGACAACTTTCTTAGGATGAATATACTCGATTAAGTCAATCAAATATTGTCTACCTTGAATCATTTCTTCCATTGGTGAAATTCTATACTGTTTTGAAAATTTCGATAATGCCTGGCAATCTACAACATCCCCATTGATTTGTAAGATATCAACTCCACGATAATCTTTCAGTAACTCATATGGTAACTGAAATGGAACATGTAAATCTGACACAGATAGGATAGTGGTGGCTATGCCCTGATAACCATGAATATAATTATCATACTCTTCATATCCAACCGCCTGTTTTCTAAGCTGATCAGGTGTAATGCTTAATCCAAGCATATCTCGAATCTCAACCCAATCCATATCTGTTTCCTTACGTTTTTTTGCAAGACAACATCTCAGTTTCCATTCAAAATCTGTTTCATTTTTCAATCTATGTAAGTCGATTATAATGTCCACCGCCTTACTCTTCAGAACCTTCCTCTACAGGAAGTTCAAATGTAATGTTAAATCTAATCTGATCAAATGGAATCGCATCAATTACCTGCTGGGATAAATCCTCGCCAGTTTCAGCATCTACAAGCCTTAAATCCTTTACGGAAATATTATCTAATTTAATCGTTTTCTTAGGAGAAACGACCTTCTCCTCAGTTTCGCTAATTTTAATCATTCCTTTAAATCCTCCATAAAATTAAAAATTCCCACCAGAACGTTTTCTGCTAGGATTGTAATATACTTGTTTGCTTTTATTCTGTTTTATTTCGATATACTCATGAATCTTCCTAATATAATTTTCGTCATAACTTAATCTAGCATGTGACTCCAAATAATAACATCCACACCTAGTCGGAATTTTATTTGATAACACATTATCTATAAGCTTATACGATGGATTAAGATTTGAGAGATGAGTATGCTTTTCCGTATCTTCTTGTCTACAGATACGATAACCATTTTCTGTTCTGTCTATATAAAACCCTTTATACTTAATTCGATTTTTCATAGGCAGAACCTACTTGACATATTTATCTTCAATGTAACGCTTTCCACCACAAGTCTTATAGTACCCAATATGTTCGCCTCTACGGTCAACATATCCGTGTCTTGTGTTTCTAATTACACCTTCAGATAATAATTTTTCAATTTCATTTTTTGAAATGTACTTAATAATTTTCACTTCTTTCTTGATTTATTTCCTGCTAAATAGCAGAAGAGTTTTATAGATAAGCCCATTTACTACCATAGGCTGTACCATTTTTATTTAATGCACGACTTATATTTGCTCTAGCTTTGTTATAACTATTTTTATTAATAAAAATTCCAGCTTCTGTTATTGAATTAAAGATTAACCCATCATTGACTCTTAATATTTTCTTCTTTACAGGATTATAGTCAATTAAATTATTTTGTACAGCATGAATAGTGTTTTCTTGATGTGTACAAAATTCCAAATTTTCAATATAATTATTTAATTTATTACCATCTTTATGATTTATCACTGGATAATTGTTAGAATTATTTAAAAACGTTTCAGCGACAGCACGGTGTACTTTTATTAAAGGTTTTTTATTTCTACTTCCCAAACTAATACATACAAAATAATATCCTTCATGATTAATATTTTTCTTTCTTATTTTTCCAGTTTTTACACCTTTGATTTCTCCATAATTAGATACTAAATAATAATCACCTAAATCTTTTCCATGATAAATCATACGTTTCCATATAATATTGTTCATAAATTCCTACTTTCTCACCTACATTTTTTGTAATAAAAAAAGAATAGGAGAGAGGTAGGTGACTCTACTCAAATCAGTAGCTACTCTGATTTGTCCTATTCTTGAATTGCAGGTACACGAACTGCACGTGTTCCACGAGAGCATGAATCTCGTATGCTACTTTTACAATAACCTGCGATAATATTTACTTTATGAAATAGACAAGACTGCTCCATCCCGCTATAATAGAGAATAATCGGCAACCATACTACAACAACCGTAGCACAGCCACCGATTTATAGAAAAGAGGTACGATATGAACCTAAAAGTCTATCGGATACTTAAAATAGAACTGAAAATGTTCTCATAATTTCAATCAATTTGATATATCTATACGAATATAGATAAGCTTTATAATCTTCAACAACTTAAAAATTGTTCATTCTTCTTTAATAATTTTGTATATACCAATTATACTTTTTCAGTAAGTTTAACCCTATTAAGAATCTTCACGACACGTATATCAAAATACTGAATTTTCAATATATCAAACTGACAGAATTACAAAATAACAAAGTAGCAAATAGCAATACATATAACGACACTTTCAAATGTAATTTTCCTCAAACATACAGGAGATTTAATAATGTAATATCTGAATATTCTTGATTTTGTTTTATATGTAATATTTTGCATTTAAGCAACGCATTATTTACTATTTTTAATATTATATGGCTAATATTAAGCCTTGCAGCATTATAGTTCATCTGCATCTGAACCGATTGACAACTATAAAAATCAATCCCAGCTCTATTTTAAATACCCGATAGAAGAGCGGTGTGGGATTAACCCACTACCAAATCCTCAAAGGTGTCATTCACATCAAACATTGGTGTAAAGTCAACCTGTGTTATGATCTCAATTTCATCAAGCTTTGAAGAAATCTCATCACATTCCTTATTGTATTTCTTAATTAGACCTTTTACGCTGTTTCTATCAAAATCAATGGAAGTTTTGGATATAATCTGATAAAAATATGTCTTCTGCTCATTATTAATATCAAATTTATAATCTTTTCCTGTTGACTGTGTTTCGCTAGGCTTAATAGAAACAATTGAATTTAATGTATTCACAAATGACTGCTTCTTTTTATTCATAGCAATGGCATTATCAATGTTAATCTCAGTTTTAGCCTTTGCATCTGCAATCGCTGAAAAGAGTTTTTCTTTCTCATTGATAACCTTAACCACAAAGTCAATTATATCATTTGGTGCAAAATCTACATCATATGGCTTCTGAACCATAATTACTTCATCCTGTGCTTCTGAATTAGCCTTAGAGCGTAAATGATTCTGTTCTGTAGTTGTTACAAAACCTTTGTTTCTAAGATATGTGTCTGCTGTAATCAGTAAACGATCAAGATAGTTTGCGTAACGATAGCTTTCTTTTAAATTCATAAAAATTTCTCCTTTTATTTCAACTAATTGTTTTATGTTACAACTATATATTCTCTGTTCACGACAGAGGAAAAGCTGATTTCATTGTTTTCCATTACTGATATATAACACCATAAAAACAGTTATAAAGCCTTATTTTACAAGGAAAACTCGGATTTTCTATTTGTGGTTATACGTTTTTGATTGTATTTTTTATATCTATCTAAGTCGTTTTTCTTTCTGCAATCATCACAATACAATCGTTTATTTCCTGTTTTTTCAATAATTCCACCACATCGTTTACAACGAGAATACTTATTGTTGTGCCCACGTCTAACAGAATAATAGTCTTTTTGGTAGTTTTGAAAATATGTATTCAATGACCTATTAATATATTTTACATAAAAATTGTCCTCAGTGATGAAATCATAATTGTTCACAATCTGAGTCTTATCTTCGTATTCTCCAATCAGTTTGCAATTATCAAAGCATCTTCTCAAAAATCCTTCAATAACCTTTTTGTACTCATTCCAAGATAATGTCATTTTCTCCATTTGGAAACGTTGTTTAAGTTTTTCGGCTTCATCAATTGCATCATCAATAATATCTGTAACTGTATTTGCATCCATTTCAGTTCCAGATAACCAATCGAAGTACATTAACTTTGGCTTCTTTAATAAATCCATGTACTCCTTATTGAGAATTACTTCTTTGTCAAAATATCTAGTGTAAATATTATTTATTTTCTGCCTGATAATAGCACACCAATTCTCTTCTTTAGTCATAGACTTGTAATATCTGTATTCAATTCCAGACCATGTATCAAATACTTGTCCAAGTTTTGTATTAAGCAAATCCTTTCTGACCTTAAAATGAATTGTTTTCATGTATGTGCGTCTTTTATTATCAGAAGCCCATATTGAGGAGCAGAACGAGTTAAATATCTCGTTCTTTTCCTCATTATTGTTTGCTTCTTTATACTCTTCAATAATCTCATAAAGAAAAGTTTCATTACAATCGTAAATATGTATCACCTACCTCAAATTCATAGTATTTTCCAAGATATTCATATGAGTTGTCAGTCTTATAAGGAACTTCTCTTATTGATATATTTCTCTTTGGGTTTGTGTTATTCTTGAGATTTTCAATGATGTAATCGCCATAAGCTGACCATGCAAGAGATTTGCTAATAGAAACAGAAGAGTAAGATGCCTTGATAACATAATTGGCTATAATATTTTCAGGTAATTCAATCTCATTTAGGAGTTTTGTCTTATATTCATTTACGACTTCATCCATATTGAATTTATGGTCTTCATCATCCGATTTATCTCTATGTAAATTCAAATGCTGCTTAATATCAACCGCATACATATTTATAAACTTCCTGCATTTTTTCAAAACTTTTCTATCAGACAAATCCAAATCGTTATCAATAATTAAGCACCTAGTATCAACCAAATCAATTTTATTATCCCATAAGATATTTTTCTTTTCCCATGTCTCAATATAATCACATAGTTCATTCATAGGAGAAGGAGAGTGATACGCATTAAGATATTCTTTCTCATCATCAGATGCGTCTTTATTCTTCTTGATGATATTCATATAGGATTTCATTTTCTTTGGATAATTGTGGAGTAGAAAATATGGAAGCTGTTTAAGATGTTTTCTAAGACCTGAATTCATGTGCCATCTGAATCCCGTTTTAAGAAAGTCGATTTCTTTGCCTTGAAAAATTCTTAGAAGAGAAGAGTAGTCAGAATATAATTTTTGAATATCTGGATTAGTCGTATATTTATTCTCTATACTTGTGGCAACATTAGTAATTTCACCGATACGATTATCCCTTGTCATTACTTCATACTCAATAAGATTCTCTTTTGTGTATGGTTTTGATTGAGCAGTTACTTTATCTTCAATATCAAGTATGATATGCTTGTCTATTTTTGAATCAATGATAATAGGATCGTTACTTAAATAGAAAATGTCCCCATCAAAATCTGCACCACCTTGCTGTGGGGCTGATACATCGTACATATTGAACATTACTACATCTTGATCTTTGAAGTACCCAAACCATTTTGTAAGAATATCATTTCGCACAATCTTAATTTTATTTACCTCTGATGGATCAACAAGAGGAGAACGGAAAGAGCAACAATATCCTGGCTCAAAATTTGCAGTATATAATTCTCTTTCTCCAAGACATCCAACTGGTTCTTCGCCAACAGCATATTGAAGATAGCCAATCATATCACCGACACCTGTGTGATAAAATCCTGAGCAATAAATCTTGCCAACTTTTGCTTCATCAATAGACTTTTTAAGTTTTCTATAGATAAATTGTTTGACAGCAGGATCTTTAAGCATAACATCATTTACCAATGCAGCTTCAAGATATTTACTTTCTGGCTCATAATCTTCTGTATCAGTAATCCCCATAAATTTATATGTATAGAATTTATCACCTTTAATGATTTTTTCATACATATTAGTGGTATATTTTGCAAGCTTAATGATTTTTCCATCATTTTTAGAATCTAATATATCATAGTCCTTTTTTGCTTTATCTGTATAACATTTAACATATTTATCATTCCAAAGATCCAAACATTGTAAATACTGAAAATTCATTCGTGTGTATTTATTTAAATGCTTAATATGATGACTATATTTACTAATACCAAGTTTGAATTCATACTTCCCGACTGTATTCATATACTCAACCCATGCATTTTCACCATAAGTTGATTTGAAAATCTTATGTCCTTTAAACATCGAAATATTCCAAATACAATCTATATCATCTATGTTATGAGTATGACCGTAAATATCAGTAATCATAGTATAGCCCCACTCTTTAAGAATTTGTTTAAATGGCACATATACAGAATATCCTTTAATAAATGGTAGACGCACCTGCGTTCCAATAACTTTATAGTCTAATCCAAGTTGCTCACTCACAATGTTCATAAAACCTTCTTCGTGGCAACCACAACCATCAAAAGGCGATAATCCAATATCCCTTAAACCCTCTTCAATCTCTCTGGTCTTATATTTCTTTTTCTTTCCAGTGTTTTCATCGACAAATTCCTTCTCTCTTTCAACTACATACTTAATAAGTTGATTCTTTAATGTCTTTTCATACTCTCCAATAATTACAATATTAGGCATATAATCTTTAATAAGAGTACATGAACTAAATGGCAAACACCTCTGAGCCTCATACTTAGAAATAACACATTCGTCAATTTTAATATCCATCTGAGTAATCAAATATAACTCATCAAAAATTTCATCACATACAAATGCAGTAATTCCATCTTTACCTTGGGAAGCTGATTTTCCAAAACGAGAGTAGTGAATTCCATTATATGTAAATCCGTTATTTAATATTTCCCTAAGTGACTCTTCCTGCTTTGGATTTTTCTTTGCCACAACTAACATAAGCTCACTAATATGTGATGAAAATTCTCCACGTAGTCTCTGTATCTGGTCAAAAAGAAGAGAATCGCCTTGTTTAATAAGATATTCCTTTTGAATCTCTTTATCTCTATCTATCTTAATATTAAAATCGCCATCAATAAGTTCTTTGATTGGTATTTTAACTAATGTGTATTGTACCTTTTTTATAACAATCACCTCTTATTCATAAAATTCTGGAAATGTTTTTCTGAAATAATTATCAGCCATTCTGAAATATTTATCATAACCATTAAAATAGTTGTATTTCTGAATCATTTTAAATCCTTTAAACATAGGGAAGAAGTGATTTAACATAGAATCAGAATAAATATCTGTCTTAAAAATTCTTCTACACATAACTTCTCCTGGATTTATACCTAATCTACCAGACATTGCCATTTGATCAGATAAAAACTGCTTGTATACGATATCTAAGCTGATATTATATCCATCTTTCTTAGAAATGCCATGTTTAACAACATGACGATTGCCATCCTCTTCATCAAACACAGTTGTATAGCAGCTAGGACAGATAGATGTCACATAATTCATATCATCAATTTCAATTAATTTATGTCCACAAATAGGGCAGATGGTTGTTTTATTCATATAAAATCCTCCTAAAAACAATTCTTTATATTTTTATATTCTCTCTTTCCAATTGATAGAAATCTATTTGATTACCTTGAAAACAAATGAAATTCCTATTTACTTACTTCTTAATCCAATATTCATGCCCAAACCACTTGACATATATAACATTGTCAAAATTAGCTATAATAGGCACAATAGTACTTAACTTGTCCTTTAATTTCTCAAATTTCTTCTTCATACTGCATCTCCTTTGTTATTACTCCAATTGCGTCCAACACTTTATCTACGGTCAGACATTCCTTATGATAAAAATATCCATCAAGTTCAACATAATCCTCGCCTTCAAGGATATACTCATCACAGTCATCACATTTAATTCTGGCTTTCTTACCAGCTTCCCACATAGGACACCTATAGTCATGCTCGCCTATTCCTCTACAATATGGGCAACTCATGACTTAGACCTCTCCCTTTCAAACTCAGCATTGCCACGCTCAAAACATTTCTGTGTATACTCATAAGTTTCGATAGCCTTATCAAAATATGAGCTATTGGCAGCTTGTTCAACAATTGCACAGATGTCCTTCTTTATATTCTCTCTTGTGCTTGTAATATACTGTGTATTTACTTTCTGTGAGCAGATCTGAAGTCTGTCATCAATTTCTGTGTCACGTAGCCACATAGTGAGAGAGTACTTGTTCATATCTTTAACATACTTGTATGTACAGTCCACAACATAACCGTTGTACTGTGATTTTGGTAAATTGATTGTAATAGTAGTTCCTAAATAATAATTTTCTAACATGATAATTTCCTCCGTTTTAAAATCCCTTATAATAACAAGTAAAAATTTTCGCAATTTAGCGTTTTTGTATTCAGTTGATAAAATATACATTAATGGTATTTTGATAGCGATTTGCCATCAGAACTTATTTGAATTGCTATAAAAATTGAATAGAAGAGTGCCCTCTATAGCAAGATTATTTTCGATACTGTGCCATCTTCTCAGCGAAAGCTCTACGTTCTTCATCTGTGTAAACTCGATTGCTTTTTCTGGTAGGTGAAATTTTTATCCATTTCTTAGGCACTTTGCAACATATAGATCCATCTGGATTTTCGACTAGGTATTTGAACTCATCAGGATTATCCTCATACAGCTTTTTCATTCGCCTAATTTTAGCAGGTTCTGTAAAACTAAGTGTTGCGTAATGCTCACCTGTAATAAACTCAATCATATTCTCTGTATTCTTATATGTCGCCATAATTAAAACCTTCTTTCTCTGTTTTGGTCATTCTTTGCACATGAGATATCAAATCTCCAATCAGACATGATACTCGCAGCCACACCTCTTGATCCTGTGTAGTCAGTACAGAAATCCGACTGGCAGATATTTCCCCCATATGTATTTGCGTATTTATGGTTCTTTGATGTAATTGTTACGGTTTTGTTCATTTAATAGTTCTCCTTTTGTCTTTAAAATTATTTTGTTCATTGCAATCAACTCCTTTGAGTGCTGCGTTAATGGTTACATATGTATATTCTCTTATTCAGTTGTAATTTGTGGTGAATTTTGTTTAATCCATTGTTTTAGAAGATTACGCATACGAATACTTGGAATGTAAACCCATATTTCATTTCCATCACGAATAGCAGAACGCCATATAAACTGAAGCATTTCAGATAAAGCATAACCATCTTCATCTACTTTTATATTGTTTAGTGTGAAAAAATTTTTAATAAATGGATTAAGATAACGATTAATTAGATAAGCAACAGAAGTTCTGTCTTTATAATCATTTGTTGCACGACAGTTACAAGGTAAAAATCCTTTAGTATATCCTTTTCCTTTTAGAACTGATTGATAATCTTTAAAGGTTGTCCATATATTATCAGTAGATTTATTCCCTCTTACGTTATGAAAGAAATTATAAATATTCTTTTTTAATACAGTCATTGAAGCATTATTTTTATTGCGAGAATACCATGAATATGATAGATCGGTTTCTCTATCCCCTATCATATTAAGTTTATCTACATCACAAATATGGATTAATTCTGCATAATTATATTCTAAATACCTAATATTCTTATCATAAGGAATTAAATGGTAATTCTCCATTTTATTGCCTTGTACAGACCAGTAAGTATATTGAACGCCATAATAGTCATAATAATATTTTTGCATCTGCATATCAAAATAATATGTAAGAATATAAATATTTCTAAATGAATTGAATGTCTCAATTGGAAATAACCAAACCATAAGATCGTTTCCATAACAAACAAGACTTCCTAATTCACACAGTCGTTTTTCATCATTAAATTTTCCGTTATAATCAGAATATTCTTCTTTCCATATAAGCTGTTTTGTTTCTGGATTAATTGTTACATATGTATTTTTTAATGTTTCAAAGTCTTGCTTTGATAAATCATATTCTTCAATTACATTAGCAACTTCGTCCATTATAAGGGTATAGTTCTGTGCCCTGCATAAATCAATTAGCTCATTATCAAATTTCTGGAATAGGGCATGAGTAGACACAATATTATCTCCTTTACCAATAAGCCTCTTTATATCATTTAGTTTACTGGCTTTTGCATCATTTTCATTTTTGAGAAATGTAGGAGAGATAAAATTTTTATTTTTACAATATTTTTTATATCTCTCAATTTCTTCAAGAAAAGGTGTTATTACCAAAAATTTTTCATCTTCATCAGATTGATTGATATAATTCATTATACTTTGAGTTTTACCTGCTCCCATGATTGCATCTACAATATTTACTTTACAATCAAAATTCATAAAATCTCCTTTCTATTTTTTAAATATTATATCTAAGTATTTATTCTCTCTTTCTTATGACAAAAATCCCTTCAACTGCCGTTTGGCTTGGTTTAAAATTTTAACACCAATTTCTGAAAAAAAGTGTTAGAATTTTTTCTTGATTTTCCTAGCTAAAACGAACATTAGTGTAAAAAATGGCTAAAATGGGCAAAATATAAAAAGTTCTAAAATTGAGAAGAAAGCCTTTATTTTCAAGGGTTTCAGAGGATTTGCCTTATAAGATAAGGTATAAAAGTTGTAAAAGAATATATAAATATGATTGTGGACATTCGTAAGAATGGACACAAGGGCACGAGCTGTCTTGCAGCGAAGTGACCAACAACGCCGTAGGCAAAGACATTACTCTGTCTAATTACTTATTCTCCATTAGATTCATCACTTAGCATTAACTGTTCTAAATCAACATACTTCTCTTTAAAAATATCATCTACAAAGAATACTGGCAGTTTATCATGGTACTCTTCATATAATGCTTCACAAGTGATAAGAGAGTAGCATTTACCTATTGGTGTATCTACTGTTCTTCTATAATCCTTTACAATAGATTTATCCTCTTTGAATCTGTCACCTATCTTGCCACAAACGGTACAATAGCTTTGTAAGCTTGTTATCAGAGTATCTTTGTTTATATGATTAAAATTGTATTGAATCAGGCATTCTTTATATTGATGTTTGTGCTTTGCTTTACGGTTGCTCTTTGAGATGTTACTTTCTTTCTGTTTAAGATATTTTGGTATATCATTTTCTTGTATCATGTTTGATTCCTCCTTTGATTATTTTTCATATGCATATTCTAATAAATCATATATATTTAAATCATTAATTTTATATTTGGGTATCACAAATGATGATGTACAATCATCTGAATAAGATATATTTTTTCTTTGACCATTGTATTTATGAATACATTTGTTCCAGAATCCTCTTGATGTTTTTAATGTTTCTCCAATAATGCATTTAGGATTGTAATGAGAGAGTAAATATTCTATAACTTGAAATCCGTAATGATTATTCCTGTATGGCGTGTAAATGTGTAGATATAAAATAATAATTATTTTATTTTTTCGAATGAATTCTATATAACCTATTTCTTTATTGGATGCGAATACAATATATCTATGACTAAGATAGGTATATTTTTCTAATTTTATTTTGTTCATGTGTTCCTCCTTTAATATATTATTCTCTCTTTGATTGTCTACCCTAAAGATATTCTTTTCTTGCTTACGCTGCGAAAAGACCGTCCCTATCAAGGGACTATATCTATGCTGTCGCATATATTGTTTCGCTGATGTTTTGGTAAAGATGTATAGAATTTAATTGAATAAGTATTGTATATTTGTAAATGATACACAAATGCTTTGTTAGAAACCTCGAAAATTGACGTAATAAAATACCCCTAAAAACGATTTTAATTATGTTAGTGGAGAGTTGCTAGGCTAAGGATTAAAATGGCTTATTTGGGCGTTTAAATGCTTTATATTATAGAAGGGGGTTTTATTGGACTGATATTGGCATAAAAATAAGACATCTTACGATGCCTTATCAAATATTGTTGGTATTTTTGTATTTATATTGTTATTATCTATAAGATTATTCTGTTCTAGTAGGTTATTTACTATGGATTCAAATAACTTACGAAGTGTCTTATTGTGTTCTATTACATCAAGTGTATAACATGAATCTAAATGATTTTCATAGCAATAATCATCTATCTCCTGACTGAGATCTATATCAGGATATGTATTTTTCATCTCATTATAAAGATTTTTGTATAATTCCTTATAGGATATTTGGAAATAGTCTGTTAAGAGCTGATATTTTGGGAACATCTTAGTTGACCAATATGACCATTTCTTTTTAGGTATTTCCTGTTTAGGTTGTTTGAGTGTATTTATTTCTTGCTGCATAGTGGTCACTGTCTGTGTGAGGGCGGTAAGTGTATTGGTAATTGCGGTCAATGTTGATGTTATTTGAGATAAATCTGGTGTTAATTCATTATGTCTGTATTTTTCTATGATATCCCATGTCCAGTCCATAAACTCATTTGCTTTGGGTTTATTTGACCATCTACAGATTTCCATAATACCTCGTTCTGAGTAATAATAGACATCATGACCTAATCCATCTGATAAGCAAACCGACAAATTGTCGAGTCGGTCTTGATGACGATTATGTATCCTATAGATAGCATCAATCGGATCAGTGTATTCTAATGCTTGACCGATCTGTTCTCTTGTTAGAAGAATGTCATCATTCATATTCCTATAGAAGTTACATGATAAGTTATTGAATGTTTCTGTTGTAATTAATGTTAAATTGCTCATTTGCGAGTCCTCCTTTAAGTCGAATAATAATTTTTTTATATTGATACATAGTTATTCTCTTATTGAATGATTGTTTGTGTGTGGTTTTTGAGTACCCCCTATGTGGATGAGTGATGAATGTGAGAGTGTGATTTTTAGACTGAAAAAGTGTTATCGGTAAAAATGCTTATAAATAAGGAAGATTTGAGATTTTGAGGTTAGATTTTGGGAGGTTGGATGTTTGATTTTTGGGCGTTGAAATGGCTGAAATGCTTGATTTTACTAGGGTTTGACGATATAGGGTACGATATGGGGTAAATTTTGTCTGAATGGCAGATTTGCCTTATTTTTATTGGGATTTTGGAGATTGGAAGAGGGTAATTTTTTAGAGTTGGTGTATAGATAAAGCAGCTATGTATAATCTGCTCTGGGCGGTTCGGTTTTTCAGTTTTTAGCACCCCCATCGAACGTATATTCGATAAAATATACATTAATAGTACAATATTAGTGAATCTTTTCAGATCCTATAAAATAGTACACGTAGTATTAAAAACTATGTGTTGTAGTTATTGATATTATGATATATAGTTTTATATGGTTATAAATTTTATCGTATTTTTTAAAATTTATTATTGACAACCACAATTTAATGTGATAAGATACAACTATCAACAAAACAACAACATATTTCATTCGGAAATTCTTTTCAAGAAATCTCAAAAAGTTGTTGACAATCACAACACATTGTGATAACATATAATCAAGTTAAGAGATACGGACACGACAAAGTGTTAAACTTCCTTGTAAGCAATCCAAAATCTTAAAACTTGTTTTTGACCTAAGCAAGTCATAAAAAGGCTTAAACTACATATAGGAAGGCGGTGCGTATCATGTTTTTACTGCTTTTACGTTGGTTCTTTGTGGCTTTTGTGGTAGCAAAAGTTATAAAAGATTTATCCAACAAGTCTAAACATTGATAGCACCGCACGGCATAGCCGACACGAAAACGTGACAGACTAGTCCCTCAACAAGTCTATTCTATCACAACTCGTGAAAAATTCCTAGAAAAAGTTTGCACTACTTTAACAAGTGTCTTTGTAAATAGGTGGCAAGTGTTACGGCACAAACCACACCACGAAACAAGTTACGGCTTGCATTCTAACTATTTGCATTGCAATTCGGGGGGAAAATAGAGTACCTACGTTCCCCAACTCGTAGGAATTGAATATTGAGGTCTGTATCTATATCCAATGAGGGTTAGAGGTTGCCAATGCTCAAGACTAAGGGTAACTACTTCAAAGGGGTGTATGAAAGTACAACGGTGTGAGGCGCACTAGGTAAGGTGAGGAGGACGTTATAAAGCTACCAGTCTGCAAAGATTGACAGTTCCAAGTCTGTATAAAAGCTGAGGATAACAACGTACACAATAAAAATACATAGCACCGATTGCGTCAAGTCGGAGAAAAGAGGATTTTATGAGTAAAACAACAACTAACACAACTGTAATAACAAACAATGCTAAGGTTGACTTTTTCCAGTCAGCACGTACACTTTCTTCACGGACTTCAGAGTTCTTCCGTTGTATTATCAAAAAGCCGAACTCAATACAATCTATGGTTCTAAAATTGAAGCCAACAACAATAGCATCGCATCTATTGATGATATGCTCGAAAAAGGTTCAGGAAACCTTGATATTACAGTTGATGACCTCAACCGTATGCGTACTAATTATGTAACCATCAACGAAGGTTTAAAGGTTGAGTGGGATAAATTACTCAAAGAACAGGCTTCTTTTGAGTACAACGAGCATGACAAAAAGTTTCGCAAGGCTATGAAATCTGCGACTTGTTTAGAGGATGTTAAGACAGCAGTAGAAAATTTCTACAAAGCCTACAAACTCGATGTAACAGGCACAACTTTTGAGACAGCAGTCCTTGAGTCAATTGGTAAAAAGATTGACACTAAAACCGTTGTAAAGTCTAATGGTACAAAAGCCATGAAATACGATGTAACAAATGCACTCAAAAACCTTTATGGTGTAGGCTTTGAGTGGATGGTAGAAGCAGGAACTATCAAGCCTGCCGATATTCCTAGTGTATTAGCAGACAAATACACAAAGAAGTCTAAGAAAAACAAATAATATACAACCATAAAAATGTATAGTTCGAGAGGGCAAGGCTAAAACTTTGCCCTCTTTATAGTGTACATTTTAAATTTAAGGAGGATAAAATCATGGGAAAAGATAGAAGCATGGCAATCAAACATGCAAAAGCGAAAAAGGAAGCAATGAAAGAAGTCATGAATAATCAGAATGACTTTGCACAGACTTCATGGGGACTTACTGATAATATGCGCAAATGGTTCAAGACAAAACCATATTCATTAACATATGGAAAATAAAATGTTATTGCTAATCACAAAAGATTGTGATAGAATGGAGGTGTATAAAATGGAGGTGAAATAATGATAGTTTATTATAAATTAGCAAATGTTTTAAAAGAAAGAAATATGCAATGGAAAGATCTATGTAAATCTGGTATTTCTACCAATATGCCTACTAGATTTTCGCAAAACAAAAATATCAGCTCTGACACTATAGACAAAGTTTGTGCATTTCTTAAAGTTCAACCAGGAGATATTATGGAATGGGTGGACGAATCTGATCAAAAGGAAAGAGAAC
>ERZ808278.333-NODE-333-length-34313-cov-3.747125_pt1 | contig 34313 bp, 33 predicted proteins | sample MGYA00521239_ERZ808278 | MGnify/ENA primary metagenome ERZ808278 (study PRJEB31516, sample SAMN03275600) | gut metagenome | biome: mammalia-associated habitat; material: feces | host: Papio cynocephalus | place: Kenya | collected 2012-07-17 ... | reverse complement strand
ACCACATGAATATAATCGCGCACCCCCGTACCATCCGGCGTGGGGTAATCATTCCCATACACACTTAACTGTGCACGTTTTCCGATTGCGACTTGCGTAATATACGGGAGCAGATTGTTCGGAATTCCATTCGGCGCTTCTCCGATCTTGCCGCTTGCATGTGCCCCGATCGGATTGAAATACCGAAGCAACACAACATGTAACTCCGGATCTGCTTTTGCAGCATCCGTCAAAATCTGCTCGATCATCCATTTTGTCCAACCGTAAGGGTTGGTGCATCCTGTTGGCATATCTTCCGTCAGCGGTACTTTTTCCGGAACTCCGTAAACGGTGGCGGAAGAACTGAATACAATCTGGTTACAACCGAATTCTTTCATGACCTCAAGCAATGTCAAGGTCGAGTCTAAGTTGTTGCGATAGTATTTCAGCGGCAAAATGCAGGATTCTCCAACTGCCTTATGTCCTGCAAAGTGAATGACCGCATCAATTTTATTTTCACGGAAAACGGTTGAAAGCGCATCCTTATCGCACACATCCACCTGATAAAACGGAATTTCTTTTCCGGTGATCTCCTTCAGTCTTTTCAAAACTTCGGGAGAACTGTTATTCAAATTATCTGCAATAATCGTTTCATAGCCGGCATTGACAAGTTCCACACAGGTATGAGAACCGATATATCCGGCACCGCCAGTCAGTAAAATTGCCATTTTTATTCCTCTTTTCAAAAATAAACAGATTCTTTTTTTATTATACGATATGACTCAGATTTTGTCAAGGGCAACCATCTTATTTTTACCTGTTTTTCATCACATTTCTTCCTTGGTCTGCTTCGCTTTTTGTTTAGTATACAAACGTAAAGCAACACACTCGGAGATTAGGAATAGAAAGCCAAGAATCAGACCTGTCCATTTCAAATCCATGCGCGCGGTCAAAAACAAAACCCCACGGTAAGGTGCAAGCAGCCAAGACAAAACTACCCGTAAACCGCTTGGCAGTGGCAACAGTGTGACCGCAAGAGAAATTGCGAGCATCACCACGTCGTAAATTGCAACACCCGCGAGCCATTTTTCGCTATGCATTCCATAAAAGAAATAGATACAATATCCCATATAGCAAAAAGAAGCAAGGGCAAGGCAGAAAGAAGCAACCGTTACAACCGGCTCTGAAAATGCGTGATCGGCGTACATTCTAAAGACCGAAAGCCCATACAGAATCAGAATTCCAACGCAAAGGCAAACACATCCGAGCCATGTCCTTTTTTCATTCTGTACCATCAGAACAACCCCCGAATGATCCCATTTTCATCAACATCAATTCGTTCTGCCGCAGGAGATTTCGGCAATCCTGGCATAGTCATAATATCACCGGTCAATGCAACCACAAAGCCTGCCCCCGCAGAGACTCTCACATTGCGTACGGTAATTGTAAAATGTTCCGGCGCGCCAAGCTTTGTCGCATCGTCAGAGAAACTATATTGCGTTTTTGCCATGCAGACAGGGCAACTGCCAAACCCCAAGGATTCCAGTTGCGCAATCTGCTTTGCCGCTTGCGAAGTAAGCGTTACCCCATCGCCGCCATAAATCTTCGTTACAACCGCATTCATTTTTTCAACAAGAGAATTTTCACTTGCATAACAAAACTGAAAGCGGTTCTCTGCTTTGCACAATTTAACTACTTCTTCCGCAAGCGCAATGCCCCCGTTGCCGCCCTTTGCCCATACCTCGGACAATACGACACGGACGCCTAATTTTTCACACTTTTCCATCAGGAGCGAAATTTCCGCTTCCGTATCTGTCGGGAACCGGTTAATCGCAACCACAGATGGCAACCCATATACATTTTTCAAATTGGAGACATGACGAAGTAAATTCGGAATTCCCTGCTCCAATGCCACAAGATTTTCCGTATTCAGCTCTGTCTTTGCAAGACCTCCGTGCATCTTCAATGCCCGTATCGTCGCAACAATAACAACCGCAGAGGGGGTGAGTCCCGCCATACGGCACTTAATGTCCAAAAATTTTTCTGCACCAAGATCGGCGCCAAACCCAGCTTCCGTTACCGCATAATCCCCTAATTTCATTGCCATTTTGGTGGCGATCACAGAGTTGCATCCATGCGCAATGTTGGCGAATGGTCCTCCATGGACCAAGGCGGGCGTTCCTTCCAAGGTCTGCACCAAATTTGGTTTCAAGGCATCCTTCAATAATGCTGCCATTGCGCCTTGTGCATGCAAATCACCTGCCGTCACAGGCTTTTCGTCGTAAGTATACCCCACTATAATTTTTGCAAGACGTTCTTTCAAATCCGTAATTGAAGAAGACAGACATAGAATCGCCATAACCTCAGATGCGACCGTAATATCATAGCCATCTTCGCGCGGAACCCCATTTACTCTGCCACCCAGTCCGTCTGTGATAAACCGTAGCTGCCGATCATTCATATCGACGCAACGTTTCCATGTAATCCGCCGAGGATCAATCTGCAAAGCATTACCTTGATAGATGTGATTATCCAGCATAGCGGCAAGTAAATTATTGGCTGCGCCAATCGCATGAAAATCTCCGGTAAAATGAAGGTTGATATCTTCCATCGGTACTACTTGGGCATAGCCGCCACCGGCGGCGCCGCCTTTGATCCCAAATACCGGACCAAGCGATGGTTCCCGCAACGCAACTACGGCACGTTTCCCGATTTTGCGCAACCCATCTGCAAGTCCGATTGTAGTCGTTGTTTTTCCTTCCCCTGCCGGAGTGGGGTTGATTGCCGTAACCAAAATCAACTTTCCATCTTTTCTTGCCGTATCATTTAATTGTGCCAAATCAATTTTGGCCTTATATTTTCCATACTGTTCCAAATAACCATCGGAAATTCCAGCAGTTTTTGCAATCTCTGCGATCGGTTTCATTTTGACAGCTTGTGCAATTTCAATATCTGTAAGCATAAACAACCTCCCGTATATTCGTCCATATTTTACTTCGTCGGATGCTTTAGTTATTATAACATATGCCGTTCCTTTTCGTCAAGAAAATTTGAAGAATCGAAATAAAAAATTAAGAAATCCTCAAAAAAAGAACAGCAGAGCTACTTTCCATCCGTAACTCTGCCAATTGAATCAGTCTTTATCCAGATCGTGCTGACACGGCGCGGTAAAAAAACCCTCCAAATTCATGAACCACTCTCCGCTATCCAGTTTGCGAAAACCGATTTGTTTCGCAAGTACTTCATAAGATACATCTTGCGGCAAAAAAGTGGCTTTGTGTACGCCACACAGATCAATAAAATTCAATGTCTGACGTCCCATAATAAACAATGCATCCCGATCATCCGATTGCGGCGTGTTTCGGAGATCATAAATAAAGCCTCCGTTATGATTCATACCAAATTCCGACGCACCGACCAAAGCACCGTCCACATATGCCGCATACATCAAAAGATCCGCATCGTAATGCATTCCGCATCGGGCACAAATACGCTCCTGCTCTGTTTTTTCCTGTACCGGTTTAATTTCCAGCATATCACTGTTTCTCCTGTTTCTTTTGTTCAGCCTGTTTCAAGTATGCAATTTCTTCTTTGGTTAAGTATTCCCACTTACCAACCGGAAGTGTCCCAAGTTCTAGATTACCGATGGCAATTCGCCGCAATCGTTTGACCGTCACGCCCACCTGCTCACACATTTTTCGGATCTGCCGGTTTCGCCCTTCATAAAGCGTCATTTGCAATAAAGAGCCAACCGTTAACTGCTTTATAAGCTTCGTTTCCACCGGCATAATTGAATAACCGTCAATATCCATAGGTGCACTAAGCGCTATCAACTGTTCCTTGGTTACGGTTTCCTTGGTAATGACGTGGTAGATCTTCGGGATGTGATGACGCGGATGCATCAATGCATTCGCAAGTTCCCCATCGTTGGTCATGAGGAGCATTCCCTCTGAATCCATATCCAACCGCCCAACCGGATAAACTCGATCTTCTACGTCTTTTACCAAGTCAGCCACGCATTTTCTGCCTTTTTCATCCTGCATGGTTGTAACATATCCGACCGGTTTATTCAGCATAACATAGATATAATGCCTGCCACGCGGCGCCTTGATCACTTTACCGCAAAAACGGATCTCATCCTTACGCGGATCTACTTTTTGTCCGATTTCCGCCGGCATTCCATTGACTGTAATATGGCGTTCCCGAATTTCACGCTCTGCCGCGCGACGGGACAATATTCCACAATCACTCAGATATTTTTGTATCCGAATTTCTTCCATGATTTATTCTGCCTTCCTCTTTTTTTATCCTGCCTCTGTGATTATAGCACCTTTGCGCTTAAAAGTAGATCATGAACCCATTCCCAAAATGTGCGTTTCCGTACTGCCTGCGGTACATCCGCATCTGCATACAATTCCGCTTCCCCGATCACCTTACCATTTGCATAAAAAACAGTTTTTCCGAGTTTCTGCCCTTTGGTAATCGGGGCATAGTAAAATCGGTCAAGTTCGGTGACTGCTTTCAATTGTGTAGAGTCTTCCGTCAGGACGCCGGTCAACGGCGCATGGTTTCTTACTGTCACTGTTTCACTCGTGCCGCCAACCACCGGGACCGAGTAAGTTAGCGTCTCTTCCGGTGCCAGTGTAAAACGTCTGCATCGAGAAAAGCCGTAATTTAACAGATTCGTATGATCCAACCAATCATCCGGATCCTGCAACGTCACACAAACCAATCGGACACCATCTCGCTGTGCCGCAGAAACCAAACATCGTCCGCACTGCTTCGTATAACCGGTTTTGACGCCGATCGCACCGTCATAACGCAAAAGTAACTTATTGTGATTCAGCAAAAGCCGATAGGTACTTTTGCTTTCCAAGGGAATTGTTTTTCGATAGGTGGATACGATCTGTAAAAACGTTTCATTTTGTAATGCATAAACCGTCAGTTTTGCCAAATCCCGTGCCGTCGTAAAATGTCCATCGGCAGTTAATCCATGTGGATTTTGAAAATGCGTATTCCATAAACCAAGCGAAGATGCTTTTTCATTCATAGCATCCGCAAACGCTTCTACACTACCGCAAAGCGCGTAAGCAATGGCTTCTGCCGCATCATTTGCGCTGGATAGCAGAAGGGCATATACCAAATTTTCCAGTGTAATCGTTTCCCCGCAATACAAATAAATGCTGGAACCTTCCACGCCTACCGCGCGGGCATCTACGATAATCTTTTCTGACATTCTGCCGCTTTCAATTGCAAGTAATGCCGTCATAATTTTTGTGGTGCTTGCCATTCCGCGGCGCGTATCTGCGTCTTTTTCATATAGAACACTTCCACTGTCCGCTTCCATCAAGATTGCAGATTTGGCAGATACGCCAACGGAAGCAGACACCGGAATTATAAGAAATACGTTCCCGAAAAGCAGGATTCCGACAAATAGAATTGCCATCCATTGTTTATGCATTTCATCCCCTCCCCATTCGTTCTATCTGTATGTGAGGGGAATTTTATTTATGTCATGATGATCCCGATCGGTTATTCTTCCGCGGTTTTTGCATCCGTATTTTCCTGTTTCGGTTCTTTCTTTTTCTTTCTTGAAAAAATCTCTTTGAACTTTTGTACGATATCAGGAGATTTTTCTAACAAAGCACTTACCGAATCCACGACATTCCCGTTTACTGGTACTGCGTTCGTAATCGGCAAAAATTCTACATTTCCATCTGCTTTTGCAACTAAAAAACCGATCGGAACAACCGAGATACCGGTTCCGCCACCGCCGCCATAGTTATTTTCTCCACGCGGTGCCTGTTGCTTATCATGCTTACTGAGATAATCCATACCACCGGAGACAAAACCAAGTGAAACCTTGGAAATGGGAATTACAATCGTACCGTTTCCAAGTTCCATCCGCTCTCCCACTACCGTGTCTGTGTTTGCAAGTTCCTGTACATGGGAAAGCGCGGTTGTAATCATGTCGTTCAACTTATTGTCCGTCATGCGTCAGTTCCTCCTGTTTTGCAATATTATTTTCATTTTTTTGAGTTTGCTGTAATTTTTGAACCTTTCGGATTTTCAAAAAAGAAAGAAATGCCTGCACCCCAATCACCGGCAACTGCCATACACGCAGATAAACCCCGATCCTACCATTGACTTGGGATTTGCTCCCCGTAAAATCACACCGCACGGAAAAGGCTCGTTTTGCCCGTGCCGACCAGCGATCAATCTGACACAACCATGCCTCCAGATAAGACACTGCCTGTACCACAGATCCATATGCGATCGCTGTGGATGCGGCATCGTCGGTAGCAACCCGCACAGACAACTCTGCACGATATAAACGGATATACCCGAAAATCCGTGTGAGCAGTCGTTCCAATAGCGGTTTTACACGCCGGATCAAAGTACAGATTTGCTTGGGAGACAGATTTGCCTGTTTGGAAGATTTCTTCTCTTTGGCACCTTTGTGATTCGCCGGATTGTTTTCCGTTTTTTTCACAGATTTCGTTTTTCGCTTTTTCCGAGACGGAAAAATTCGCATAGAAATCCATCCAACCGCAAGCCGCACCGTAACCGTGCCCTGCAGTTCTACCAAAACCCGAATCTTGGCCATACCGATTGCAATACACACTGCAAAGACGGCAAGCGTAATCCATAAACCTGTCATACATTCTGCTCAAATGCAGTTTTTTCTGCCTGGTTCAAAGCAGAAACTTCTGCATTTTCCGGTACTGTTATCCTCGGATTTTCGATCGTGTTCTCTGCCGCATGATTTTCTGCCCCGTCCATTTGATCTACCTCATCGAAAGAGATCTGTTGCCCATCCTGCATGCCAAATAAATCCACAGACGGAAGTTCCGATAAAGAAGAAATTCCAAAGCACCGTAAAAAATCCTTGGTCGTCCCGTATAATACCGGTCTACCCGGAACATCCAAGCGCCCTTTGGATTCAATCAATCCCTTATCCACCAGAGAACCTACATGATAGGAGCTATCCACACCACGTATTTGCTCAATATACAAGCGCGTAACAGGTTGGCGATATGCTACAATCGCAAGTACTTCCAAAGAAGCGTTTGACAGTCCGCCACCGCGGCGCATCCCCAATACTTTTTTAATTTTTTCCTCATAAAGCGCTTTGGTGCACAGTTGACACGCCGTATCAAACATCAAAAGTTCCACACCGCGTACAGCTGTTGGATCATTGTACACCTTCTGATAAGCCGAAACCATTTTCTTAACTGCTCCCGGCGTGGTTTCCAATACCTCTGCCAGTTTTTCATAACTCACCGGATACCCCGCAGCATATAGAATCGCTTCTATGATACGTTGGGATTCTTCGATACTACTCGGCTCGGTTGGCATCTGTTTGGAAGAATCCGTCTCAGTCGGCTTACCTATGTCATTTTCCGTTTGCATATCCCGTAGTACGGAGGGTTCAGGAATTGTATTTTGTGCTTCATTCATTTTCTGTTCTCCTCCTTGTCATTCTTCTGTTCGTTCAGTCGCATTCTGATCTCTTATATGCGCTTTGGAAAGGGATAACAGCAAAACGCCGTCCGCTTCTTCACGCAATAATACGCGCTGTGCTTTTACCAGTTCCAAAACCGCCATAAAAGAAGTCAAAAGTTCCGAACGTGTCTGGGACAGATACATCAAATGTTCAAAATCAGTTGTACCGTATTGATACAAGTATCGCATGATTCCGTAAATGCGCTCCGGCACCGGAATGATCTTACGTTTCAATAATTGCTGAAACGTTTTTTCCGGTACATGTTCTGTATTTTTCCGTTCTTCATATCGCCTGAGCAAACGTTCCAATGCCCGTTCCAAAAGTCCGAGATCCTGTTCGGAAAGATCTGTCGGATCCGCAGCAATTTCATCGGTATCTTTGGTCATACGACCACAAAACTCCACATATTGTTTTTGTAAAAACGCCGCGATCTCTTTGGTTTTGGCGTATTCCTGCAAAGCATCCACCAAGGGTTTACGCGGATCATCTTCTTCATCGTGCGGTAAAAGCATTCGGCTTTTAATCAGCATCAGTTCTGCTGCCATGGTGATGAACTCGCCGGCAATATCCATATTCATTGCCTGCATTTCTTCCAAGTATTGCAAATACTGACGAAACAATTCGCTGATCGGAATATCATAAATATCTATTTTATTTTTTTGGATCAGTTTCAATAATGCGTCTAACGGTCCGTCAAAATCCAGCACCTTAAAATGTAATGCTTCTTCCAAGTCGCCCTTCCTCTTTTCCATGGAAATACTCTACCCTAAAATGGGAATTTTATTTCACGTTATACTTTCACTTTTCCAAATATTATAAAAACGGAAGCCATGATAAGGTAAATCTGAAAAACTGCATGCATTTTGTAATTAAAAAATCAAGCGGTAATTGTATAATTCCGATTGCCAGCAACACCAACACTACAATCATAATTATGCGCTCATATTTCATAATCCGAAAATAATATTTCGGCGGAAGCAACAATCCGGCGATACGAGAACCGTCAAACGGAGGAATCGGCAACAAATTAAACAATCCCAACATCAAATTGTAATAAGAAAACAACCAAAAGAACAATCCGATAATAGAAAGCAACCGCAAGGATTCTACATTTAGCATGCAATGATAAAAAATATCTCCATAAGTGATTTTAGGATAAGCCGCATACAATGCTGCCGGAATTTCAGACACATGACAACTGATTCCATATACTGCAATCATTAAAATATATCCCAAATAACTGAGAATTAAATTGGAAACAGGTCCCGCAAGTGCCGTCAATGCCATGCCACGGCGCGGATTCCGGAAATTCCGCGTGTTGATCGGAACGGGTTTCGCCCATCCGAATCCACAAAGCATCATCGCCAAAAAACCAACTAAATCAAAGTGTTTAAGCGGATTCAAGGACAACCGTCCAAAATTTTTCGCAGTCGGATCCCCTTGCCAATATGCAACATATCCATGCATTGCTTCGTGCACAGACAGTGCAATCAAAAATGTTGGCAATGACAGCAGAAAAAGCAACATATTTTCCTTAGAAGATAATGCGGAAAACAGCATGCCAAATTCCCCTCCCGTTTTCTAATCTGCTTTTATACAATCAAAAACTGTTTGCAGGACCTCCGCTTTCCCTTCTCCGCTTTGCGCAGAAAACGGAAGAATTTTTTTCGCCGCAGTCAAAAGCGGATGATTCTGTAATAAATCCATTGCTTTCAAACGTTCCGTTTTATTCAGTTTATCTACTTTTGTCGCTACTACAAAATAAGGAATTTGCGATTGCGTCAAAAACTGCAACATCATTTCATCATCTGCCGTCGGTCCGACTTTCAGATCAATTAATTGTGCCACCGCACAAAGCCGTACAGCCGCTTCTTTTGTATAATCTGTAAAATATCCGTCCACAAGAGCAGACCACTGCGCCTTGTCCTGCGGCGCGCGTTTCGCAAACCCATACCCGGGTAAATCCACCAGATAAAACTGTTTGTCCACATCATAAAAATTGATTGTAATCGTTTTACCGGGAGAAGCGCTGACGCGTGCCAACTTTTTCCTACCAAGCAATGTATTGATGAGAGAGCTTTTTCCGACATTCGATCTGCCGGAAAAAGCAATCTGCGCCAGTACGTCGCGCGGGAATTGCTTCGCAAGTCCTGCGGTGATTTTTAAAGTGACATTTTGTAAATTTGGCTTCAAACGTTCATCCTCCGTTTTTCAGTATCCCGAAAAGAGTTCCCTATCCGAATTATTTACACAGTGCATACTCCAGTACTTCGCTGACATGTGTACAGGGAATCCAAGTCAACGATTTTCGCACAAGCGGATCAATCTCGGGCAGATCTTTTTCATTTTCCTTCGGGATCAATACCGTCTTGACACCGCAACGATATGCCGCCATCGTTTTTTCTTTTAACCCGCCAATAGGGAGTACCCGTCCGCGCAACGTAACTTCTCCTGTCATTGCTACATCCCGTTTTACCGGTTTGCCACTGAGTTCACTTGCAAGTGCCGTCACAAGCGTTACGCCGGCGGACGGTCCGTCTTTGGGAACAGCACCTTCCGGAACATGAATATGCAGATCCTGCTCCTTATAAAACGTATCGGATATGCCGAGTTCTTTGGCATGTGCGCGCAAGTAACTGACCGCAATATGCGCAGATTCTTTCATCACGTTTCCGAGAGAACCGGTCAGTTCTATTTTCCCGCTACCCGGCATGGCAGTTACTTCTACACGCAACATATCCCCGCCGACTTCCGTATATGCCAAACCGTTCACGACACCCACTTCATCCTGCTCATAAATATGATCGGGCAAAATTTTCCGTGCGCCGAGATATTTGGCAATATCCTCCGGTAAAACCGTAACTTTTTTACATTTCTCTTCGACGATTTCCATCGCTGCTTTTCTGCAAACGGCGGCAAGTTCACGCTCCAGATTCCGAACACCGGCTTCCGAAGTATAGTAATCAATGATTTCCAAAATCGCATCATCGGATACTTTTAATGTTTTGGCATCCAATCCATGCCGCTTTCGCTGTTTCGGGAGTAAATGCTCTTTTGCAATCGCCAGCTTTTCATGACGGGTATAAATGGACAACTCCATAATTTCCATACGGTCAATCAGCGGGCGTGGAACAGTTTCCAGTGTATTTGCCGTAGCCACAAATACGCAATCTGACAAATCGATCGGCAATTCCACAAAATGATCCCGGAACGTATGGTTTTGTTCCGCATCCAGCACCTCCAGCAAAGCAGAGGCTGGATCGCCATGTGCGTCGCGTGTCATTTTATCTACTTCATCCAGCAAAATCAAAGGGTTACGCACTTTTGCTTTGATCAGGGCATCAATAATCCGCCCCGGCATAGAGCCGATATACGTTTTCCGATGTCCCCGAATATCCGCCTCATCCCGCACACCTCCAAGAGACACCCGCACATAAGTTCGATTCATTGCGCGGGCAAGTGATGCGGCAATAGACGTCTTACCGGTACCGGGAGGTCCTACCAAGCACAAAATCTGACTGTTGAGATCCGGATTCAGCTTTCGTACTGCCAAAAATTCCAAAACCCGTTGTTTAATTTTTTCCAGGCCATAATGCTCCCGCTCCAAAATGTTTCTCGCGATTTTCAGATTGACGCGATCTTTGGTTTGGGCTGTCCACGGAATTTCCAAGCAAGTATCCAAATAACTGCGCAACACGCTGCTCTCCGCAGATGCATACGGCATTTTTGCCAGCTTCTTTACTTCTTTATACAGTTTATCGGAAACTTCTTCCGGCAATGCAGCAACCTTGATTTTTTGATTATACTCGCGGATTTCATCATCGCCATCGTCTCCGTCCTCTCCTCGTTCGTCCAATTCATCCTGGATCAACCGAAGCTGTTCTTGCAGATAATACCGTTTTTGATTTTCATCAATCTGCTCGCGGACACGCTTATGCAAGTCAAACTCTAAATCCAAATATTCTTCTTCACGCTCTAAAAGCACCAGCACCAATTCTGCGCGGCGCAAGGGATCAAATTCAGCCAGTACCGATTGTTTATCGATGTCCTTCATCAACAGATTGCAGGCGATCAAATCTGCCAACAACCCCGGATCTTTGATAGAACGAATCGCATCTTTGATTTCAGACGGCAATTTCGGCAGTTTTTCGGATATGCGATCAAACTGCGCCAGCAGTTCGTGTACCAGCACTTCTCCCTTGACACCGCCGTCTTTTTCTACTTCTACAACTTTGCAGATCGCGTCGGCAAAAACACCTTGCGTGGTAACCGTGATTTCGCTCACCGATGCACGGCAGATACAATCCGCAATCACACGCATGGTATTTTCCTGTGCGTTCAAAATCTGCTTGACTTTTAAAACTGTTCCGACATCATAGTACCGTTCTGTCCAGTCTTTCGGATCTTCGTTGTCCTTTTCTGCAAGCAATAATAAAAAGTCGTTATTTCTGTACACTTGCTCGCAAACTTTGCAAAGCTTTGCATCCTCCAACTGAAAACTGACCGGAATTCCCGGAAAAGCCATCATCCCTTTTACCGAAATCACCGCTACATGAATCGGATCTGCTTTTTCCAAATATTTTGTCATATTTTCTCGCCCGGCAAAATGCCGTCTCCTTTTCTCTCCATTTTGTCAATTCTCTATCTTATTTCCTGTCTCGATTTCGTTCTGAAAATGTCGAAAAAATCTGTCTTTCCTATGTGGGAACCGATTCAGTAATTAAAAAACCGTATTTCATTTTATTATAGCATAAGTTTTTGTTTTTCGCAATAAATTTCTTGTCAAATTCGGAAAATTTTCAAATTCGTAAAAACCATCCGAACAGTTTTCCCGCGGTTGCATATCCTGATTAGGGGCACATCATTCCCCTGACGCAAAAAAGAAAAGGAGTTGATTCCCATTGGATTTTCAGAATTCATCCTGTAATTGCCCGATCCCGTCCTGTAACTTCTCCTATGCCATGGCATTTGTACCAAGTCAACCGTTTGAAAACATTTACAACCCGGAGGAAGGGTTTGTACGCGGAACGATCTTTCGTGCATTAGATCTTCCGTTTACTGCAGACAAACGGGGAGGAAATTGTCATGTGTGAGCGGGAACAATACTTGCGTGCGGTTCAGATTTGCGAATTTGTTTTGGTCGAATTGAATCTGTATTTGGATACGCACCCAGACAATACCTGTGCTCTCTCCTATTTCGCCCAAATCAATCAGGCACATCGGGAGGCTGTTACGGCTTATGAATCCCAATTTGGTCCCTTAACCATAACAGGTACCTGTGAGCATGCCCAATCGTGGGATTGGATTCAAGGACCGTGGCCTTGGGAAATGGAGGGTTGATATTATGTTTTTATACGAGAAAAAACTGCAATATCCAGTTAAAATCAAGAATCCAAATCCCAAACTGGCGCAAATCATCATCAGCCAATTAGGAGGACCGGATGGAGAAACCGGTGCATCCATGCGATATTTGTGCCAACGGTTCTCTATGCCCTATAAAGAAGTGATCGGTACGCTCACCGATATCGGTACTTTGGTTCGACTTTATCAATCTTTACATAATTTTTGAAGGAACGGGTATCCTTGTCCCAAAGGAGGGATGCATTCATGGATGTAAACGCAGAATTTTTAAATGAGATCCGCCAAAATGCGGAAATGGGGCAAAACACACTGGACAAATTGCTGGAGGTTGTGACCGACGTTCCCTTTCGGCAAGTATTGCAAGGACAATTCCAGGAATACAAACAAATTTTTGATGATGCAACCACACAACTCAGAACAATGCAAGCAGAAATTCAAGCCCCCGGCAAATTACAAAAATGGCAAACCGATATGATGATCAGTCTTAAAACCGCGCGGGATAAAACACCGGATCACATTGCAGAAATGCTGATGCAGGGCAATGTGATGGGCATGATTCAGGTCACACGCAGATTAAAGCAGTATGAAAATCGCAGTACTCCGCAGGTTTGCGGTCTTGCAGACAAACTGTTAAAAACAGAGCAACAGAATTTGGAACAGTGCCGCGGATTCTTGGGGTAAGCTCCGTTCCCGCACACTTTTGTGCGGGAATACATACGAGGAGGTCTGGATGGAAACATCATTCAATGTTGCGGCATACTGCCGAGTTTCTACGGATGCAGACGATCAACTGCACTCCCTGCAAAGTCAACGTCGCTATTTCTGCGAATACATAAATGCACAACCCGCATGGAATCTTGCTGACATTTACTATGATGAAGGGGTTTCCGGAACGTCGCTTGCACGACGAACCGGCTTTTTACGTATGCTTTCCGAAATAGAGAAAAAACAAATCCGTCTGATTCTGACAAAAGAAGTGTCCCGTTTTGCACGCAACACTGTGGACACGCTTCAAACTGTGCGACAATTAAAAGAACACGGCGTCGGCGTTCTTTTTTTAAGTGATGGCATTGATACACGCAGTGATGGGGAGTTCCGCTTAACACTCATGGCTGGAATCGCGCAAGAAGAAAGCCGAAAAACCTCCGAACGCGTCAAGTGGGGGCAACAGCGCAGCATGGAACAAGGCGTGGTATTCGGACGCAGCATGCTTGGTTATACGGTAAAAAACGGTCAAATGCAACTGGAACCATCGGGCGCCGCACTGGTAAAACGAATTTACGCTCTGTTTTTACAGGGAAACAGTTGTGCCAAGATTGCGCAAATTTTGAACACAGAACAGATTCCGTCCATGCGTTCCACGCTTTGGAGTGGTCAAGTGGTCGGCAAAATTCTGCGTAATGAAAAATACACCGGGGTTCTGGTTCAACACAAAACGTTTACACCGGATTTTTTGACGCATTTGCATCGGGTAAATCGTGGCGAACTTGCACAATTACGATTTCACGATCATCATCCTGCCATTATCTCCCGTACTGACTGGGAAACCGTTCAAAAAATGCTCAATCAGAGAAAGAGATAGAAGATCTTGAACAATCATTGTCGATTAAACTTTTGCAAAAAACATAAAAAAACCGGCGCAAATAGCACAACGGCTATTTGCGCCACAATTTCAATTTTTCTGTTTTACCTTATTTTGCGTTCAAAGAATGGATGCGTTGCCGATCTGTTCTCCGTATTTCACTAAAGTTTCCTTTTGCTCCGCTGTATTTTGAAGAATTTCTTCTTCGATTTCTGCGGCACCGGGTTCCAATAATACCACAATCGTAGAACCGCCAAATGCAAAATATCCTTTTTCTTCTCCGCGCATTACCTCGCCGTCCGTCGCATGATTGCAAATTTTGCCGATCATCATGGCACCAATTTCAATTTGTGTCAGCTTCCCGAAATGTGCCGTCTGAAAAACGCTGATCTCCCGTTCATTCTCCACAAAATAGTTGTCTCGTTCCAAAGCAATCGGACGAACCGTATGTAACCGTCCCGGAATTGTCTTGTGTTCCAAAAACACGCCATCATCCACATAACAATAGCGGTGGTAATCATCTACGCACAGACGAAAAATCAGACAATCCCCGCCGCCATATGCTTCTGCGGCAGTCTTATCCTGTAAAAGTTCCGCAATCGTATAAGTTCTGTCTTTGATCTGAAACACTGCTTCAGATTGAATCGGATATACTGTCAAACGGGCATCACACGGGGAGATCAATGCATGCGATACCATTGTGACCGGACGCTTGCCAGGGAGTAACTGCCGCACAAAAAAATCGTTATAGCACCGATACGGCACCGCTTCATATTGAGAAAGATCAATCTGATTTTGAGATACAAATTTTCCGATATGGCGGCAGGACCATTTTGTACTTAAATACCATCCGCCGATTTTGGAAATCAAGCGACTTGTAACCAGCCGGATAAACACTCGCCCTATCGGATTCCGATATAAAAAGCTTAGTGGACGCGAATCCGGCGTCGCACCAATCACTTCCGTCTGACGTTTTGCTTTGATTTCCACATCCGTTTTATTCATAACTGTAAAATTCCAAGTACCACAAGGCAGATCGCCTCCGCGACGCCAATCACAATCAGGCTGGCAAGTTTTAACCAACCCGGACGTACAACCCGAACCTTTTTACACACAAATAAATACCCGACCAAAACCAGCCCTGCAAGATATATGTATGCGATATAATGCTTGAAAAACGGAATCAGTTGTAAGACAAAAAAGCCAGGCAAAATAACCGCGGAAAAGGTAACCGGTAAGCCCTCGTATTCCGTTCGATGCTCTGTTGTCGTAGTCTGCCGGATTTCTTCCGTTACATTAAAATAGCCAAGGCGTGTAACTGCGGCAAGCGTATACAAACATAGAATCGGAATAAAGAACCAACGTAATCCAAGCGCATAGGCAATGATAGCCGGATGCACGCCAAATGCGACAAGATCGCATAAAGAGTCTATCTGAATTCCAAACGCTTTTTCTTCCGGTGTGCGATCTTTTTTTGTACGGGCAATTTTTCCGTCAAACATATCAATAATACCGGAAAACAAAAGACAATAAACCGCAATCAGCGGACGTCCTTGAAAACAGAAACATATCCCGCAAACAGCCGAGGCTAAGCTGAGATAGGTTGGAAGAATCGTATAATTGTAAAACCCGATCATGATACCTTAGTACTCCTGATTTCTTTGTTGATTTTCTTGTTTTGATAAATATGCAACGCAAAGGTTGCAATCCCACAAATGAGGAAACATAAATAAAAGTTGATCCCGCGCGTCATCAGAATGGCTGTATTCATCATATCCTCGGTTTTGTAAACGTGCAGATACAGCCAATTAAACACAATTTCTGAAATTCCGACGCCGCCAGGTAAAGGTAAAGAATTTACCGCAAGTGCTAAAAGCAGCTGAATTCCCACTACTTCGATCACATTTTCATAAGCCGGCAAGGCAAAACTCCGATAAACAAAATACGCGATCATAATATAGCAAACACGCTGTGCTAAAGTTGCCAAAAACATTCTGACCAACATCATCGGATGCGCCTTTGCGATTTCCACACATGACGCATACCTCTCCAAATGCATGTCTAAATTTTCAATTTTCTTTTCTTTGTTACGAAGCAAATGCAGACGAGCCAGCAAGCCGATCAAAAAAACAGCAACTTTACGGACTGCATTTCTCCAGAAAACCGCAAGCAGGCAAAGTACGGAAAGACCGACGTTCGCAAAAACGCCAAGCCACACCAAAATCTGTACCCACTTCTCTGCCGCCAAAATCATAGAAAGATGACTGAGCAAAAACGTAACACCAAGCAATACCAAGCCCAGCATATAGCAAGCAGTCTCAAAAAGCAATATCACTGTAGAAGTAGAAACCGCAATTCCATCCCGACTCATGTAATAGGCAACAGCAGGTTGCCCACCCGTCGCAGAAGGCGTAATTGCAGAATAATACAAATCATTACACGCATATAAAGTAGCCCGTACAAAGCCAAGCCGATATCCAAACTGCTTTGCACCGACGGAAAGCGCCTGTCCGGAAAAGAAAATATATCCGAACAAACACAATACCGCCAGCAATAAAAAGCGCACGTCAAGAGTTTTGACGATACGCATCATATCCGGCAGATCAAATCGTAATACACGATATAAAACAAAGAAAGCACAAACGATCAGAACGCAAAGGATTGCCAGACTGAATAACTGCTTTTTTGGTTTAAAATTTTGTTTATTCACCCACACACTCCTTTGTATATTCCAATTTTTATCCTGTTCAGTATAACACAGACTTTGAAATTTGTAAATAGTTTTTTCTGTTTTTCTGAATAATTTTTTAAAAAAGAAGCGAAAACAAGGTCTAAACTGCAATATGCGGATATTTTCAATATCCACAATCTTGTCTATGATTTCCATTTACATAATGATATGTCAAGGATACTTATGCACATGCGATAACAAAATATGCATAAGTATCCAAATTTCGTAACTGCCTGATTCTACGAATCCACCAAAAACGCCGATAAAAAAGCGGGATTCTACAAATTGCACAAAAATGCGGTGGCATTTTTCCACAATCTTTTTCCTTTTTGCCGATTGTAAAACCTTGCGGACTATGCTACAATGAAAATAGCTCATTTGCAATACAACGAGAGGGGACAAGCAATGCAACTTTTAGAAGAACGCATCCGCAAAGACGGTAGAATTTTTCCAGGTGATGTTCTGAAAGTTGACAGTTTTCTGAATCATCAGATGGATGTCGATTTTCTTTGCGAGATCGGAAAAGAATTTTATCGGTTGTTTGCAAAAGACGAAGTGAACAAGATTTTGACAATCGAAGCCTCCGGCATCGGCGTCGCATGTCTTGCTGCACAGTATTTTCATTGCCCTGTTGTATTTGCAAAAAAATCGAAATCTACCAATCTCGGCGACGAAGTTTTCACCGCGCCGGTTTCTTCTTATACACATGGCAAAGTTTATACGGCTATGATTTCCAAAAATTATTTGCACAATACCGATCGTCTGTTGATTATTGATGATTTTTTGGCGCGTGGAAATGCGTTACAAGCCCTGCTCTCTATGGCGCGGGATGCCGGCGCAACAGTTGTCGGTGCTGGCGTAGTCATTGAAAAAACATATCAAGATGGCGGAAATCTCATCCGGAATCAAGGGGTTCGCGTAGAATCCTTAGCAAAGATTCAAGCGATGGACGAGCATGGAGTCACGTTCGCGTAACCGCTTTCACTGAAAATTCAATATTGTTTACCAATATAGGTTCGATTGCATGGTTCGAATGTTTCTACCGCACAGCCGGAATGTGCGACTATTGGCAAATTCCGCAAATAGAGTCTGCACTTGCCGTGCAAATCTCTTTTTGCGTCCTATTTTGGTAAACAGATTTTGCTTTTGCAAAATCTGTTTTCTTTTTGTTTACAAGAGAGTTCTGCTCTCTGTAAAAAATATTTTTTTGGAGGACATATCATGTTCAAGAAAACGCTCGCACTTCTTCTCGCAGTCATTATGTGTCTCGCAGTTTCGGTTTCTTTCATCGCTTGCGGTGATGATAAGCCGACACCGGATGACGATCCCAAGACGCAAAAAGACCCCAGCGTTGCACCGCTTGCAGCCGTTGCACTGGGTGAGAAGTTCACTGTTCCGGCAGATTTTAAGATTGGGTTCATTTTGCTCCATGACGAAAACTCTACCTACGACCTGAACTTCATCAACGCAATCAAAACGATTCAGGCACATCTCGGCTTGACAGATGACCAGATCATCATCAAAACGAATGTTCCCGAAGAAGGAAACGACTGCTACAACGCAGCAAAAGAGCTTGTGGAAAAGAACTGCAAAATCGTCTTCGCGGATTCCTTTGGACATGAAGCGAATATGATCAAAGCTGCACGGGAATTCAAGGACGTTCAATTCTGCCATGCAACCGGTACAAAAGCTTTGACCGAAAATCTCCCGAATTATCATAACGCATTTGCTTCTATTTACGAAGGACGTTTTCTTGCAGGCGTTGCCGCAGGCATGAAACTCAATGAAATGATCAGCAGTGGTAAAATTACGGCAGACCAGGCTGTCATCGGTTATGTCGGTGCTTACCCGTATGCAGAAGTTGTTTCCGGCTATACTTCCTTCTTCCTTGGCGCAAGAATGATCTGCCCCTCCGCTACCATGAAAGTTCGTTACACTTCCTCTTGGTATAGCGAAGCCTCCGAAGCAGAAGCTGCCACTTCTTTGATCAACATCGACAAATGCGTTTTAATCAGTCAGCACGCAGATTCCATGGGGGCACCGAACACTTGCGAGAGAGCAGGCGTTCCGAATGTTTCTTACAACGGTAGCACCGTAGAAGCATGCCCGGAAACGTTCATCATTTCCTCTGCGATCAACTGGGCTCCGTACTACTACTACATCATCGACGGTGTTGTAAACAACAAAACCATTGATGCGAACTGGTGCGGTTCCATTAAGACCGGTTCTGTAATTCTCAGCGTGCTCAATGGGGACGCCGCTGCTCCCGGTACTCTTGCAAAAATCCAGGAAATCGCTGCAAAACTGAGTGACGGTACACTGCACGTATTTGATACCAATTCTTTCACAGTAGAAGGCAAGAAGTTGGAGAGCTACAAAGCAGACGTAATAGATTTGGGTGACTATGAAGGTGAGACTAACGTTATCAAAGACGGATACTTCCACGAATCCACCGAACGCAGTGCCCCCTACTTTGATCTCCGGATCGATGGGATCACCGAAATCAACAAATAAGGATTCCAATCCTATCACGAACCCATATAAGGCGGAGCTTTGCTCTGCCTTATATCCGTTTTAGATTCTGAATTTTGATTTTTCGTTATTTTCATTATTTTATGTGATTCTCATTAAAGGAGGCTCTTGTGTGAATACTCCCCCCGCTTTAGAGCTACGGCACATTACCAAGCGATTCGGTCACGTAGTCGCAAACAATCAGGTGGACTTAACCGTACGTCATGGAGAGATTCTTGCTCTTTTAGGCGAAAACGGTAGCGGAAAAACCACCTTGATGAACATGATTTCCGGTATCTATTATCCGGATGAAGGCGAAATTTTTGTAGATGGAAAACAAGTAGAAATTCGTTCTCCAAAAGATGCATTTTCGCACCACATCGGTATGATTCATCAGCATTTCAAATTGATCGACGTCTTCTCCGCTGTAGAAAATGTGATTCTTGGCGTAAACGATCACACATTCAAAAAATATTTCAAAAAAGTAAAAAAGACGCCGAATGAAAATGGCATGAAGCACTTTTTAAAACAGACCGGCGCCTGCCTGAAGGGTTGTGGGTTATCCCTATCTGCCCTTTTCCGCAATGAACGTCTGATACAAGCAGAACAGCAAATCCGTGATCTCAATGATCGCTATGGATTTGAAATGGATCCACAAAAGAAGATCTATGAAATGGCGGTATCGGAAAAACAAACGGTTGAAATTATCAAAGTGCTCTACCGCGGCGCTGACATTTTGATTTTGGATGAACCAACCGCAGTTTTAACGCCGCAGGAAACGCAAAAATTATTTGCGGTATTGAGAAATATGCGGGATGATGGGAAATCAATTATTATCATCACGCACAAAATGCACGAAGTTCTCTCATTATCCGACCGTGTTGCAGTTTTACGGCGCGGTGAACACATTGCCACCGTAGAAACTGCCAAGACAACCGAATCTGAACTGACAGAAATGATGGTCGGCAAAAAAATCGATTTGAACATTGAACGTAGCATTCCTCAAAATCCCACACTCCGCCTGCGTGTTGACCACCTGAACTGCTGCAACAAAGAAGGACTCCCGGTTCTGCGTGATATCAGTTTTATTGCCAACAGCGGGGAGATTCTTGGCATTGCAGGCATTGCAGGTAGCGGTCAACGTGAACTATTAGAGGCAATTGCCGGCCTACAGCACTTAGAAAGCGGTGACATTCAATATACCGATCCTAAGCAAAATAAAACTGTGAGTCTTTTGGATAAAACTCCAATGGAGATTCGTGAACTCGGTGTGCGTCTTTCCTTTGTTCCGGAAGATCGTCTCGGGATGGGTTTGGTCGGGAATATGGACATTACCGACAATATGATGCTCCGTTCCTATCGACGTGGAAAAACACTGTTTTTAGACCGAAAAAAGCCACGTGACCTCGCAGAACACATCATTAGTGATCTGGAAGTCGTAACTCCAAGCGTCTCTACCCCTGTACGCCGCCTTTCCGGCGGTAATGTACAGAAAGTATTGGTCGGACGTGAAATCGCCGCCGCACCAACTGTCTTAATGGCGGCTTATCCGGTACGCGGACTTGATATCAACTCCTCATATACGATCTATAATTTGCTGAATGAACAGAAAAAGCGCGGGGTTGCGGTCATTTTTGTCGGAGAAGACTTGGACGTTTTATTGGAACTTTGTGATCGGATTCTCGTCATCGGCTCCGGTCATATTACCGGAATTGTAGACGGTAGAACTGCAACAAAAGAAGAAATCGGATTACTTATGACCAAAACAGAAGGAGGGGCGCAATATGGCACTGAGGAATAAAACGAAAGAAAAGCAGATTCAGGAGCCTTTATTTCATTTGATTAAACGGGATGCATTGCCGCTTTACAAATCCGCCCTGATTCGTTTATCTGCAATTCTGCTCGCGCTTCTCTTTTCCGGAATTCTGACTTTCATTCTGACAAAAGTCAGCCCATTCACCGTATATCAGAAAATGCTGCACGGCACACTTGGAAACCGCACCAATATCTTGACAACCATAGAAAGTCTCGCGTTGCTCCTCTGTGTTTCCCTTGCAGTCACGCCGGCATTCAAAATGCGTTTCTGGAATATCGGTGCGGAAGGACAAGTTTTGGTTGGCGGACTTGCTACCGCGACTTGCATGTACTACCTTTCCGATCTTCCACTTGGATTATTGATGGTCTTTATGTTTTTCACCAGCCTGCTCGCCGGTGCTATTTGGGGAATCATCCCAGCTTATTTCAAAGCAAACTGGGGAACCAATGAAACTCTGTTTACTTTGATGATGAACTATGTCGCCATGCGTCTGATTGAATTTTTCATGAAAAAATGGAACCAGAACAGCGCCAGCGTCGATTTTACCAAGCTCGATCGAGATTTGCGTATCAACGCATTGTTTAACGGGCAAACCGATTCTCACATCCGGAAATATCTATTTTGCATTTTATCCGTCTTGTTGATTGCAATATTTTTGTACGTTTATCTGCGATACAGCAAACATGGATATGAGATTTCGGTTGTCGGCGAAAGTGAAAACACCGCGCGGTACATCGGGATCAATGTAAAAAAAGTCACCATCCGTACCATGGCGCTTTCCGGAATCATCTGTGGATTTGCCGGATTTTTATTGGTCGGTACATCGCAGAACATTTCACCGGATATTGCGGATGGACGCGGTTTTACCGCCATCATGGTATCATGGCTTGCAAAATTCAACCCCATCATGATGATCCTTGCATCTTTTTTACTGGTATTCTTGGATCTCGGTATGGCAGAAGTTGCAACCAGCATGAACTTAACCACTTCTCTATCTGATATTATCACCGGCATCATGTTGTTCTTTATCATTGGCTGTGAGTTCTTTATCCAGTATAAACTGGTTCCCGGACATCGAATCAAATCGCTGTTCCAATCAAAAAAACCTAACAAGGAGGTGGCGTAAATGTTTCCGATCGGTACTTTTTTACAACGAGCAATCATCCAGGGAACCCCGCTTCTTTTCGGTTCAACCGGTGAAATCTTGACTGAAAAATCCGGAAACCTGAATCTCGGAATTCCGGGTATTATGTATATCGGCGCGATTTCCGGTGTTATTGGCGCATTCTTCTATCAGGAGTCTGTTGGCGGCGCAAAATATGTCACCAATACCACTTTAGCCATATTGATTCCGATTCTCTGCTGTATTTTAGGTTCGGTTTTGGCTTCTTTGATTTATTGTTTCCTCACCGTTACGCTTCGCGCAAATCAAAATGTAACCGGTCTTGCGTTAACCACTTTCGGCATTGGATTTGGTAATTTCTTCGGCGGTTCGCTTGTAAAATTGGTGGAAACCAATTCTTCTTTCCTTAGCTTGACAAAATTCTCAAAAGCGTTTTGCAAACCGATTTTTTCTTTCTCTAAAGATATGGCAAACGGAAATGCTTTTGTACAGAATATCGGTACCATTTTCTTCTCCTATGGATTCATGGTCTACCTCGCCATTCTGTTAGCCTTGATTGTTTCCTTTATCCTGAAAAAGACACGAGTCGGATTGCATTTGCGTGCTGTCGGAGAAAATCCCGCCACCGCAGATGCCGCAGGAATTAATATTACCGCCTACAAATATTTCGCGACCTGCATCGGCGGCGCGATTGCGGGGCTTGGCGGATTATATTACGTTTTCGATTATTGCAGCGGCGTTTGGTCAAACGGTAGCTTCGGAGATCGTGGCTGGCTCGCAATTGCGCTTGTGATTTTTGCCATCTGGAAACCTACCATTGGAATTGCCGGTTCTTATCTGTTTGGCGGTCTTTACATTTTGAATGCTTTCCTCAGCGTCTCCACACAAAAACAACCGTTAATTCAAATGGTTCCGTACTTAGTTACAATTTTGGTTCTAATCATTATCAGCATCCGCAGAAAACGGGAAAATCAACCGCCGGCATCGCTTGGTCTTTCCTACTTCCGCGAGGATCGGTAAGATTGTCCGAACCGAAGCAGGTACTGAGGAACTTGCGCATGTAGAAATGATCTCCGCGATTCTCTATCAGCTTACGCGGAATCTCACACCGGAAGAAATTAAACGCTCCGGATTCGACACCTATTTTGTAGATCATACAACCGGCATATATCCGATTGCCGCATCCGGATCCCCTTATACCGCCACCTATATTGGCGTAAAAGGAGACACGATTGCAGATTTAAATGAAGATCTTGCCGCAGAACAAAAAGCGCGTGTCACCTATGACAATATCCTGCGCTTGGTAGACGATCCGGATGTGCGGGATCCGATCAAATTTTTGAGAGAACGTGAAATTGTGCATTACCAGCGCTTCGGAGAGGCACTCGGCATTATACAGGATCATCTGAACAATCAGAATTTTTATGCCTGCAATCCTTCTTTCGACAAAAACTGCGGCAAATCCTGTAACCGCAAATAAACGCCAAAAAGGAATATCCGGCGAACCGCCGGATATTCCTTTTTGTATGCACGCTCGCATTCAGGCAAACGTAATTTTTTGATGATCCACCACAAGCGACATCTCGTCTGTCAAAGCATATACAGGATACCTTTTCTCGCATTGCAACTGTCTATATAGCGGTTCCCTCTCCACAGTATAATGGCATAGCAAAATTCCCTGGAACAATCCCAACCCACAAAAATTTGACATTCCATCCGGTAAATCGTCAAAAGCTGCAACATGCATAATATCCGCAGATGCAATATGCGCACCGGCGCTTCCGCCCACATAAATTGCACCTTCCTTGACATATCGGATGATCTCCTTGTCAAATCGGCAAGCGCGTATTTTCTGCATTGTTGCAAATGTATTCCCGCCACTGATATATACAAGATCCGGATTCAGATTCCGGAATTGATCTGCCTGTGAATCATCCAATACCCACACATTTTCTGTTGCAAACCCAAATTCCTGCATGCGCGCATGGTATTTGCCGCTCATGATTGCTTTGGGAGTTGCCTTTTCATTTGGAATAAACAGTACCTTGCACTTCTCTATTTTCTTTTTCAGATGGGCAAAAATCACCTTTCGAGATTTTTCATTACGAAAATCGCAGGACGAAAGAATCAGTTTCAAACCTTTTCACTCCTTGCATTTATAAATTGTATGAAGGTGACGATACTTTCCGATATGCATAAATTCGGAATGCCACTTCTGTTTCCAAGGTTTCTAATGCAAGCAACCGCTTTACGCCTTCCTGCGGACTACGATAACAATAGGGCGTCATAGCGAATAAATCCGCAATGTCCCTTTGCGTACACAAACGAATATGATCCGTTACCCGACATACCTCCTGCAACGCAAAGCCAGCATATTGCTTTTCTTCCGTCGGATTCTCATATGGAGTTTCATATAGAATTTCTTTCATGTGCCACAGATGTCGTGCATCCGGTACTGCATACAGAAAAATACCATCTGGTTTCAGCACCCGGTATAATTCCGGAATACACAACGGGGAAAAATAATTGATGACCAAATCCACGCAATTTGCTTGCAATGGAAGATGATAACAACTTGCCACTGCAAATTCTCCATCGTGTATGCGTTTTGCAGCATATCGGAGCGCCTCTTTGGAAAGATCAATTCCCGCAATGTCTACCGTACCCCCTGTTTTTTGCAAGGTATTTTTAACATTCTCCGTATAATATCCTTCTCCGCACCCGACATCCAAAATCTGTACAGATCCTTTCCCTGTAACATAACGCTTCCCCATCTCACATCCGCTTTCGCAGAACGTATGATAAAATCCTCCGGATAAAAACCGGTGTCGTGCTTGTATCATCGCTTTGTTATCACCCGGATTTTTCGCATGTTTATGTCCGGAAATCTGTAAATTGACATACCCCGCCGCGGCACGGTCAAAATGATGGCGCGCACAGCAAGTCACCCCTTGGGGTTCCCAAATCAGTTCTTTTCCACATACCGGGCAAAGCCACTGCATCCCCTTTACCCCCGTTCTACTGTGATGACGCAATAATAATTCGGATGATCTGCCTGTACAATCTGCTCCATTTGCGTTGCAACCTGTTCATTGGTTTTCGCAAGCTCATAAGGCAACACCATATCAAAAATCAAATTGGTATGCGTGGTGCCACCCACCATACGAAAATCATGCACTGTGATCCTATCGTCCAATGCCTTCGCAATTTTCTGAATGTAGAGACGCATTTCGTTAACCGTTTCGTCATTCGTCACAATCGGATCCATGTGAATGACTGCAATCGCGTGTTCTTTCTCATAAAGTTCCCGCTCAATATTGTCAATCGCATCGTGAGAAATCATCACATCTTGAGAAGCGTCCACTTCAGCATGCAGTGTCACAAACAACTGCCCGACACCATAGGAATGTACCATCATATCATGTACTCCCAATACCTCCGGGTGCGACTTCACTAAATCCACAATTTTCTGCACCAATGCAGGATCGGGTGCTGTTCCCAAGATGTGATTTTTGGTATCATTCAAAGTTTGAACCCCATTGATAATAATGATAATTCCAACCAAAATTCCGATGTAGGCGTCAATATCAATCTTGGTAAAATACAACACCAGCATTGATACCAATGCCGCAAAAGTCGAAAGGACATCCGACAAACTGTCTGCCGCAGATGCACGCAATGCTTCCGAATCAATGAGACGAGCAATCTGACGATAAAATAAAAACAGCAAACATTTCACCGCAATCGAAACAATCAGCATCGCCACCGCAATCCAGCGGAATACCGTAATCGTTTCCGAAGAAAAGATTTTCCCGAAAGAATTCCGAATCAATTCCACGCCGATCAGTAAGATGAAAAACGAAACGATCATAGATGCAATATATTCCATTCGCGCGTGTCCAAACGGATGTTTGCGATCTGCCGGTTTTGCCGACATTTTAAAACACACCATAGAAATTGCGGAAGATCCTGCATCAGACAGATTATTCCATGCATCCGCGGTAATCGCAAGACTTGCTGATAAGGTCCCGACAATCAATTTTCCCAAGAACAGCAGAAAATTGACACAGATTCCGACAATTCCTGCAAAAGTGCCGCAAATCTGCCGTCCCTTTACGGAATCAACCGTCGTATTTGCGGGCAATAAACGGCGTAATAACCATGTCATGTAACAAAAAATCCTCCTTACAAACCGTATTGCCGTACATGTTTCTTTTACTGGCTGATTACTTCTGTATGCTCGGCATTAGCCGCCGTTTCGTTTGCCGTATCCTGCGGATTCACCTCCTCCGCCTTCTCATCAGACATTTCTTCTGTCACCGTTTGTTTTTTCACCGTCGTTGTCCGCGTTTTGATTTCTTCCAATTCCTTTTCCATTGTGGCAAGTTTCTCTAACAGCGCTGTCTCTTTTTGAAAATGTTCCTGCAATTTTTCCATTAAATCAGCCTGCATATGTACTTCTCCGGTTGCGTCAGAAGTAATCTGACCTTTGCGTACCCCCGAACAGTAGTCTTTTCCGATGAGTGTATACAACTGTTCCAATTCCGCTTTTTTCTCAGAAATTTCCCCTTTTTTACGTACAAGATCCATCGTTTTATAGACCTTGTTTTGAGTGGATTTTGCAAATGCTTTCATGGAGTTTCCGATTTGTGTAAGTTTTTCGTTCATGGCATAAGTTCCTTTCTTCTTGTTATTAAATATTTGTATTTTTACTTGCCCGGACGGTTGTGACATTGTAGGTATCCCAAATCGTCTCGGACACGTTTACCGATTGCATATAAATTGAAACACGTTCCCAGTAATATGCGTCATGATAGTAAGACTCTAACCATTGCATCTCCATTTCCGACATCATAGAATAATTGCAGTCGGAAATGGGTTCCCGTGTGAGGATGTACGTATACGCAACTCCTTCTGATTCTGCATCAATACGTCGCCATTCCCCAACTTCCATATCAAAGATCTCTTGGATCAAAGTATCGCCGTAATTTTGTGCGTCCGCTTCGCAAAAGAACGAACCATTTGGCATAGAATCCATGTTGTATTCCGAATAGTATGATACCAACCATTTGGCATCTTCCCCTTTTCGTCCCATCCGCAATGCTTCTGCGATCGTTGCTTCTTTCTGCGCCTTTTCCGCCGCAGTCAATGCTTTCCCTGTTTCGGGATCCTGCTCTGTATAAATGATCGCAAACCGCACATGTGCATAATGATCCAAGAAGTATTGATTCAATTGCTTCGCATAATCCACAGAAGAAAACGTCGCATCCGTTTGAAAATAGGTTTTTAATTTTTCGCGCAAAGTTTCATACAAATAGATTTCTCTTAACGAATCCTCTGTTACGCCAAGCGCTTCCAACATGCGCTCCCATCCGGCAAGGTCTTGATCTTGCTCATAGTAATGCTTTTTTTCTTCAATTTGTTGTACTGCCGCCTCTTTTTCCGACGTATCACAGCGGATCCCGTACAAATCGCATAAATACCGCACCGCAAGTAACTCTTTCATCCATTGCACCACATTGGATTCCAATGCTTCCCGATTCGTTTTTCCATCCGAACGAACCGTTTTCCAATAGGTTGCCGTATCGTTTCCTGTCGCACCATGTTCTTTCAGATACAGAGTTTTCATTGTCGCAAGCCAATATTGCAATTCCACCGTTCCGGTTTGAAATCCGTTCAATTCCATTACCGTATCTCCAAAGTTCACTTGCTCAAAGCAACTGCAGGAAACACTCATCAGCAACCCACATAACAATGTACAACACAAAATCCGGCGCAAAAGTCGTCTGCGCTTTTGAAAAATTCCGTTTTGCTTCATCCCGCCCCTCCTTCGTTTGCCGAAACAGCTTTCAGATAATTTTCAAACAACTTACAAGTAGCTTCGGGTAAATCCTGATCATCTTTTACACGATAACTGATATATGGTTTTACGCCCGCATTGATTAACAACTTTCCTTTTTGCTCTATTGCCAGTTTCGTCCATACAGGAAATTGCATTTGAACCGGATAACACAGCACAGTACCGTTTTTAAATTCTACCCGTGCAATGCGGCATTGTTTTCCATATGCTCGTAATAGCGCGATCTGTAACAAATGCATCGTAACACGCGGAATTTCTCCGTACCGATCCAGTAATTCGTCCATGACATCCCGATAATCCGCAATATTCTCAATCAATGCGATCCGACGATAAACATCAATCCGCTGAGGGGCACTGGTAATATACGTTTCCGGGATATATGCGCTGAGATTCATTTCTACTACGCATTCCGGCAATTTCGGTTTGATTTCTCCGCGCTCCTCTAAGATCGCCTCATTCAGAATACGCATATAAAGTTCATACCCCACAGACGCAATATGCCCATGTTGCTCTGCCCCCAACAAATTTCCCGCCCCGCGAATTTCCAAATCGCGCATCGCCACTTTGAATCCGGAACCAAACTCTGTAAAATCCCGAATCGCAGACAGACGTTTTTCCGAGATTTCCGTCAGAACCTTCCCTTTTGGATAGGTAAAGTAGGCATATGCACGACGCCCACTGCGTCCCACACGTCCTCGTAACTGATGGAGTTGAGACAATCCCATTGCATCCGCATTCTCAATAATTAAAGTATTGGCATTCGGTACGTCAATGCCGGTTTCAATAATGGTCGTACTGACCAAAATATCTAAATTCCCGGCAACCATCTCTCCCCATATATCTGACAAGTCTTCTTTATCCATTTTTCCGTGCGCATAAGCAATTCTTGCATCCGGCAACGCCGCGGAAAGTCTTGCGGCAACATCGGCAATCGTTTCCGTTCGGTTATACAGATAAAATACCTGGCCACCCCGTCTCAATTCTTTTCGGATGGCATCCAAAATAATCAGCTCATCATATTCCAGCACATAACTTTGCACAGGAAGCCGATCCAGCGGCGCTTCTTCCAAAATAGACATGTCCCGAATTCCGCTCATTGCCATATTCAGCGTACGCGGAATGGGCGTTGCTGTCAAAGTTAAAGAATCCACATTTTCCGTAATTTGCTTCAGCTTCTCTTTATGCGCAACGCCGAAACGCTGTTCTTCATCAATAATGACCAATCCAAGATCTTTGAATTCCACATCTTTGGAAATCAGTCGGTGTGTTCCGATTATAATATCTGTTTCACCGCGCCTCAATTTACGCAAAGATTCTTCTTGCTGTTTCGGACTGCGGAAGCGGGATAACATATCTACTTGTACCGGGAAATTCCGCATTCGCGCGGTAAACGTCTGATAATGTTGCATGGCAAGGATCGTTGTCGGGACCAGCACCGCCACTTGCTTGTGACTCATTACCGCCTTAAATGCTGCGCGTAATGCAACTTCCGTTTTACCGAACCCCACATCTCCGCACAAAAGCCGTTCCATCGGGCGTGCCTGTTCCATATCCTGTTTAATTTCTTCCGCTGATTGTAGTTGCCCCTCGGTTTCTTCATATTCAAAGGCACTCTCAAACTCTCTCTGCATATCATCATCTGCCGCAAATGCAAATCCAGGGCGCCGCATTCGTTGCGCATACAATGCAATCAGCTCTTTTGCCATGGCTTTCGCCGCAGTTTTGGCTTTTGCCGTCGCTTTTTGCCATTCTGCGCCGCCGAGCTTGGAGAGTTTTACATGATCGCTGTCCGCATCCGCGCCAATATACTTGGAAACCGCATCTAATTGATTACATGGCAAGTATACCACATCGGTGCCCGCATACTGAATTTTGATGAAATCCTTCGTGACGCCGCCCGCTGTCAAAGTTTCAATCCCCTGATACCGCCCGATTCCGTGATGAATGTGCACCACATAATCTCCGACCTTCAGATCTGCATAGGATAAGATCCGTTCTTGTGAAGATTGTTTTTTGGATCCTCTGCGACGGTTGCGCAATTTCAATGTCCGTGCCAGTGCATTTGGATTTTCATACATGGAAAGGCATGCAAACTGCGCTCTGGTCATTTCATATCCGGGTAAATTGACGCCGTACAGCAACCGAACAGCTCCAGGCACATCTTCCGTAAAAGAAGACGCAACGCCGCTTTCATATAAGGACTGCTGTAACGTTTGTGCACCGGAAAGTGTTTCACACAACACCACACAACGAAATTTTCCACGCTGATAAGCAAGCAGATCTTCCAGAAGTAGGTCAAACCGCCCCGCATAGGAAACCATTTGTTTTGTGGTAAAAGAAATTACACCGGATAACCGTCTGCCGGTCATTCCGTTAGAAAACAACTCTGTTACCACGCACGGGCAACTTTCCATCCCTGCATCAAAATCCTCCTGCCAGCGACAATACAACGCATATTTGGATGGTAAAATGCCTTCTTCCGTCAAGGTCGTAACGGTTTGCTTCGTTACCCCCTCGCTCCCTTGGATACGCTCTTTAACCGCACTGTATTCCTGCACAATCTGCAGATTTTCCCGTCCGAAATAATCCAGCAAACAGGTTGCCTGCGGATATAGGAAAGTAATATATTTATCCAAATCCGCCGGCTCACTCCCTGCCTGCAACGCAGTCAATTCCGTAGCAAGCTGTTCTTTCGCCTGAGGCAAAATCGCTTTTTTCTGCATCGTTCGGATAAATTCCATCAGCCTATCCCGCTGGTCTGTTTTCAAGAGCACTTCTCTTGCCGGAATGATTGCAAATTCTGTAATCTGTTCCAAACGGCGTTGCGTCATCGGATCAAAGGTGCCCATTTGCTCAATCTCATCTCCGAAGAAATCCACGCGCACCGGATATTCCATTTGCGGTGAAAAGATATCGAGAATTCCGCCTCTTACCGAGAATTGCCCCGGCGCATCCACCAAATCGTTCCGTATATAGCCGCAATGCACCAATTTTCCAATCAATTGTTCCTGATTACATGGTTTTTGCAGGGAAATCGGCTGTATATTTGCTTGCAGTACATCTACCGGGATCGTTAACTGCAATGCGGCATCCGGCGTCGCAAGGATAACATCGTATTGATCCCACAAGATCTGTGTCAATACTTTCAGCCGTTCCTGCTCATACTCATGGGACGCAGTGACCGGATGTAAAATCATATCCCGCATGGGATAAGTCAACGCACGCAATCCGAGATCCGTAAATGCGTTGCTTAATCTCAGCCCGTCTTTCTCATCCGGCACAATGAGTAGCGTACCTTTTCCGGTTCCCGCTTTGTAATCCGTAATCAAAGACGCATAAAATGCAAGTCTCGCGCCATCGCATAATCCCGTGACCAGTATCGGTGCCGGATGCTGTCGTCCTCTTTGTTCCTGTAAAGTCTGACAGACATCCCGATAACCATGATCCTGTCTGACGCCGTCCGTAATTTCTTTCATATGCTCCTTCTCTAAGCCTTACTGCGATTAAACCGCATTTTTGCCGTTTCACATTCCCCTTGTACAATCAGCGCAGTTGCTTCCACCGCTAAACGTGCAGTCTGCAGGAACACCTCCCGTTGCACTTTCGGTATCTCCCCCAGTACCCAATCTGCAATATCCGGATATTCATTCTGCCCCACACCGATTTTAATACGCGGGAATGCATCGCTTCCAAGACACTCCAAAATACTTTTTAAGCCGTTATGACCGCCGGCGCTTCCTTTTTCTCTGATCCTGAGCGCACCGATCGCCAAGGTAGCATCATCTTCCACAACCAAAATCCGTTGTGGCGGAATCTTATAAAAATCTGCTGCTTCCCGGATTGCTTTCCCGGAAAGATTCATGAATGTCTGCGGTTTCATTAGCAGCACCCTGATTCCCTGCATCACCGTTTCGCCACACAAAGCCGAAAATCGTGCCCGATCCGTCTTACATGCATATTTTTCACACAAACAATCCATGTATAAAAAACCCGCATTGTGCCGCGTCCATGTATACTGCTGTCCGGGATTGCCCAGTCCTGCGATCAACCATGTAATCGGCGCGGTATTTGGTTTTTCCTGTTCAATCTGTTTGAATAAATCAAAAATACTCACTGTTTCTGTTCCTTTTGTTTCTTTTTCCATACCCATTTTTCTTTGTTGATCTGTCTTGCCCTGGCAATTCCGAGTGCTTCTGACGGCACATTTTCCGTAATCGTAGAACCCGCCGCAGTATAGGCACCATTTCCAATCTGCACCGGTGCCACCAGATTGGAATTACACCCGATAAACGCATCATCTCCGATAACGGTACGTGCTTTTTTACTTCCGTCATAATTGACCGTAACCACACCGCATCCGAAGTTGACACGCTTCCCGACATCACTGTCGCCGATATAAGTCAAATGAGAAGCATGCGTCGATGCTCCGACTGTCGAATTTTTCACCTCCACAAAATCCCCGATCTTGACACCCGTGCACAATCGGCTATTTGGACGAACATGACAGAACGGACCGATCTTTACCTGATCCTCCAGTATGGAATCATAAATCTGCGTAGCATTGACCATACACTGATCTCCCACTGTGCTGTTTTCAATCACAGAATTCGGTCCGATCTCACAATGCGCCCCAATCGTCACTCCATGCCGGATCTGTGTGCCGGCATGGATTACCGTTCCCACGCCGATTTTTGCAAACGGAGAAATTACCACTCCGTCAAGCGATGTAAAAATCACACCTCTCTCTGCAAACTGTTCCAGCACATGTCTGGTATACGCCTGCATAGCCAAAAGATATTTTGTTCGTGTATCTACGTGCGCAAACCATGTTAAATCCACAACAGACAGCGGCTCAAAACAGATTTTCATATCTTTTGAAAAGCCAAGTGTTGTAAGCTTTTGCATGATTTCATCTGTATTTTCTTGCTTCATGAAACCCACTTCCTTTTTAGAACGCAATAAAGAGCGGAAGATGCTTCCTCCGCACTTATGATGTATTGTTTTTAATTATTTTACTATATTATATTCGCATTTTTATAAAATTGCAAGCTGTTTCTATGAATTTTTCACATTTGTTTTTCTGAAATCCAATATTCCGTTAGCGTATACACTATTTTGAACATTCTGTAAACATTGAGCAAAAATATAGCATTTCATGAAAAAGTATGGTATAATTCCGGATGGCATATAAAAAAGCAAAAAAATACGGAGGTATGATTGCATGAGCAAAAAGTATGTCTATTTATTCAGCGAAGGCAACGCGAATATGCGTGAGCTTCTCGGCGGTAAAGGTGCAAACCTTGCCGAAATGACGCACATCGGGTTACCGGTTCCCCAGGGCTTTACGATTTCTACGGAAGCCTGCACCCAGTACTATGAGGACGGCAAGCAGATCAATCCCGATATCCAGGCTGAAATTATGGAATATATTTCCAAAATGGAGGAGATCAACGGAAAGAAATTCGGTGATAAAGAAAATCCGTTGCTTGTTTCTGTCCGTTCCGGCGCACGCGCTTCTATGCCGGGTATGATGGATACCATCTTGAACCTCGGTTTGAATGAAGAAGTTGTGGAAACCATTGCAAAGAAATCCGGCAATCCCCGTTGGGCTTGGGACTGCTACAGACGCTTTATCCAGATGTTCTCCGACGTCGTTATGGAAGTCGGCAAGAAGTATTTTGAACAACTCATTGATAAAATGAAAGCGGAAAAGGGCGTTGTTTACGACGTAGATTTGACTGCGGATGATCTCAAGAATCTTGCAAATCAATTCAAAGCGGAATACAAGGAAAAAATCGGTGCAGATTTCCCGTCTGATCCGAAAGTTCAGTTGTTCGAAGCAA
>ERZ808278.332-NODE-332-length-34375-cov-4.145367_pt1 | contig 34375 bp, 32 predicted proteins | sample MGYA00521239_ERZ808278 | MGnify/ENA primary metagenome ERZ808278 (study PRJEB31516, sample SAMN03275600) | gut metagenome | biome: mammalia-associated habitat; material: feces | host: Papio cynocephalus | place: Kenya | collected 2012-07-17 ... | reverse complement strand
GGTTGATAGTGCTAATGAACTCGGCATTAGTGACACGGACACTATCCAACCGCTCGTTGTCGAGTTCGTGATTAATGCCTTCCAATTTGAGCGATAAGGGGAAAGTAAGGGTGATGGGAACCCCCATTCCCGTAATCTGACCATTGGACATAAAGGGGTTGCCCTTGAGTTGGTCGTACACACTCATAGTCGCTGTGGTTTCGGAGACATATTGACTGAGGTCCACATCGTGATATGTACGCTGAATACGGAAGGTGTCCCTGTATGTGAAGATACCATTCTCGTTGATGTAGATGTGCTCCACTTGGTTGTTGCCAAGGAAGTCGTTGGTTGTGGCAGTGATAGAGCCAACGGGAAAAACAAGTCCCATACCCAGTTCGGCAGAAGTGTCAATATGGTTCAAATCCACATCGGCAGTGCAACCGCTGAGGAGCGCAAAAGAGAGCACTATGCAGGTGAGCGTAGTGCAAAGACATGAAGATTTCATATATGTGTTATTAACCATAAAAATGTATGCACATTTGGGCTGCAAAGGTACGATTTTTTACTCAAATATGCAATAGTGTACGTGTGCTTTATGTCTTTTTTAGTAAATAGACACATTCCGTGGCACGGGTGACGGCCGTGTAGAGCCAACGCAGGTAGTTGGTGTCGCGTTGCTCAGGAGGAACATTGCCTGTGTCAATGAAGACCCGTTTCCATTGTCCACCTTGTGCCTTGTGACAGGTGACGGCGTAGGCAAAACGAACTTGCAAAGCATTGAAATACGGAGACTTATAGACTGCTTCGGTCAGCTTGCGCCGGTTGCGTTGCAGTTCGGGATAGTCTTCGGCAATGCGGGAGAAGAGTGTCTTTTGGAGTTCGTAGTGGGTCCCAGGGGAGTCGGTGGAGAGTGTGTCTAACCACAGAACGGCATCAATTTCCCAATCGTAGTCCAATGAGCGCAATGAGGCATCCGCAAAGCGAAAACCGTACATTTCGCGAGTGTTGCGCAGTCGCACAATCTCCAGCATATCGCCATTGGCCAGAAAGGGTAGGTCTTCATACTGCTCAGTCCAAAAATAGTTGTTCTTGCAGACCATAAGACGGTCGCCCGTGGAGATTTCGTCCTCCTTCCAAAGGATACGCGCACGGACCCCTTGGTTGTAGAGGTTGGTGCGGCGGTTGGTGCGCGTGAGAATGATAGTGTCCTCGTCACCTACTTCGCGGTATGAACGCTCAAGTTCTTCCAAGAAGTCTGTGCCTGCGAGAGACTGAAAATCAGGCGTGTATATCCAATTTTCGTCGTCATCGGATGACAGGGGATAATTGTCGGACAGGCGGTTGCGCAGTTGTGTAGCGTTCTTGAGAATGCCGCTGTCCAATGCCTGTCGGGCTACTTGCGTCAAGGTGTAGGTGGTGACATGGAGCCCATAGCCTGCCATGTACTGTGCGTCAAGAGCGGGGGACAGGTTGGAGCCCACCGGCGGCAACTGTGCATCGTCGCCCAAGAGGAGCATGCGGCAACCAGCACCTGAATAGACGAAATTGACCAAATCGTCCAAGAGCATGCCCGTGCCGAAATTGGATTCATTTCGCTGACCGGAAATCATGGAGGCTTCGTCCACAATGAATAAGGTGTGCCGGTGTTTGTTTTCGGCTATGGCGAAGTCCTCCACGCCCAAACGTTGCTGCCGGTAAATGCACTTGTGGATAGTGTATGCCGCCATGCCTGCGTAGCGCGAAAATACCTTGGCGGCTCGCCCTGTGGGGGCAAGAAGGACGACAGGCTGTTTGAGTTCGTGCATAGCACATACGAGAGCCGCCATGATACTGGTCTTGCCAGTACCAGCATAGCCTCGCAGAATGAACGTATTCCGCTCATTATCAGGCAATTTTTGTGCGTATGAGGTGTGGGTATTTGGGGCTGCTTGTGCCACAAGGAAGTGCGCCAGCAGACCTAAAAGTTCCTCTTGACCTTCATTAGGGGTGAAGGGTAGGGCTTGTTTGATTCTGTTTTTTACAAAATTTTCTATCAAGATGCTCTGTTTGTTTGGTTAGTCCGATTATTTGTTGTATCTTTGCAGTCTCAATCGGTATGCGTGCATCGTTTGTGGTGCCGCGTTGTTTGCCGATAGTGCTATAGGGTAAGTCCTACACGACCAGCTCCCTCTGAACTCCCCCAGGTCTTGACCGAAGCAAGGGTACGAGGTTGTAGCGGTGCGATGTAGATTGCTTACCCTTTTCTTGTGTAGTTTTCATTATCTTTGTCGTTTTGGTGGTTGCTGTCGTTTTTGCAGGGGTAGTAATCGGGTATTACTGTCAGAAATCATGCGTTAATAAATAATAACATAAGCATAAGAGTGCAACATCCACACAGCAATCACATACTAATCACATACTAATCACATACTAATCGCATACTAAAACTTCAACTTTATCAGCACTATTACAACAGGAAAAATGGGTCATATATTGGCGATATTTGAGAATAATTGTTGATAATTCGTGGAGTGTATTTATTATTTTTGCATTTAATAGCAAATGGGGTTGAGGGAGAAATTGCAGAGAAATGTATGGGGTGTGGGAGTGGTTGGGGATGTGAAAAAAGAGGCGTGCGCTATTGCTGTATGAAGATGTCCTCGGGATAGGCGACGCGGGTGAGGTAGAGTCCGTCGGCAGGAGCGGATTCGCCTGCGCTGCAACGGTTCTTGTCGGCGATGATGGTGAGGAAATCATCCTCGGAAATTTTGCCCCGTCCCACATCGAACAGCGTGCCGACAATGGCACGTACCATATCGCGGAGGAAGCGATTGGCGGTGATAGTGAAAACAGCGTGGTGTCCGTCCCCGCTGACAGACCACTCGGCTTGCGAAATGTCGCAGAAGGTGGTCTTGACATCGGTGTGCGTTCTGCTGAACGACATAAAGTCCTGACGACCAAGCAGATGAGTGGCTGCGCGATTCATAGCGTCGAAGTCCAGTCCCGGGCGTACCGAGGTGGCGAGATTGACAAGGAACGGGTCTTTGTAATCGACAGTATGGTACTCGTAAGTGCGGCTGACGGCATCAAAACGTGCATGGGCGTCTTCCCGTACGGGCACGATAGCATGCACGGCAATCGAGTCGGGGAGCAACCCGTTCAGGCGCATGATGACCCCATTGACGGCGTATTGCCAGTCGTCGCCTGTCAGCCCCTCCTGTTGGGGAGGTACGGCGGGTCCGTTGAAATGGGCATACATCTCGCGGGCGTGTACGCCTGCATCAGTGCGCCCCGCAAAAGTGAGTACCACATCGCGCCTGAGAATAGTGGAGAAAGCATGCTCCATCACCTCCTGCACCGTCACTGCCCCACTGCTCTGCCGTTGCGAGCCGTGGAAAAGGGTGCCCTTGTATGAAAAGCGGACGAAGTAACGCATACATTAAATAACCATTAAAACATTAATTACCATGTAATTAACCATTAATTTCGCTACGTGTGTTGTATTCGTTATTTATGTAACTTTGTTGTTACGAAATTCTTGACTTGCTCATTGATTTCGGGGCTGAATTGCCCGAACCATGCCACAGCGCAGCCCGTGCCTACCAGTATCAATGTGCGGGCGATGCTGCTGAGCCATATATTGCATGTCGGCAGGTAGTGCTGCCACAGGTAGTTCAACAGCAGGATTCCACCCAATAGCAGCAGCGTCTTCACGTGCTGACGGGAGAAGATTCGTATGCGCAATGCCACGCGCACCGTGAGGATTGCCAGGGCATAATAGAGGACATTCGACAGCAATGTGCTGACGGCAGCCCCGTTCATCCCGTAGCGCGGAATGAGGTAGTTGTTGAGTGCTATGGCACTGATTGTCAGAATAAAAGACAGGACGAGCGAGAATACATAGTACCGCGAGTAACTGATAGCGGACAAGCAGAAACTGAACGTGGCGGTGATTATTTGGCACACGCCGAGCACGAGCACCACCATACGTGCGGTGGCGTAGGTGTCTCCGTTGGGCAGAATGTGGAATATCAGGTCGATATTCAGCCATATCAGGCAGAATATCAAGCCCCCGACCAGCAGCAGGTTCTGGCTCACCTGTTGCATGAGGTGGGCGGTCTCCGTGTGGTTCTGCTCCTTGATGGACGCCGCCAACTGAGGTGCCGCAATCGCTGTCACGGAGCGGTAGGGGATACTCACCATCACCGCGATATATGTAGCAATGGCGTATATGCCCGTGAAGTTAAGCCCCATCTTGGCGGTGATGAAGAACGACGAGAGGGTAGGGGCGAGTGCCGATGCCAACGCCGAGATAATCAGGAACCCCGTATAGAAGAGGTACTGCCGCACCAGCGGTCTGTGCGTGCGCATGAACGTCCAATCGGGGCGGAGTGACACGTCCCCCATCGAGAACAGATACACCATATTGCACAATGCCGCCGACGCATACACACCGCACAGTGCGACCACAAAACCGTCCATGGTCAGCACACGGAAGGCGTACAGCAGATACACCGCCAGCAGTCCCACACGGGTCACAAACTCCCTGACCGCCCTCGGCACCACGATGCGCATACGCACATTGGCATTGGTCTCGAAGATAGTCTGGTAGAGCAGGAAGAACGCCATCGGCAGCACGAAATAGTAGTAGTCCACAAACTCGGGACTCTTCTCGCCAAACCACTGACTGAGAGGCACATGGCACGCCCAATAGATGAGCGCAAACACCGCAAACCCCACCAGTGGCACTACCATGGTCCAAAAGAAAAAACCGTTGTCCCTGTGCTCTTTGTCCTTGAAATACGGGTAAAAACGAATAATGGACGACGACGTCCCCAACTGCGCAAGGCTCACAAACAGCGTGGCAGCGTCAATCAGCACTCGTGCCAGCCCGATTTCCTCGGCGGTGAGGAAGCGCGTCAGCACGAAGAACGTAGTAACAAAGCCCACCGCAACGCCTGCATACGTCACGATGGTGCCTTTGATGCTCTGCCTTGCTATGATGCCCATAGGGGAGATACTATTAGTCCAATCAGCCTACTATGACCAATTGGACTAACAGGATAATCATCTTACTTCTCAATCTCCAGCAACTCTACGTCGAATATCAGGGTAGAGTAGGGCGGGATGTTGCCTGCCTGTTGTGCGCCGTAGCCCAACTCCTGCGGGATATAGAAGCGGAACTTGCTGCCGACGGGCATCAGTTGCACGCCTTCCGTCCAGCCTTTGATGACTTGGTTCAAGCCGAAAGTGATAGGTTCGCCGCGCTCAACGCTGCTGTCGAACACCGTACCGTCAATCAATGTGCCGTGATAGTGCACCTTCACGCGGTCGGTAGCACTCGGTTTCTTGCCCTTGCCCATCTTGATGACCTCGTATTGCAGACCGCTCTCGGTGGTGATGACACCCTCGCGCAGACCGTTCTCAACGAGGAACTTCTCACCTTCCTCTTTCACGGTGCCGTACTTGATGGTGTTCATCGTGTTCTGTATGTACTCGCCTGCCTCTTCGCCGGTCATCTGCTCGGTGTAACCAAGCAAACCGTTGATAAAGCCTTGCTTGATAAGGGCAAAGTCGGTGCTCAGGCTTGGCTCGCCTATCAGACCGCCTGCCTCTTGCTCTTTGATGTTCTTACCAATCTGCTCGCCCATGTTCACCAGTTGCGGGTTCTTCACATGGCTCTTCAATCCCTTGTTGACATTCTCGATAAACTCTTTCTTCTGCTCGCCCGTAGTGTCTGTGGCAAGGATGTAACGTGCCACCTCGTCACCGTTCAGGTAGCCGAATGCGTAGTTCAGACTGTCGTTCTGGTTGTTCAATGCGATGACTTTCACAGCCTTGCCGCATTTCGCCTTGATGACCTTGCCTGCTTTTTCTCCGTCCGCAGCGGTGCGCGATGCCTGGTATTGGCTCTGGAAATAGTCACGTGCCTCGTCGCCTTTCATCACCACGGTATCGTGGTGCAGACCGTTCACCAATCCTTGGAAGAACACTTTCTCGTTCAGTGTCCATGCCTCGTTGTCTGCCAGACCGGTGCTCTCCGAACTCTTGATGGCCTGACCGATGTTCCTGCCCACACCGGCAGCCTCGCTCAGTTCCTCAATCTTGCCGTCGTAACCGCGCTGCAATGCGTCAATAAACTCGTTCACAGTCTCTTCCGACGAGTCGTTGCGCAACTGGTACATCTTCATCTGACTGCCGTTCACCAGTCCGAGTGCGTAGTTCATACTATCATTTTGGTTGTTCAGTGCAACCGTCTTTGCCTCGTACGTATTGCCGCACGAAATCATTGCCATTGCGGCAACGACGAGAATAGATGCTTTCTTCATATCTCTATTATTAATTATTAACTGTTACTCATTAATTCCCAACAACTCCACTGTAAATATCAGCGCAGCATAGGGCGGGATACTGCCTGCTGCACCTTGTGCGCCGTAGCCCAACTGATAGGGGATATACAGTTTGTACTTGCTGCCTATCGACATCAGTTGCAGACCCTCGGTCCAGCCCTTTATCACTTGGTTCAGCCTAAACGAAATCGGCTCGCCGCGCTTATACGAACTATCAAAAACTGTGCCATCCACCAATGTGCCCTCATAGTGCACCTTCACAGTGTCTGTGGCTTTCGGCTTCTGACCTATCGTAGCCTCCAATACCTCGTATTGCAGACCGCTCGGTGTCACCTTCACGCCCTCGCGTTTGGCGTTCTCGGCGAGGAACTTCTCCCCGTCAGCCTTTGCCTGACCGGCAATCTTCTGTTCCAGTTCGGTGAAGAACTGGTTCAGCAACTGTTGTGCTTCCGAATACGTAATTTCGGGTTTCTGTTTCTCTAAAACGTGCTCAATACCCTTTGCCAGGTCTGCATAGTTGAGGTTCTCAACACCGCTGCTGAGCAACTGCTGACCCATCGAGAGTCCGAGTGCATAACTGATTTTGTCCATATCTTATTTGTTTATTTGTTGTCTTGTTTTTGTCAATGGCAAATTCTGCAGGCTGCCAAAGTAAATTCTATGGGCTGCCAAAGTAAATACCGTATGCTGCAATTATTAAAATCCGATAATATCTTCTCTCTGTCTTTCCCGTGTCAAACAGCAAGGGATGAGCAAGGGATACGCAACCCATACGCAAGGGATACAAACCGGATTTCTTTAATGCCTATTAATTATTAACTATTAACTATTACTATGCAAACGCTTAGCAAAGCGTTTGCATCCTTGCAATGTACTTCCCTATAATATCAAATTCCAAATTCACCACGCTCCCCACCTCAATGTATTTGAAGTTGGTCTCCTCGTGGGTGTAGGGGATGATGCACACGCTCACGTACCCTTTCTCGTCCTGCACGTCGGGTTCGCACACGGTCAGGCTCACCCCGTTGATGCAGATAGAACCCTTATCCACAGCCAGATAGCCGCGGCGTGCCATCTCTTTGCTTGTCGCGTATTCAAACCGGTAATACCAACTGCCTTCGGTCTCCTTTACCTCAATGCAACGTGCCGTTTGGTCCACGTGCCCCTGCACGATATGTCCGTCCAACCGCTCGTTGAGCAGCATTGAACGCTCCACATTCACCCAGTCACCCTCGCGCAACAGACCCAGATTGCTCCTTACCAGCGTCTCCTGCATCGCGGTAACGGTGTACAGGTCGCCCTCTATCTTCACCACGGTCAGGCACACGCCGTTGTGGGCTATCGATTGGTCGATGCTAAGCGCGTCCTTATACGGATTGCGCAGCGTAAAATGCTTGTTACCAAGTTCTTGCTCAATCTTAACGACCTGAGCCATGGTCTCTACGATTCCTGAAAACATTGAAATCAAACTTTATAAGGATTACACAATATATTGCCAACAACGCCGTCCCTATCCCCATTCGCGCCCACATACCGAGGTCATACACCCCGTAATATACCGCCAGCAGACCGATGGTCACCAACGTGTACGCCCCTATGCGCTTCAGGTCGTAGGGTATCGTCAGGTACTTGCGCCCCACGAAATACGACAGCAGCATTATCACAAAATAGCACACCGTGCTGCTCGCGGCAGATGCCATATAGCCTATTTCCGGTACGAACACCGCCTGCAAAGTGAATGTTATCACCACGCCTATCAGCGAGAAATACGCGCCCCACTGTGTCTTGTCCGTCAGTTTATACCAGAAACTCAGATTGAAATACACCCCTTGGAAGATATATGTCCACAGCACCACAGGCACAATCTTCAAGCCCTCCCAATAACTCGGCGCGATGATAAACTTCAGCAAATCAAGGTAGAACACCATGCCGAGGAGTATCAGGTACGAGAAGATGATATAGTATTTCATCGCGTCCGCGTAGGCTTCCACCGACTTCCTGTCCTTATGTTTCGCGAACACGAACGGCTCGTATGCGTAGCGGAACGCCTGCGTAAACATCATCATCACCATTGCCACCTTGAAGCACGCCCCATAGATTCCCAACTGTGTCTGCGCGTCATCGCCCGCATAGAAGAACGGGAACATTATCCTGTCCAATGTCTGGTTCATTATCCCGCACACGCCCAATACCAGCAACGGCAATGAGTACCGCAACATTCTCTTTTCCAAATCCCAAGAGAAACACCACCCCTCCGCTTTCCGACGGGACACAACAGAACCCGCTTCGGTATCCCCCTCTTTGAGGGGGTAGGGGGAGTCTCTTCTTTCTGTCTTGAGGGGGTAGGGGGAGTCCGTTCTGGGAGTCGCAAGGATTATGAGGAATAACGTCTGCACCCCCGTTGCTATGATATTCGCCACGAACACATACCCCACACCGTAATCGGGGTCATACCACGGCGATATGATACTCCAGTCCTGTATCTTCGGGCAGAGTACCAGAAAGAACAGGTTGAGCAGTATATTCAGAAAGACAAACAGCAGTTTCAATCCCGCGAACTGCAGCGGACGTTTCTTGTATCGCAGGTACGCAAACGGAATACTGGCAAAGGCGTCCATCGCCACCACCACGCTCAGCAGCGCGATAAACTCCGAGTGGGTAGGGTAGCCCAACACGTTGGCTATCGGTTGGCGGAACACGCAGCACAGCACGGCAAACAGCACCGATGTCGTCAGCAGACTAATCATTGCCGTGGTATATACCGTATTCGGGTTCTCCTCTTCCTTGTTGGCAAAGCGGAAGAAACCGGTCTCCATGCCGTAGGTCAGTATCACCAGTAGCAAGGCGGTCCAAGCGTACAGGTTGGTAACGATACCGTAATCAGCCTGTTGTGCCAGCACGTAGGTATATAGCGGCACAAGGAGCCAGTTCAGGAACTTGCCCACTATCGAAGACACGCCGTATATCGCCGTCTCCTTCGCCAATACCTTCATCTGTCTTGTATCACTCATCTTTCTCAGGCTTACAATCCTTTCCCGCTATAATAATAACAATCTCGCCTTTGCCTTCCCGTTCTTTGAATGAAGCAACTAACTCGGAAAGAGTACCACGGCGGGTTTCCTCAAACTTCTTGCTTATTTCCCTGCTCACACTTGCTTTACGGTCTGCCCCCATGTATTCCGCTAACTGCTCCAAGGTCTTCACCAATCGGAACGGCGACTCGTAAATGATTATCGAATGGGTCAGCGTAGCCAACTCCTTCAATCGTGTTTGCCGTCCTTTCTTCTGCGGCAGGAAGCCCTCGAAGTAAAAGCGGTCGTTGGGCAGTCCCGAGTCCACCAATGCAGGCACGAAAGCCGTGGCACCGGGCAGGCATTGCACCTCCACACCTTTATCTACGCACGCGCGCACGAGCATGAAGCCGGGGTCGGAGATACACGGTGTGCCGGCGTCCGAAATCAATGCCACAGTCTCCCCCGCTGCGATGCGCTCCGCCATTGCCTCCGATGTCTCGTGTTCGTTGAACTTATGGTGGCTCTTCTGCGGAGTGTGAATGTCATAATGCTTCAGCAGCACCGACGAAGTGCGTGTGTCTTCAGCCAAAATCAAATCCGCCTCTTTCAACACACGCAACGCCCTCAGCGTTATATCCTCCATATTCCCCACAGGGGTCGGCACTACATACAGCATCTCTCTAACCTCTAATCTCTAATCCCTAACCTCTAAATCAAAATCTCCTCCTCAGCACATTCTCAAACAACTGCGCTGCGGTGCTCTCCTTATCCCAATCGAAGTGCTCACGCACATACTCCATAGCCTCATCCAATGTGTCAAGGCTGTTCAACTCGTCCAATGCCTTTTGCATCTTCTCGCCGTTGCCTGCAAACAACTCGCGTTGGAACAAGAACCGGTCTCCCAACGATATTGCCTGACGTATATCTTTCACCGGTGCACCGAACAGCGATGTCTGTGTGGGTGCCGTCTTCACCTCTGCCTTGGTCTCTTCCTTGGCTTTCGGTGCTTCTTCTTTTACCTCAGGCACAGCCTGCGGTCGTTCTTCTTTTACTTCCTCTTGAGGTTCCGCTACGGGTGCATTCTCCTCTTGGGCAGCCTCTGCCTCGGGAGCACTCTCCTCCTCTGCATCCTCCTCTACCAATGTCGTTGCCGTCGGCTCTGTTTCGGCATCCTCGTCCTCACCCACTATCAACTCCACCTCCACTTCGGGTTCGTCTTTCGCCTGCCCCATACTATCCGACAGGTTACGAAGCCATTCCGTCTTCTCTGCGATGGCGTTATTGGTGGCTTGTATCTGTGTTATCTGTTGTTGCATCTGCTCCAACACGCCTGCCACCGACTGGTCTGTCTGCGAATTGGCTGACAACTGGTTTTCCAACAGCGTCACCCGCTGCTCCAGAGCAGATATCTTCTGCTCCAGAGCATTGGTGTACGCATTCAGTGATTGAATCAATTCTTCGTTCATAAACGAATTATTAATTATTAACTATTAACTATTACTTGCTTAACAAGCAACTCGTTCTAACCATTTCACCATACCCAGCATCACGCCCATCGATACCAAGCAGATACCAAGGAATACAGCCCAGCAGTATTGTATCGGCCATGCGTTGTACATAACGGGGCCAATCCAAATCATCAGGTTGCCCAATGCCGTTGCGCCTAACCACAGACCCTGACACAGACCTACCATGTGACGTGGAGCCACCTTGCTCACAAACGACAAGCCAAGCGGAGAGATGAACAACTCTGCCACAGTCAGGAAGAAGTAAGTAACTACCAATACCCACGGACCGGCTTTTGCCAAACCGGCAGCAGCCATCTGTTCTGCGTCCATCTCACGGAAAGCAGTACCCGAAGGATAGTGGTTCATAGCCGAGAATATCATCAGGAACAGGTAAGCGCAACCCGCGATAGCCATACCGATAGCAATCTTGCGGGGAGTGCTGATGCTCTTGCCCTTGCGGGTCAATGCCGAGAATATCCACATGATAATCGGGGTCAGCACTATCACAAAGAACGGGTTCAGTGCTTGCCAAATCTCAGGAGCAATACTCTCTGTATGCACGAAGTCACGCGCGAATACCGACAACGATTGACCGTTCTGGTGGAAACTGAGCCAGAAGAAGATAGCCACACCCAGTACGGCAAACAAAGCATACATACGCTGCTTAATCTCTTTCGCCATCGCAGCCTTCTCGGCAGCCGTGTATTCCACTACCGTATTTGCCTCTTTCTTGGCAGGTTGCGGGAACATCTTCTTCGTGCAAAGGAAGATAATCAACGAAATCAGCATGGCAGCCACCGATGCGATAAACGAGTAGTGAATACCCGTGTTGAACACTTCGATGTACTCATGGCAGAACTGGCTCATGTTTTCAAATACATAACCGTCACCGATAGCGGCTTTCATGGTCTCCGTAAACTTGTTGGTGATTTCACCGTTAGCCAGGTACTGGTGGCACAACGCAGGCATATCGGCATTGTAAATCAAGTCATGCGCTTTCAGCCACCACTGGCGGAGCAGAGGAGCCACAAACGGAGCAATCAGACCACCGATGTTGATGAATACGTAGAAGATTTGGAAACCCGAGTCGCGGCTGTCTCTTGCCTTTGCCAATGCCTCGGGACCTTTCTTCTCTGCTTCTGCCTCCAGTTCATCGTACATCTTGCCTACAATAGCCTGCAGGTTACCCTTGAACAGACCGTTACCGAAGGCAATCAGCAGCAACGCAAAGCAGGTGAATACCAAGATTCCCCACCACTTGCCGTCACCGTCCACCTCACTGAACACAGGGAATGACAATGCCACATAACCGAGAGCCATAATGATTAAGCCCCACTGAATGGTCTTATTGTAGTTCTGTGTCTTATCGGCTATCAGACCGCCGACAAGGCTCAGTACGTAGATACCACAATAGAACACAGAGTAGATAGCACCTGCCGTAGCATCAGGCAAACCGAACTTCGACACCAGGAACAGCAGCAGCACTGCGTTCATGATGTAGTAACCGAAACGCTCGCCCATGTTTGCGAGTGCGGCAGGAATTAGACCTTTTGGGTGATTTTTGAACATAAAAATTGTTTTTTAATGGTTTATATTAGGGTTGTCTATTTGTTTCTATCACAGTACACCAGCCGTGCTTGTCCTCTGCACGACCGTATTGTATGTCTTGCAAAGCCTCATACAAACGTGTCATCACGGGACCGGGCACCTCACCGAAGTGATACGTTACCTCCTTGTCGGGGTCATACACCTTGTTTATAGGTGACACCACACATGCCGTACCGCACGCAGCAGCCTCCTGCATATCTGCCAACTCCTCCACGCGTATATGCCGGCGTACTACGCCCACCCCCCCCCCCGCTTATCGGCCGGCATACCCCCCGCATCCCCGCCTCTCGGGCTATCGTCATCAGCGAATCATTGGTGATACTCGGCAGTATAGCCGTGGAGCGGGGAGTCAGATACGTGATGCCCTTCTCTGTCTGCTGTATGCCTATGAAGTTCGCAGCACTGCACTCGTCTATGTAGCGGTGTGTCTTGGCATCGGTGAACATACAGTCATAGCCTAATGTATGGGCTGCCTCGCTGGCGCGGAACGATGCCCCGTAGTTGCCGCCCGCTTTCCATTGCCCGGTGCCGAGCGGAGCGGCACGGTCGATAGTCCTGTTCACAATGAAAGGCGTGCAATGGAAGCCCCCTGCGAAATACGAACCTATAGGAGTCGGTATCACCACAAACTCGCAGTCCTTCCCGGGCTCCACGCTTATCTCAGGCGTAGTGGCGAACAGCACAGGGCGGAAGTACAGGGTGGCACCTGTCTCGTAAGGCGGCACGAAATCCATGTTCTTCTCCAATGCCAGCAGTATCGCCTCGCAGAACAACGCCTCGGGTACGGGTGTCATACGCAGTCCCTCTGCCGAGCGTTGCATACGCCTTGCGTTGTCGTGCATACGGAATACGCGCACTTTGCCGTCCACACCGCGAAAGGCTTTCAATCCCTCGAACACACCCTGCCCGTACTGTATGCCTGTTGATGCCACGTGCACGCTCATGTATTTGTCCTTCGTAGCGTAGGGTTTCTCCCATACACCGTTGCGGCAAGCGGCACGGACGATATAGTCCGTCTCCGTATAGTGAAAACTCAACTGACGCCAGTCTATATGCTTACTGTCTGTCTTATTATCTGTCATATATACAAGATTGCTTCGGGACCCATATTGAAGAGTACGTCCACAATGCTCAAATTGTTCTTAAACCCTTGTTGGTCGGCAAATATCTGGTAGTAGGGCTTTGCCGCTCCCTCCCAGTACTGCTCCAACTCCTGTTGCGCCCAGTCCTTGGTGCGCGTCATCTTCACTTGCTCTAGCCCCAACAGCCGCATCACCACATCATTCAGAGCCTCGTTGTAGTCCATCAGGTACTCATACCGCTGCTCGTAGAACGGACGGAACATGTCCTCATAGTACGTGAAGTACGGCGTGTGCTGGTACGCACTGACCAATGCCATCCAGTGGCGGTGCTGCCACTTGTCCTGGTAGGTTATCTTCACGTCCCGTGTGTATTGCTTGCTCTCACACTTGCCCACGGGAATACTCAACATCTGCACACCGTTGGTACCGGCTATCCGACACCTGTTCCTGTACGTCTGCTTCGGAAACGACTCCCATTGCTCCACCTCCACTTGGCTATCTGCACGCAACACCGCACTGTAATACGCTATCGGTGCCAAGTATGCCGTAGGTACTACCATCAATTCTTAATTCTTCATTCTTAATTTTTAATTCTTTCCCCTTACTTCTCACCATACTTTGTTGAGCCCCTCCTTTGGAGGGGTGGGGGAGGTCTACTGCTCTGCTTTTTGCCCTATCCTGCGCCAACGTATATGTCCTTTTCCCCACGGATTATCCTTCTCGATACTCAGCCATATAAACACCGGTCTTCCCACGATATGGTCTTCAGGCACGAAGCCCCAGTAGCGCGAGTCTGCCGATTTGTGCCGGTTATCCCCCATCATCCAATAGTAGTCCATCGCGAAGGTGTACGGCTCACCGATATGCATGGGTTGGTGTTCGTATGCGTCGCCGATACGCTTGTACAGCCAATAGTTCTCCTCGGTTATCATCACCGTGTCGCCTTTCCGCGGGATATAGATAGGACCGTAGTTGTCCCGTGTCCAGTCATTATGCCCCAACGGATACACTTCCCCGCCCATGGTCTCGGGCTCTATCTCGATACTCACGATGTGAGGGTTCTTCTCCAACTCGGCTTTCATCGCCTGTGTCAGCGGAAGGTGATAGACTCCCGCACCGTTGCTCTCGCGGTCGTCTTTCGATATGCCTATCTTGCTCAGGTACGAGTTACCCAACACGTGTCCGTCGGTATGCACAATGTAGTTGTACTGCAACTCCTCGTGACGCGGTTCCGCTACGCCGTTGATATACACCACATTGTCAATGATTTGCAACGTGTCGCCCGCTGTACCTACACAGCGTTTCACATAGTTCTCACGCCTGTCCACAGGGCGCACCACGATGTCGCCGAACACATCCTTGCGGTTCTCCACTACCCGCTTGCCGTAGTAGTGGCACAGTGTGTAATAGTCGGGGTTCTGCATCTTGGTGCATACCGTATCACCGGCAGGGAAGTTGAATACCACGATGTCCCCTTTCTCAGGGGTGTCCCAACCGCGCAGACGCTTGTATGCCCACTGTGGCTTGTCGATATAACTCTTTCCGCCTCCCAACCATGCAGGGAACGTATGCTGTACCAGCGGCATTGAGAGCGGGGTATTAGGCACACGCGCACCGTAACTCATCTTGCTCACGTACAGAAAGTCTCCCACGCGCAAGGTCTTCTCCAGCGATGACGAGGGTATCTGATAGTTCTGGAATATATACAGGTTGATGAAATACACGGCTATCAAAGCAAACAATATAGCGTCCACCCACGAACATACCGTGTATTTCCAACTGCTCTCGTGCGGATTCACTTTGCCTGCCTCACGTTCCTCTTTGGTCAGCGGTTTGTATTTGCGCCACCAGTTCCATGGTATGTATTTGGTGGTGAACATATCCACGATGACGGGCAACAGCCATAGCCACCACAGACTCTTGCTGTCGTCCCACGCGCACCATACGATAAACGCCACAAACACAGCACTCCACACACCTGCTGCCACCCAACCTTTGGGCTTCACCTCACCAATCCTATCCTTAAAACTTTTCATTCTCTTACCTGTTCTTTCCTACTATATAACTTACCTCTTATTTGTCTTATGCTTATACGTTAAGGACTCCCTGTTTTCCGTTTTATTGAGCCCCTCCTTTGGAGGGGTGGGGGAGGTCTAACACTTCATCCATCGTATGGAATCCCCTTTTCCCTCTTATCCATTCGGCGGCAAGTACGGCACCCAGTGCGAAACCCTTACGCGACTTGGCGGAGTGGCTGATACTAATCGTATCCACCTCACTGTCCCATGTCACGGTATGTATCCCGGGCACTTCCCCTTCCCGTATGGAGGTGATAGGGACATTGTTAAAAAACTCCACCGTACCTTCACCCGATACTGCATTCCCCCTCTTTGAGGGGGGAGGGGGAGTCTCTATTGCCCATGCCAGCGTCTTCGCCGTCCCGCTCGGAGTGTCCAACTTATGCACATGGTGCACTTCGGTGATACTCGGTTGATACTCGGGGTACTTGCTCATTATCTCCGCCAACTGCCTGTTGAGTGCAAACAGTATGTTCACCCCCACGCTGTAGTTGCTCGACCATACCAGTGTCCGGCGGTTGTGGAGCAGTTGCTCATCGTTCACGGCTAACTGCTCTATCGCCCAACCTGTCGTCCCGCATACCACGGGCTTCCCTTTGCTCCACGCACGGCGAATGTTCGCCTCTGCCGTGGCAGGGGTGGAGAACTCGATAGCGACATCTGCCGATGCAAATGCCTCACTGTCAAACGCTTCTTGGTTATCCTTGTCAATCACGCACACCACCTGATGCCCGCGTTCCCGCGCCACCTCCTCGATGGTATGCCCCATCTTCCCGTATCCTATCAATGCTATCCGCATATATGTATCTTCATTTCCCTGTTAATGGTCTCTAATGGAGTAGATTACATTAACGGTCAATTAATGGTAATTAACGGAGTCTTTTTAACGGCTCTTTATATGGCTTTTAATGGAGCCAAACATCGCTTTTAACGGACACCACAAAACCGCGCAAAGGTAATACTTTTTTTCGGGATATGCAACACCCGGTTTATTTTCGCTGCTATAGTCCTCTTAAAACATCCTTTCTCAATCCTCCATCTGCTTGTCTTCGGGTTAAGACTATGATATTAGTATGTGATTAGTATGTGATTAGTATGCGATTAGTATGTGATTGCCGAGAGGATATCGAATAAATATCAAATAGAAAAGCAGGTCTAATCGTACATATTCACCAAACAACGAAACAAATTGTACATCGTAAGTTTGTACATCGTAAATGAATTCGCCAGCCCTTTTTGTATATCCGTAAAAATTATTGTAATTTTGCACCGCAAAGGTGATTTGGGGATAGTTTAGGTGGGTAAAAACTGCGACAATAACGCCCTGACAAGAAGCCTTTGCATATATATTGTTATTAAACGGCGTTTATTTGCGTTTGTTTTGGCAAATCGAAGTCTGGTAAATTTCAACCGCCCAAAACAAGAGGTGCAATAAATGCCCATAGGTGTGTATTCTGTACACCGTTTTATGGTGTACACATACATATCGGCGTGGGCGTTATTGTTTATTCTTGTGGAAGGTTTACCAGAGCCTGATTTGGGGAATGAGCAAAGGTAAGGGTTCCACGCTTTGTTTTTTATGTATGGGTCGGTCGGAACCACCACCCGCAAAAACTATTCATTATGTGTAAATGTAACACGTTTGAGAAGAATTGGCTGAATGTAGTCCAATGGATTGGTTGTAGCCAAATGAAAGTAAAAGTATTTCCGCTATTGGTAGCACTATTTGCCACCACTGCCCTCTGGGCGTATGATTTCAAGTCCGGCGACCTTTGTTACAGCATTACAGGTGATAACACGGTTGAGGTCATCAGGGACTATGACAATTACGATTTGACTTCTGTAAACATTCCATCTTTTGTTATAGATGAGAGTACAGGAAGAACATATAGTGTAACGAGTATTGGGTTTCATGCTTTCGCTGGTTACAGTGGTCTTACCTCTGTTACTATCGGTAATAGTGTAACGAGTATTGGATATGGTGCTTTCGATAGTTGCACAGGGCTTGCATCTGCCACTATTGGCAATAGTGTAACGAGTATTGGAGATTTTGCTTTCTCCGATTGCACCGGTCTTACCTCAATCGCTATTCCTAATAGTGTAACGAGTATTGGAAGTAGTGCTTTCTCCGATTGCATAAGTCTTACCTCTATCACTATTCCTAATAGTGTAACAAGGATGGAATGGGGTGCTTTCATTGGTTGCACTGGTCTTACCTCAATCACTATTCCTAATAGTGTAACAAGTATCGGGGGTGCTTTCATTGGTTGCACTGGTCTTGCATCTATCATTGTAGAAAGTGGTAATACAACATATGACAGCCGTGATAATTGCAATGCAATTATAGAAACTGCTACAAACACATTGGTACAAGGGTGTAATACAACTATTATCCCCAATAGTGTAACGAGTATTGGAGAGGAGGCTTTCTCTTATTGCACAAGTCTTACCTCTATCACTATTCCTAATAGTGTAACGAGTATTGGAGAGAGTGTTTTCTCTGGTTGCACGGGTCTTACCTCTGTCACTATTCCCAATAGTGTGACGAGTATTGGATGGTGGGCTTTCGGTGAGTGCACTAACCTTACCTCCGTGGTTATTGGCAATAATAATGAGTTGAATATTGAGGCTGATGCTTTTTCGTATTGTGAAAACCTTACATCGGTTACTTGTTATGCCAATGTGCCACCGATTATTATTTTTGACGAATATGAGGGAGAAAAAGATGGTGCATTTGATGCAGAGAGGTTATCCAAGATGCGGCTATATGTGCCGGCGGAAGCCATTAGCCGGTATAAAGAGGCAGAAGAGTGGAAAGACTTTGCTCGTATCGCACCTATTGGAGCAGAAACGGTAGATATCGATGAAGAACAGCCGGTAGTAGAGCCTTCATTTGCGGAGGTTACCATTACATGGAAGATTACGCCTAATGCGGAGACGTACACCATTGCTATTACTCGCGGTACGGAGACGGTATGCATCTTGACCTTCAATGCCGACGGACAACTGACGAATATCGCCTTTGCTGCACCCTCACGCAACGGCACTCCGCGTCATGCACCTGCTGCCGTGATGACCGAACAAGGGTATCAGTTCACCGTCACGGGCTTGGAGAGCGGCACGCAGTACGACTATACCCTGTCTGTCAAGGATAACAACGGCACAGAGTTGCAGAACTATGCAGGTACATTCAGGACGCAAGGAGAAGGCACCGCAATTGATGACCTTTCAGCAGGCAATACCACCACTCAACCCAAAGTAATCCATAACGGACAGATGTATATCCGACGTGGCGACAAGACGTACACGGTGACGGGTATGGAGGTGAAATAGTTGGAAAGTTTGACTATAAGTCAAGAAACAGGACACTATTTACTTGCGGAGGCGCGGCTTAGAGTCGCGTCTCCTTTGTGTAACAGGTTGGCATCCAGAATGTCACACGAGTGCTGCGATAAAGTAGTATGTCATCATGCCGCAGCAAATCAGTTTGATGATAGTGCCGGTCATCAGCCCGATAAACGACCCTACGCCTGCTTTCAATGCCTGACGAAGCGGGGTGGAGTTGGCAGCGTTGTTCCCCTTGTCTCTATGGCTACCTATGTACAGCAGTTCTCCCGCTACTGCACCGGCAAACGGACCTGCCACTACGCCCCACGGACCCATTACCATTCCCACAAACAGCCCCACCGTGCTTCCCCACACGCCCCATTTCGAGCCGCCGAAACGCTTTGTACCCCACGCGGGAATGAAATAGTCCAACACCTGTACTACCACTACCACCGCAGCCCATATCACAAGGAACTGCCACGTAAACTGCACTTTGTCCGTGAGTTGCAATAATATCAACCCGATGTATGCCAACGGCACCCCGGGCAATACGGGTGCTACGCAACCCACGATGCCCAACAGCAGGCACAATGCCCCCAATACAATCAATACTACGTCCATATCTGTTTATTTTCTTAGTTCGGGTTGCAAATATACGTTATTATTCGGACGTGTGCAAATTGCGTTTTCTGTTCAATGGGGTGTGGGGAGGATGTGGATATAAAAAAGCGACTGCATACATGGAGTAGACAGCCGCAAGGAATTCACGAGGATATCGCGAAGAACAGGGTAGGGGAATTCGTTTTGTGGAGACTCGTTTTTAGTGGATACTCTTGTCCATGTCGGTGTTGCCGCCCTGTTTTGCTTTTATATCCTTGTTTTGTCAGCATATCCTCTCGGTGAGGTCACGGTATGCTCACAGGAATCACCCGTTAATCACCCGTTAATCACCCGATAAGGACCCGACATTAACCCGACACTAATTCGACGATGAGGTTGTTTAATAAGTCTAAAAAATAGCGAAAAAGAGACTGCCTACACTTGTTAGACAGCCTCTTTCTGTATATGTACAGGAGAATTGCTCTCCCCTACAAACATGCGTATTATCCGAGCATGGAGAGCAGGATACCAGCAGCCACTGCGGAGCCGATGACACCGGCCACATTCGGACCCATGGCGTGCATGAGCAGGAAGTTGGTCGGGTCTGCCTTTTGCCCTTCTATCTGACTGACGCGGGCTGCCATAGGCACGGCACTTACACCTGCCGAACCGATGAGCGGGTTGATTTTCTCTTTGGAGAAGAGGTTCATCAACTTAGCGAGCAGCACACCGCCGGCGGTACTCAGGCTGAACGCCACAATACCCATACAGAGGATGGCTATCGTCTTGCCATTCAAGAAGGTAGCACCGGTAGCCGTAGCACCTACAGACAAGCCGAGGAAGATGACAACGATGTTCATCAACTCGTTTTGTGCGGTCTTGCTCAGACGGTCCACCACGCCGCACTCCTTCATCAGGTTACCCAACATGAGGCATCCAATCAGCGGAGCGGCATCGGGCAATACGAGTGCCACGATAGCGGTGATGACAACAGGGAAGACAATTTTCTCGACTTTGCTGACCGAGCGGAGTTGTTTCATCTTGATTTGACGCTCTTTCTTGGTGGTGAGTGTCCTCATGATAGGCGGTTGGATAACCGGCACGAGTGCCATATACGAGTAAGCCGCGATAGCAATAGGACCGAGCAAATGCGGAGCCAGTTTGGATGTCAGGTAGATAGACGTAGGACCGTCGGCACCACCGATGATACCAATAGAGCCAGCCTCAGCGGGCGTGAAGCCGATGGCATTGGCGCAGAGGAACGTAATGAAGATACCAATCTGGGCAGCAGCACCCAACATCAGTGATTTAGGGTTGGCAATCAGCGGACCGAAGTCGGTCATAGCACCTACACCAATGAAAATCAAGCAGGGGTACAGACCCGCCTTGACACCTATATACAGTACGTCAAGCAGACCGGCATTCTTCATCACCGCACCGTAACTATGGTACGACGGGTTGGCAATAGCCAGCATATCACCGGTGCTATGAGCGGCATCCACCAACACACCGTGGCGGAACGCGTCCAATACATCGGTGATAGAATCAGGATTCACCACGTTAGGGTCATAGAACAGGTCCTTAGCAAGGAACAAGTCCCACAACTCTTGGTTGAACATATTGGCGTTGGGCAGGTTGGTGAGCAACATACCAAACGCGATAGGCAAGAGCAGCAACGGTTCGTACTGCTTCTTGATAGCCAGATACAACAGGAAGAACGATATGAGCAGCATCACACCTTGACGCCAGTCCATATTCATAAATCCCATTGTCCGGAAGAACTCTAATACTTGCTCCATATCCGGCAGGGGTTATCCGAGTACTACAAGCAGGTCGTCCTGCATCACGTTCTGACCCGGAGTTACGGCTATCTTGGTTACTGTGCCGTCGCACTCTGCCAATACGGAGTTCTCCATCTTCATACTCTCGAGGGTGAGCAGGAGGTCGCCTTTCTTCACAGCCTGACCTTCCGAAACCACTACCTTGATGATGCTGCCGGGCAGCGGGGAGACAATCTTCTTTCCGCCTGCGGGTACGTCAGCCGCCTTGGGGGCAGGAGCAGGTGCAGGATCAGCCGCGGGCTTCGGAGCCGGTGCTGCCTTGGGTGCTGCAGGAGCAGCGGCAGGTGCGGCTGCAATGGCAACGGTCTCAATCTCAACCAGTTTGTCGTCTTGCATCACGTTCTGACCGGGCTGTACGAGCACTGCCTTAACGGTACCATCCACCTCGCTGAGTACTTGGTTCTCCATCTTCATGGACTCCATTGTCAGGAGTAAGTCTCCGCGCTTAACGGCTTGACCTGCAGCGGCAACCACCTTGACGATGCTACCCGGCAGGGGGCTCTTGACTATGGTTATGCCTGCGGCTTGAGCCACTTTGGGAGCGGCTGCGGGAGCAGCGGCAGTGCGTGGTGCGGCAGGTTTGATAGAGGTGGCGTTCTTCATCCGGTCGATAGCCACATGGAAAACGGTACCATTGACTGTTACCTCAGCCATTCCACCGTCTATCTCGTTGACGGTCGTGTCGTATTTGCGGCCGTCGATGGTAAATTGAAATGATTTCATATTTTTAACGAGTTAAAGATATGTACTACAGGCTGCACCTCAACAGAAAACAAGTTATCTGTATTCGGTTTGCACTATAGTTCATCTTATCTGTGAAGATTATTCATGCCGTACATCTTGTTGTTCCATTGTGTACGGTGGGGTTGAACAATAGTTTTTGTGGATTCCTCATCGTGCACACCGTTGTAGTAGAGGTGCAGAGCCAATGCGATGGCAGCCGTGCTGTCGGCAGTCAGGGTGATGCGCTCTTTGTCCTCCTTCTGGGTGTGTGCCACGGTCTGCGAGTGCTGCGGTTCGGCTTGTTTCTTGGGCTTTACGCGCGGTTGCATAATCCAGCCCATCAACTTCATCACGTACACAAACACAAACAATAGCGCGAGTACCAGGCAGAAGCCCAGTCCCGTCACCATCCATATAAATGAATTTACTTCAAGGAAAATCATACTACAATGGGATATTTGAATGCTTCTTCAGAGGGTTGGTCAGGCGCTTGGTCTGCAGGTTCTCGAAGGCGTGGATGATACGCTTACGGGTGTTGCGCGGCTCGATGATGTCGTCGATGTAGCCGCGGTTTGCTGCCTGATACGGGCTTGCGAACAAGTCTTTGTACTCTGCTTCTTTCTCAGCAATGAATTTCTTCTTCTCTTCGGGGTCTTCGATAGCCTTGATAGCCTTGGCCTGAAGTACGCCCACTGCACCACCGGCACCCATGACGGCAATCTCCGCATTAGGCCATGCATAGCACATATCGCCGCGCAACTGCTTGCAACTCATCACGATATGGCTTCCGCCGTATGACTTGCGAACCGTGATTGTTACCTTAGGAACCGTAGCCTCGCCGTAAGCGAACATCAGTTTTGCTCCGTGGTCGATGATACCTGCGTACTCTTGACCTGTACCGCACAGGAAGCCCGGCACGTCCACAAGGGTCAGAATCTGGATGTTGAAGGCATCGCAGAAACGCACGAAGCGTGCTGCCTTGCGGCTGGCATCGCAGTCCAACACTCCTGCCAACCAACTCGGCTGGTTGGCAATGATACCGGTCGAACGGCCATTGAAACGTGCGAAACCGCAGATGATGTTCTTGGCATAGTCTTTCTGAACCTCCATGAAGTCACCGTTGTCAACAATCAGGTTGATGATGTCCTTCATATTATACGGTTTGTTCGGGTCGTCAGGCACGATCTCGTTCAGGCTCTCTTCCACGCGCATGGGGTCGTCCGTGCATTTGAGAACGGGAGCGTCCTCCATGTTGTTTTGCGGAATGAAACTTACCAAACGGCGTACTTGCTCGAGAGCCTCCTCTTCGGTAGCAGCCACAAAGTGAGTAACACCCGACTTGGTTGCGTGAACCTTGGCACCGCCGAGGTCCTCTACGCTAACGTCCTCACCTGTAACCGATTTCACTACCTTCGGACCGGTGATGAACATATACGAGTTCTGCTCGGTCATCATAATGAAGTCGGTGAGCGCGGGGCTGTAAACGGCACCACCTGCGCACGGACCAAAGATGACACTGATCTGTGGTACCACACCGCTGGCAAGGATGTTACGCTCGAAAATCTCTGCGTAGCCTGCCAAGGCGCAAGCACCTTCCTGAATACGTGCACCGCCCGAGTCGTTGAGACCGATGATAGGCGCACCGAGTTTCATAGCCATATCCATGACGTTGCATATTTTCTGCGCCATGGTCTCGCTCAGCGAACCGCCGATAACGGTAGCGTCCTGTGCGAACACGAATACCAGACGGCCGTCGATGGTACCCGAACCTACAGCCACACCGTCCCCGAGGAACACCTTTTTCTCCATGCCGAAGTCGTGGCAGCGGTGGGTGAGGAACATGTTCACTTCCTCAAACGACCCCTCGTCGAGGAGCATATTGATACGCTCGCGTGCAGTGTAACTGCCTTTTGCGTGATGTTTTGCGATTGCTGCTTCGCCGCCTCCGGCTGCTGCCTTTGCGCGATTGTCAATCAGTTTTTGCAATTTATCTTGATTCATAATTGTACTATGTACGTCGTGAATTACTTGGGTTGTTGGCACAACTCTGTCAGCACGCCCTTTGTGCTTTTGGGATGCAGGAATGCAATCATCAGGTTCTCGGCGCCTTTGCGTGGAGCCTTGTCGATGAGTTGGATACCGGCAGCCTCTGCCTCTTTCAGAGCCTCCTCAACACTCTCTACATTGAATGCTACATGGTGAACGCCGCCGCGACCACCGTTCTTCTCAATGAATTTGGCGATAGTGGACTCGGGGCATGTGGGCTCCAGCAACTCGATTTTTGTAGGACCTACTTTGAAGAACGCGGTCTTAACCTTTTGGTCTGCAACCTCTTCAATAGCGTAGCATTTGCTACCGGTTAAGAACTCGAAGAACGGCATTGCGTCTTCCAAACTTGTCACAGCGATTCCAAGATGCTCAATATGAGTTGGTTTCATTGTTTATTGATTTATAAGTTAAACTATATTTTTATATCCTTTTTGTCTGCTTTTGCCTATATCGCAATGCCTTTTGACACCCATACGGCAAGAGCGTTTCCACTTTGGTTTTTCGCCTCTTTTTGCACACTTCCCACAAAACCAAATTTGGCACAAAGGTACAACCTTTTTCCCAAACGGACAAATAAAAGTTTGTTTTTCCGCTTAGCAGTCAGCAGTCTTCTGTCCTATTGTCCTTGAAGACTATGGCTATTTACTTCTAAAATGACCTAAAATCTAAAATGACCTAAAATATAATAAGTAAGGATGCAAAAGTGGCAAAAAAAACTACACTTTGGAAGAAAATAAAAATACATTTTCTTTGTAAGGGAATGATTAACAGTGAAATAATAAATGTGTCGTTTGTGTGCATAGATACGAAAATTCCCTGCAGTTCCCCTAACCTTTCCCTGAGGTAGGATATTCAAAAAACTTTGTTAATAATATGTTTCATAAGCGGTAAGACACTTTATGGTGCCACCGTGTCAATGGGCAGCACCATAGTGTGTAATATGGCTTCGGCTTGGCGGAGAGCGGTACGTTTCTTCTGCCCGGGGGCATAGATAAACGTTTCTGCCGTGATGACATTGCCGTTTACTTGGTCAAGGCGCGTCAGGCTCACGTAAGGTCCCCCCATGGCTTCACCGCCAAGCATCTTCCACAAGCCACGCACTTCGGCGGCATATTGCCCCTGTTGCACGGTGATTTCGCGCATCAGAGGCGGGATGACCTTATACTCTGTGCCCATGTGGCTGCCTTCCACGGTAGCAGTTATCACATGACCGAGCACCTCATCACGTCGATGGTTGAGAAAATCTGCGGTGAAAGTCTGCGGGGCGGTGTATGGGTAACCATATACCACCAAGTCGCGACGCATAGTGCCCTTGTTGTTGCAGCACCAAAGCAATTGTACCTCATAGTCTGGCATATAATTCTCAATTCCTAATTCTTCATTCTTCATTACCAACGTGGTGTCCATAATGACTATATAGTCTTTCGGAATGAGCATGTCACAGTGCATCCGGCGGTCAAGGATGTCGCGTGCCTGCTTGTTGGTGCCGGCACGATAGAAGGTCATCTGGCGTTGGATTTCCTGCTCCACAAACCAATCCCTTACTTCAGTTCCATGCGCCAACCAATATGCTACAAACTCGCTCTGCGATGGCGTTTGCACACGATAGACCGCCTGCGGTTGTGACCAATAATTGGTGCTGACCTTGGCTTTGGTCTGTGTGTAGCGATTGGGGTCAATGTCCACGAAGAGGATGTTGCGGGTGGGTTTGAGCATATCATCGAACGCCGTGGGGGGGACTTGTGTCAGTTTGAAGTAGGGTTCCACCTGCGGCAGGCATGGCATAGGGGCTGCCATCACAGCACTTACAAGGTCATACGTGGTGGCGATGGGCTCGGTGTAGCCCGAGGCCTCGTCCACAAGGCTGTAGCGGTTGATATCATTGCGTTCGCTCTGCGTCAGGGCATTATTCTGCATCACCACAAGGCACTCATATACAGAACCCGTTGCCGAGGTGAGGGTGCGGGAATTGGTCTTGCCACAACCGGGTAACAATACAGATATGCTAATTACAACACACGACAGTAGTGCTATACACCACAAATGATTTTTGCGATACATTTTCATACATTCTTATTAGTGGCAAAGGTACTGCTTTTCCGGCATATACGCAAATGTGCAGTAATTTTTGGCTTGTGCAGGTGCAAAAAACTTTGTACCTTTGCGTCCCTAAAAGGCGAAAAATTATGAAGCGATTGACGTTGAACCACATTAGTACAGCCGTATTAGGACTGCTATTTATCATAGTGATAGTCAGCGTATTGTACACCAACTACATAGCCGAGCAATTAGCCGAAGAAGAACGCAAAAAGATGGAATTGTGGGCTGAAGCCACCAAGCAGTTTATCATTGCGGACGAGAACGAGAATATCGACTTCCTCTTGCAGGTCATGGAGGGCAATACCACCATTCCTGTGTATATGGTAGATGCTGATTATCACCTGCTTATGTCGCGTAATGTCCGTGAACCCAAGCGCAACGTGGAGGAGTTCTATGCTGACAAAATAGCCACCCTGCGTGAGTCGCAGCAGCCCATCAAGGTGCAGATTTCGGATGATATTGTACAATACATTTACTACGAAGACTCCTACCTGCTGAAGCGGCTGTACTATTTCCCGTATATTGAGTTTTCATTGATTCTCACTTTTGTCATAATCGCCGTCATCACGCTGCTTATCGTGCAACGAAGTGAGCAGAACAGCCTGTGGATAGGGCTTTCCAAAGAGACTGCCCACCAATTGGGTACCCCGATTTCCAGTCTCAATGCGTGGAACGAACTGCTCAAAGCGCGTTACCCGGATGATGCCCTCCTGCCCCAAATGGACGAAGATATCAAGCGCCTGCAGATGATAGCCGAGCGGTTCTCGAAGATTGGTTCACAGCCCGAAGTGGAGGTGCATGAGTTGGTGCCCGTCCTTCAGGAGGCGGTCAACTATATGCGTGCGCGCACATCCTCAAAAGTCGAATACATACTGCACACACCACCCGCGGAGCATTGCGAGGTCAAGATGTGCGTGCCGCTATTTGAGTGGGTGATTGAGAACCTGTGCAAGAATGCCATTGACTCAATGGAAGGGGTAGGGACTATCACCATATCTACACAAGTGGCTGACAGAAAGGTGTTTATAGATGTGGCAGATACCGGAAAAGGTATCGACAGGCATCGCTACAAGACCATCTTCCGCCCCGGGTACACCAGCAAAAAACGAGGTTGGGGATTAGGGCTCAGTCTCAGCCGGCGCATCATTGAGGACTACCACCACGGAAAATTGTTTGTCAAGCAATCACAGATAGGCGTGGGTACCACATTTCGCATTGTATTAGAGTTAAATCATTGAATATGAAAAAGAAACATGTTATTATACTTGTCATTGCGGCAGTCGTCATTCTCATAGTGGCGGCTGTGGCCGTGGAGCAGTACTACCGCTACGAAATCTGCAATTTCACGAGCAAAGACGGCGAAGAACATGGTTATCACGTTTACCCCAATACCAACCTTGATTCACTACTGACCACTATCCGGCAGGACTACGAGATGGGCACCGAGACCTCTTTCCGCTGGCATAGCCGTCACGCGCAATTCCGCACCCCGAAAGAGGGGTACTACCTTTTTCCTGCCAAGATGGGTAACAAGCAACTCATCCGTCGTTTGCAAATGGGCGAGCAGACCCCCGTCAAACTCACATTCACGCAACAAATCCGTACACGCGCACAACTGGCAGGACACCTCGGCAAACAACTGCTGTTGGACTCCGTGTCCGTGAAATCGAGACTGGATTCTGCGAAGTATATGGCGCAATACGGATTAGTACCGGAAACGGCAGTATGTCTCTTTCTTCCAAACACTTACGAAGTATATTGGACCATCACACCGGACCAATTGTTCCAGCGGATGTATAAAGAATACAACCGTTTTTGGAATGACACCCGCCGGGCAAAAGCGGCGGCATTGGGGCTGACTCCCGCCGAGGTCGCCACCATTGCATCCATCATTGCGTCCGAGACCAACAAGGCCGCAGAATACCCGACTATCGCCTCCATTTATCTGAACCGTTTGCGCAAAGGAATACCGCTACAAGCCTGTCCTACAGTGATTTATGCAGTAGGAGACTTCTCTATGCGCCGAGTGCTGAAACGCCATCTGGAGACAGATTCACCTTATAATACCTACAAGTATCGCGGTCTGCCGCCCGGACCCATACGGTTGGCGCGCACGTCAATCATAGATGCCGTATTAGACGCGCCCAAAACAGACTATTTATATATGTGTGCCAACCCGGATTTCTCGGGCACACACGTATTCTCATCGTCCTACACACAGCATGCTGCTACCGCCCGTCGTTACCAGCGGGAACTGAACAAACGGAATATACGTTCCTAAACAATGGAATAAATCGTGTCTTTGTCGCGGGTCTATCGCGGGTCGGTCGCGGGTCAATTGCACTTCTGCCAAACAACGGCATCGCCCTCTATAGTCCAATTCTTGAGCGTGGCAGAGGGGGTGAAATCCAAGTCCTTATACAATTTATTGGAGGACTCGTTGGTCAACCTCACGATGGCATACACCATCTTAAGTCTCAGGAAATCAAAGGAGTAATGTAATAATTGGCGGACTGCTTCATGTCCCACCCCACGCCCGCGGGCATCCTGAACCACATAGATACCGATAGCCGCCTTACCGTTGCGGGCATCAAAATCGAACAAATCAATGCAACCAAGCGTCGTTGAGGCTTGTGGTTGCGTGCCGCCTGTGGAGGGTGTGTCCTCACAAATCATCAGGCGCAACTGACCATCCTTGTATATATCGCCCGTAGTGGACTCGATATACGCACGCAAGTCCTGACGGGACAGCGGGTTATGCGTGTCCGAATCCGCCCAAGCGGACGAATCATTCTCCCATTGATACAAAAACGGGAGGTCGGATGGCTCCAATTTGCGCAAACGAATCATACTATTACCTACAACATATAACCAACCTATAACTATCCACTAACAAATCCCTTGCTACTTGAACAGCCCGAACAAACCGCCTTTCTGCTTTTTCTGCTGCTCCGTGGTGCTTCCGGACGCGGGTTTGAACGGACTCCCGCTGTGAATCATCTGATAAATAATACCCCAATCAGGTATGCCGCCCAAGTTACGGTCGTCTATAAAAAGGTCAGCCTCCAACTTGCGGGCACGCACAATCTCCGACGTCTCCTCGGGAAAATTGCTATTGACGGCATAGAACTCCAACCCGCGGGCGGCACAATAGTCCACAGCCTCCTGCAGCAGACGCCCCTCGCGACAACTCCACAAGATGAGTTGGTGATGGTCTTCCTGCTGCAATTTCTTCAGCGTCTCAATGGCAAACGGAATGGGTTTGCCGATATTCGGGTATTCATGGGTGACGATTGTCCCGTCAAAATCTACGGCTATAGTCATAAGATGTATGATTTACGAATGTACAATGTACGATTTTAGTAAGTTTCCGCATTGTTGTCTTTGGGCTGCAACTCCAATTCCATCTTGCGCACGGTCGGTTTGGTGAATATCCAACCAATGGCAGCCACAGCGGTTATCCACAGCATGGACTGGTAGCAACCCATCAGGTAAAACGCCGCTATGCCGAACACCATACTATTGCTAACCAACAAGATACGTGTTGTAGCCATCTGTTTGTAGCCTTGCCATTTCTCATTGTTGTCGTCCCCCAGCGTGGATAGGTATTGGCACTTGCGTTTGCCCGCATACAGCCCCAGCGGAATAGTGCAGAGCGCATCGATAATCACCGCGTATTGCAGTACTTTGCCGAGCGTGGACATACGGTCAATAGGTGCCACTAACCCTTTCATTATCAGAAAATAACACAGCGTACCGACCAACAATGTCAGCACCAATATGCCATAATAGTACCCGTTGAGCGAGCGAATAATCTTTTCTTTCATTGTGCTTATTATTAAATGGTTATGCTTTGAACTCTATCCTGTTGACGATGGACCGCCCGAGGGTAATCTCGTCCGTGTACTCCAACTCGTTGCCTACCGCCACACCGCGCGCTATCTGACTGATACGCAAGCCGTTGTCGCCTGCCACATTCTGCAACCGGCGGTAGATATAGAAATTGGTTGTGTCGCCCTCCATGGTGGTCGGCAGTGCCAAAATCACCTCTTTCACCTCTTCGGGAGCAATGCGCGCCACCAGGCTGTCTATCTCCAAATCCGACGGACCCACACCGTCCATGGGCGATATCACCCCGCCCAACACGTGGTACAAACCGTGATACTGCCCCGTATTCTCAATCGACATCACGTCCTGCACGTTCTCCACCACGCAAATCGTCTGCCGGTCACGCGAGTGCGACTGGCAAATCGGGCACACTTCCTGGTCGGAAATGGTGTGGCAGATACGGCAATAATGCACATCGCGTTTGAGGGTGGTCAGCGCACCCGCAAACGCCTCCACGTCCTTGTCGGGCTGCCGCAACAGGTGCAGCACCAACCGCAACGCCGTCTTGCGCCCTACTCCGGGCAGCGAAGCAAACTGGTTCACCGCGTTGCCGAGCAGTATAGATGGGTAGTTGCTGTCCATTATTTCTCTTTTTTCGCCCACCTCGCGGGGATAACACGGTACGGATACCGCTCACGCATGTGCTCCGCATTCGGGCAGTCGCAACGATGGATACGTATGCCTTTGGTGATGCTCACGAAGCCGAATATCGGGTCGCAAGGCACTGGATTACAGCACTTTGCGAGGTTATAGTCCACGTTCTTCACATTCACGTCCACCTCCAGTGCCAATGCCTCCTGCGGTGTAGGCTGATAGGTCGGCGCAGTATGTGGCACTACCTCGTGAGGAGCGTCCAAGTTCTGGTATATGTCCTTGATTCTCAGCACATCTTCCTTGCCGAGCGCAATGGACTGGTACAGGTCGCTCACCGCCTTGTATCCCAGTTTGGTTGCCAATCGCGACACACGTCCCTCGTCGTATTCCACTTTCCAGTTCTTGAAACGCCGTTCCAATGTCTCGCGTCCCTCGGCGGCATTGCGGTACTCCACCTCTTTCAGCGACTGCCGAATCTTGTTCTTCGCGCGGGTCGAGACCACCACATTCAGCCAGTCCGCCGACGGGTGTTGGTTGGGCGAAGTCAGTATCTCCACTTGGTCGCCGTTCTGCAACTGCTGACGGATGCTGACATTCTGGTTGCGAATACGTCCGCCCACGCAGTGGCACCCTACCTCGCTATGTACCGAGAACGCAAAATCCAGCACGGTCGCCCCCGCAGGCAGCCTTTTCAGGTCGCCCGTCGGCGTGAACACGTACACGCTCTGCCTGTCGGTATTCAGCCTGTGTCCGTCCACGCCCTTGTATGCCCAGTGCGCTGCCACACCCTTTTCCGCCACTTCGTCCATACGGCGCGTGCGTATCTGCACCTCCACCCACTTGTCTTCGGGACCGAGCACCGTCGTATGCAGGCTCTCGTAACCGTTCTCTTTGGGCACGCTCAGCCAGTCGCGGAGCCGCTTCGGGTTGGGCTTGTACATATCCGTGATGAGCGAATACACCTGCCAGCAGTCCTGTTTCTCGCGCTCCAATGGCGAGTCTAAGATAATGCGAATGGCAAACAAATCGTATATCCTATCCACATCGCAGTGCTGCGCCTGCATCTTGTGATAGATGCTGTGTATGGATTTCGGGCGACCCTTGATGGTGCAGACAAAGCCCTCCTCCGCCAATTTCTTCTCAAGCGGCGCAATAAACGCGGCAATATACGCATCGCGCTGGGCTTTCTTCTCGTTCAGCGCGTGCGCTATATATTTATAGGTGTCGTAATCGGTGAACTTCAGTGCGAGGTCTTCCATCTCGGTCTTTATCGCATACAAGCCCAACCGGTGCGCCAACGGGGCATGCAGCGCACTCGTCTCACGTGCCACGTGCCGGCGGCGGTCCGAATCGCCCTCCTTGTCCAACTGACGGAGCAACTCCAGCCGCTCCAACAGTATCTTGTATAGTACCTGATTGCTATCCTCCATTCTCGTCCTCTTTTTCGCCTGCAAAATTACGAAATTATTTGCACATATCGAAAACTATTTGTACTTTTGCGGCGGTTTTTGCGTGCCGTGCGCGAACCTGAAAACCGAAATTTATAACAAAGCGTGATATGAAATCTAAAATCATCATTCGAGTTTTGCTCGGTATTGCCGTGATTCTCATGGCTTATCTCTGCATCATGAGCGTTGTTACCCCCATTCGCTTCGAGGAGCAGCGCGCTATCCGCGAGAAAGCGGTCATCAACAACCTCATCAGCCTCCGTACTGCCGAGGCGCAGTTCCGTCTGGACAAGGGCTATTTTACCGCCGATTTGGACTCGTTGGTACAATATCTGAAGACCGCTCCCAAGAAGGAAGTGCTCAAAGAGGGTTCACTATCCGAAAAGCAACTCGAGGACGGTATGACCGAGAACAAGGCGGCTAAAATCATGGAGCGCGCACGCATCAAGGCACAGCGCAAGATGAACTTCCAAGGTCCCGACAGTCTCAACCAACTCTATCAGTACGTCTGGGAGAACGACAAAGAGGTTATCCACGAGGGCTTGCAGGGTTTCCGCCGCGATACCATCCTCACCAACATGATTCAATCGCTCTACAAGGGGCAGTACACCGAGGCTACTATCGGGCAAATCATCTATATCCCTTACACCGACAAGGTGAAGTTCGAGGTGGAGACCAACAACAACTACACCACTTCGCAGGGTATCCGCGTGCCTATCTTCGAGATTCGCGCACACTACGACACCTACCTCCACGACCTTGATAACCAGGAGCGTGTCAACCTCATCGACAAGGAGAAGAAGTTGGAGCACTACCCGGGACTGAAAGTAGGTTCCGTAGAAGCCCCGAACAACAACGCTGGCAACTGGGAGTAATCCCCTTTGCCCTTGCTACCAAGTCGGAAAGGACACACAGACACATCGCAAAAAGTGTCGTTTTTTAAGATTACTCCCCGCTGACACGCCCCCTGCAAAGTCGGGTCAAACAGCAAGGGATACGCAAGGGATGAGCAAGGGATAGGCAACCTTTACGCCGCCCTTGAAAATGTACGATTATTAAGATGCAACCATCTTCAAGAATATACCATGATGCATCGCATCGGGTATATTGGGGGCGTTGTCTTGAAGATGGTTGCTTTTTAATGAACACTTGATACGTACTCAACAGGCATTTGGCAAGTCATTGGCAAGTTGCCGATGGGTGATATAATAATAAGGTCATAGGTATTTTATGAGGATTATCTCAGGAACGTATGGGGGGCGTCGTTTGATGCCCCCTAAAAATATAACCGCACGTCCTACCACGGACTTTGCCAAGGAGAGTCTGTTCAATCTCCTGACCAACCGTATGGACTTTGACGGTGTGGATATGCTCGACCTGTTTGCAGGCACGGGCGGTATCGGCTTGGAGTTTGTCAGCCGCGGTGCGCGCGAAGTGACAGCGGTGGAGATGGCGCATACGCAGCAGAACTTCATCATCTCCACGTGCAAGCAACTGGGCATCACGAATCTCCGTGTGGTCCGTGGCGATGTCTTCAAATACATCGCTGCCTGCCACTTGCAATTCGACTTCATCTTTGCCGACCCCCCTTACGCACTCCCCGCCTTACCCGCCTTACCCGACCTAATCTTCGGCATCAACCCAGTCCAAATGGATAATACTACCTTACATAAAGGCAGCACCGCCCCATCCAAAACCGATACCCAAACCATTCATACCCAACCCACAAGCGTCATCACCCCTACCCTCTCCCTATTGAAGCCCGACGGACTCTTTGTCTTGGAGCACGGCAAAGACTACGACTTCACCTCTCACCCCCATTTCGCCGACCATCGCACCTACGGCAGCGTCAACTTCTCATTCTTCGCATAGCGAATGGTCATAATATAGGAACTGCCATTCCATACCCTAATGCCCCCGTAAACAACAACGCCACAGCCCATTTGCTATGGCGTTTTTTCGTACCTTTTTGCCAAATGCAAATAGCAAGCAGACAGAAAAAACAGTATTAACTTACATTTTTGTAAGTAAACTGTTGCATGTGTCCGAGAAAAGCACTACTTTTGCAGTCGGTTTCAATAAGAATACGGTAAGGATAAATTTCTTTCCGACAAAAAATCTGGCAACCAATGAAGAATAAAAGAGAAGAAATACTGCAGGCGGCGGAGGAGGAGTTTGCCCGCAACGGCTACGAGGGGGCGAAC
>ERZ808278.331-NODE-331-length-34463-cov-4.528976_pt1 | contig 34463 bp, 30 predicted proteins | sample MGYA00521239_ERZ808278 | MGnify/ENA primary metagenome ERZ808278 (study PRJEB31516, sample SAMN03275600) | gut metagenome | biome: mammalia-associated habitat; material: feces | host: Papio cynocephalus | place: Kenya | collected 2012-07-17 ... | reverse complement strand
CGCCAGGTGAAATTATCTTAAAACCGTCACTATTAAAATAAGCTTCACATGAGCTTACATATATAAAAGCCGCCAGCAAGTAACTTATAGGAAAGAACAAGGGCGGGATTTACCGATTACAAAAAAATCGAGAGTAATCTGGCTTTTATTTGTTGTGCAAAAAAATAAAAAGCTACTAACATTATTATGGCAAAAATAGGAAAACAGCTGTGAAATGAGGGGTAAATTGAATTGTACAAAAGAATATAAACATCAATAAAAGCCTAAAAACAGGAGGATTTTTTTACAAAGCAAGAGCATGTAAGTAAGGGGAAGTTTCGTTATCATCGGTAACAGCATATGCGTTAACTATGCCAGATAGCTTTTATGATCGTATTGCTTGGACTTGGGAGTATAGTGGACCAGCTACAAGTAGCTATAACTGCTTAGGTTATGCAACAGGTTCAATGACTTGGGAATGGGCTTGGGGCGCATCTAATCCTTCTAGTAGTAAGGTTACAACATATTTAAAGAATAAGGGCTATTCAACAAGCGGTAATTGGGCACAGATTGTATCATATGGATCGAGTTCCGCAGTTATGCATTTTAGTAAAGTAACAGGAACATCATGGTGTCGTGCTAAGTGGGGGAGTTTAGAGCGTTTCAATCATGCATCTTGGGATCCTTACTATTCAAATAGTGATTATGGTTCAAAAGTAAACGTATATTATCAATAGGAGGAAAAAGTATGCGATATTTGAAAAAAAATATGGGTAAAATAATTATAGGAATGTTACTAATTTGTTTGGTTTGTGTTGGAACATTGACTACAAAGGTATTTGCTTCAGACGAATATATTGTTAATTCTAATTTAAATGCAATGATGAGTGAAATTAATACAATGATTGAAAAACATGATGCATCGATGCAAAGTTCAAATCCATATGACTACATAAAAAATGAACATTTTAATAATATCATTGGAAGAGGTATTAATGCATTGCCTGTTCTGACTTCAGAATTAAATAGTTCCAGTGAAAATGGTTTAAAAGAATACATTTTAGCTATTGCAGTTCAAGAAATAACTGAAACAAGTGTCAATGAAGATGCAGTAAATGCATGGTCAAATGGGAAAGAGTGGGTTGAGGAATGGAATAAATACTTAAGAAATATTCCTGACAAGGTTCAGTATGTAGTAAATGATACGGTCAATTCATTTGAACAAAAAGAAAAAGAATTACAATCTCTTGGTTTAATGAGTTTACCATATATCAAAGATTTTATTGATAAGGGACATGTAGAATATCAGAATGTGTATAATAAAATATATCAATCAGCATTAAATGGTGTAAGTACTCTAAGTGTTAATAATAATAAAACAGAAATAACTTCTAAAGAATTAAAAACTCTTCGAAGTTTAGTAGAAGAAGTTAGAGCAAACTGAATATTTTCTCATGTTTAATTATATAAAGGTATTTTGAACTTTGTAAATATTATAGGATAAATAAAGATAGCATGCCTCTTTTCTGATACATGCTATCTTTATTTAGGTTTACTATATACATATCTTGAGTCTGTGAAAACTCTTCTGTTTTGAGCTATTTCAGCGGGATACTCCGATGCAATCATGGCTTTTTACTTTGGTGTATGTGTCAATTTAGACATAAAAAATCCTACTTAAATATATTTAGTTATTCACCTTGTCAACTTAAGTAGGATTATATTACAAAGCTTGGCAGTTTTATAATTATAAAAGAAGTACAATCAAGAATTTACAGACTCAATTATGATAGAATAGTCAATAAATCTTTATAATCACTTTCATGTTCACTTATCCAAGATTGTATATCTTCCGGTTCATCTTCTTTAGTATAGGTTTTAATTATGTACTTAATCCCTTCATATATACTATCCTCTGAAATTCTTTTTTGAGGAGAGTCTAATTCATTTAAAAGTAAAGGAATAGAAAAAATCCCCATGCTTTCAATTTGCTTCATTTTATAATCTTCAGAGTCTTTACCACCTAAAATTTTATTGAAGTTTGTAATATTTTGTTTTATTGATTGGTTATAAAGATTTCTAAATTCATTTGAGTCTGACCAAAGTTCCTCATTACCATTAGATAGGCTGTAGTAGTCAACAATACCTATTTTATTTTGATTTGAGATAGAATTAGTCAGTCCTGTGATATCATTAATTGCCGAACTTATGAGGTACTCATATAAGCCAGCCTCATTGCTTTTGTATAAAATATAGTATAATGGTTTTACAGCTTTAATTCCAAAGTCTAAAACAGATAAATACTGTTTGGAATGTGAAAAGTTAACCCATTCACCACGTAAAACATATTCAGGATTTTCGTCTTGTTTTTTTGAAATTTCTTTTGTTAATGATTGAAGTTCTTTTGCTACATCAGTGAGAATATCAGAATCAAGATCCTCAATAAATTCAGATTCACTTATTTTTGCATCTCTTATAGGAGACCATTTTTTTATTTTAATATCTTTTGAAGGCGGGATACTAGTAGAAATTTGTTCATTATTGATTTTATCTGATGTGGGCAGGGGATCGAGTGTAGCTATCGCCGAAATATGTGGACTATCTGCCGTTGGGAGAAAATGATAATATGGCTTTATAGTGACCAAATAAATAGTAAGTAGAATCAATATACAAATGCTAGTAACAAATATTAATTTTTTATGTTTCATAGTTACCTCCTAAACTAATTAGAAAACAATGTTTATATCTTCAATTATAAGTTACAATAATACATTTGGCAATCTTTACAATTCCCCTAACCAATTATCATACAAATCCCCAAGACCAAAACCAACAAAAATGCAAGGAAATAATGATTTACTGTGAAAATAATAGCTGTAAATTATATATGTGATTTCTTTATACGAATTAGCCGTAGTGCATGAATCAATGTGCGTTATATTTGGCGAAGATGCGAGTTTAACCTATAAAATAAACATGTACAGAGGAGTTTAAAATACAGGTCAACTTTTTCAAACATAGATTTTTGTATCATTTTCTATCTCATTTGGTTATAATGAAATTGAAAAAAAACGAAGATAAGCAAGGAGAGATTTCAATGGCAAAGGTTACAGACATGACCAAGGGTAGCACCACAAAACATATACTAAAGTTTACATTGCCATTACTATTAGGCAATCTTTTTCAACAGTGTTACAACTTAGTAGACTCTATTGTAGTAGGACGGCATGTGGGGAAAAATGCATTGGCAGCAGTTGGTGCTTGCGGTTCCCTGAACTTTTTATTTTTTTCTTTGAGTGCAGGACTTTGTATCGGTGTCGGGGTAATTGTAGCACAGTATTTTGGAGCAGGAGAAGAAGAACAGATTAAGAAGTATATTGGAAATGCAGTTTATATGCTTGCTGGTGCAGTACTGGTAATCAGCTTCATTGGAATCTGTTTTGCACCGCAGATATTAAGGCTACTATCCACACCTGAGAAAATAATTGGGGATTCCATTTGTTATCTGCAAATAACTTGTGCAGGAATCGTTGCAGTGACTGCTTATAACGGAGTTGCTTCGGTTTTACGTGCGTTAGGGGATTCCAGAACCCCACTCTTTTTCTTGATTTTAGCAAGTATTATCAATATTGTATTTGATCTTGTATTTGTGTTGGCATTTGATATGGGAGTAATGGGAGTTGCATTGGCGACTGTTATTTCACAAGTGATTTCTGCAGTGACATCTTTTGTGTATGCGTTGAAAAAAGTAAGTTATTTTCAGTTATCAAGAGTACATCTAAAGTTTGAATCTGCAATTGTGAGACATATATTAAGAATTAGTGTTCCAATTTCTTTACAGAGTTCCCTGATTTCCGTAAGTTGTATCATTTTACAGCGTGTTGTCAATGGTTTTGGGGAAACAGTTATGGCTACATATACCATTACGATGAGAATTGAGCAGTTAGTACAACAGCCATATTCTTCGTTAGGAACGGCACTTACTACTTACTCAGGTCAAAACATGGGTGCTGGTGATATCGGACGTGTAAGAAAGGGAATGAGAAGTGCAACGGTTATGGCACTAATTTTTAGTGTAGCAATGCTGCCTGTTGCGTACATTTTTGGTAAGCCTATTGCCCACATGTTTGCAAAGGAACCAGAAGTTGTTATGATGGGAGCGAAAGCGTTACGTATTACTAGTTTGTGTTACTTTCCACTTGGTATGATTTATGTACCAAGAGCATTGTTAAATGGTGTTGGAGATGCACAGTTTGCTATGATTAACGGGATTAGTGAGGTTCTTTGCCGAATTGTATTTTCTACTGTGTTAACGAAGATACCTGTAATTGGTTACTGGGGAATTTGGATTACGTCAGGTGCAACTTGGACAGTAACGGCAATCGTTTGTCTGATTCGTTATTTCCGTGGAACTTGGAAGCAGAAAGGTATTACAAAGAAAGCTATATAATAAAAAATTATGTGGACTTAGAAATCAGAGAAATATTAAATGATTTCTAAGTCCTTTGTATTGTATTTACCTATAAAATTATGTTAACATATCCTATGTGAAATGTCACATGAGCTATAGTTCTTATAAGGAGAGAGTATAATGAGAAAGACTAAAATAATTTGTACATTAGGACCTGCTACGGATAAAGAGGAAATACTTGAAAAATTAATATTAGGTGGAATGAATGGAGCCAGATTTAATTTTTCTCACGGTACATATGAAGAACAGGATAAGCGAATGGCATTATTTAAGAGACTCAGAGAAAAGCTAAAAAAACCTGTTGCAATGATTCTGGATACAAAAGGTCCAGAGATACGCCTAAAAGATTTTAAAGAAGGAAAAGTACATTTAGAGAAGGACCAGATATTCACATTGACAGGACGTGATGTAGAAGGCACAAAAGAAATCGTTTCGATTACATATGAAAATTTATATCAGGATGTGAAAGAGGGAAATCACATTTTAATTGATGATGGACTTGTAGATATGAAGGTTACTAAGATTAAAGGCAAGGATATTATCTGTCAGGTAAAAAACAGTGGTTTTGTATCTAATCACAAAGGTGTCAATGTGCCAGATATTCATCTTTCCCTTCCTTACATGAGTGAAAAAGACAAAGCAGACATTATATTTGGTATTGAACATGGAGTGGATTTTATTGCTGCATCCTTTACAAGAAGTGCACAGGACGTATTGCAGATCAGAAAACTTTTAGCTGACCATGGTGGTGCTGACATTAATATCATTGCGAAGATAGAGAATAGTGAAGGTGTTCAGAAAATTGATGAAATCATTGAAGCTTCGGATGGTATCATGGTTGCTAGAGGTGATATGGGTGTGGAGATTCCAGAGGAAGAAGTACCTGTTATTCAGAAAATGATTATCAAAAAGGTATATGAGGCAGGAAAACAGGTTATCACAGCAACACAAATGTTAGATTCCATGATGAAGAATCCAAGACCGACACGTGCAGAGACTGCAGATGTTGCTAATGCAATTTATGATGGCACTAGTGTAGTGATGCTTTCTGGGGAAACAGCGTCAGGTGATTATCCATTAGAGGCACTTAATATGATGGTGCGTATCATCAATCGTACCGAACAAGATATTGATTATCGTGGACGTTTCTTTCGGCATGAGAGAAAAGCCAATCCAGACATCACAGATGCAATCAGCCATGCTACTTGTACAACAGCTTATGATTTGAATGCAAAAGCAATCATTAACGTAACCAAGTCAGGAAAATCGGCAAGAATGATTTCCAGATATCGTCCAATCACAGATATTATTGGATGTTCTACTTCGGAAAAGGTATCCAGACAGCTCAATATGTCCTGGGGAGTAACACCTGTTTTGTTAAAACAGAAAATGGACGTATTCAGTCTTTTTGAACATGCAATAACAACTTGTCAGAATCAGAAACTGGTAGATGAAGGCGATGTTGTAGTTATTACATCAGGAGTTCCAATAGGTATTTCAGGAACTACGAATCTGATGAAGGTACATATTGTGGGGGAATAAACTTGCTATTCAGATGATATAGTTAAGAAACAAAAGGGGAGAAGGCTATGAAGTATAATATTAGGATACGTTGTATGGAAACCTATCATCCAGAAAAACAAATTGATAATGAGTATTACATAGAACATTTTCGTAAACAAGGGAAAGATGTAGCTCATTTTTTAAAAGATGTATTGGGAAGAGAAAAACGATTTGTGATAGACAATGAAGGAAAGGCAGAGAAAGAGCGCGAGACAAGTTTAACTATGCAAATAGAAGTTGCAAAAAAAGTCTTAAGCAGTCATGGGTTAAGTGGTGATGATATAGATGGAATCATTGTAGCAACACAGATTCCAGAGTATCTAGTTCCGCCTAATGCCTTGTTTGTTCATCGGGCAATCGGTGCCAAGAAAGACTGTTTCGCATATGATTTAAATAGCAATTGCATCGGAATGACCATGGCATTTGATCAAGCGGCAAAATATTTACAAGATGAACGCATTGGTAAAATTCTAATCGTTGGTGGGGATTATCTGAATGTAGCTGCTAATAAAAAAGATGAATGCATATATGGCCTTTTTGGTGATATGGCTTGCGCTATGGTAGTAGAACGGGGAGATGGAACAAGTAAGCTTATTGATAGCGATTTTTTCATTAACACAACGTCATTAGAGATTATTCATGTGCCAGCCTGCGGGATGTCTAGCATGTTAGCAATGGAAGGAAAGAATTCATTAGAAATTTTAAGTGGGGAAATGGCATGCGACATTCCCGAGGTGGCAGAGAGAATTACAAAATTACTTGAAAGAAATGATTTAACGTTAGACGATGTTGGAGGTTTCTGTTTCTCTCAATATGTATGGAGAAACAATAAGAAAATTATGGATACTCTTAAGATACCAGCAGAAAAGTGTCCTTATGTAGGAACGAAGTATGGGTATACGGGGGTAAATAGTCCATTTCTTGCTTTGCAGGAATTAATAAAGGAGCAGAAGATTAAGCGTGGAGATTACCTATTGTTTTGGACAATTGGAAATAGCATGCAGCATGTATTTTTACTGCTTCAATTTTAAGAGGGGGATAAAAAATGATTATTAAGAAAATAATTTTACAGAACTTCAGAGGGTTTGACGAGAAAGAGTTTGCTTTTGATGGAAAGAGTGCGGTTTTATTTGGGGAAGATGGAAGTGGAAAAACTGCCGTACTAGATGGAATTAATATGCTGGTAGAGGATATTTTGTATGCAGCAGTGAATCAAGAAAAGAAGAAATACATCGTAATGGGTGAAGAAGATATAAAAGAAAACGAGAGACTCGCAAAGTTAAATGTTACGTTGAATTTAAAAATACTTGACCAGGATTTTGATTATGAGACTGTCCGAGAGAGAAATGGAATTCATCAGGAGTATCTAGACACCAATGCAGTGATTTTTGGAACCATGTTTACGCGCAGTTATGTTGGTGGCGAAAAAGTCGGCAGTAATGGTGCAGTGGAATACGATTTTAATGATAAAAATATGCCAGTGTATGCGTACTATAAAACTGGAAGAAGTGTAGGTAAGAACATAGCCAGTAAGGTGAATCAGAATAATAAGCTGGGTGCATTTGAGTTTGGACAAGAAAATAGTATGGATATAGAAGATTACGATAAGTGGTTCGCTGGAAGGATTAAGTGCCAAGATTTATGGGAAGCGAAAGATAATGGAGCGTATTCAGGCGAAGAGCAAAAGTTTCTTGCGTTAGTTGGCGATCTGGCACGAAGGATGGTTCTGGCAAACCCAAGTAGAGAAAATCCTTTTGAAGGAAACGGGATTGTGTTGATTGATGAGATTGAGGGACAGCTTAGTGAGGACTGGCAAGGAAAAATGGTATCTTGGCTAGTGAGTGCTTTTCCAAATGTGCAGTTTATCATTACTAGTAAGTCAAAGACAGTAGTAGATGGGATAGAGGACAGAGTGAATGTACATAAATTGTAGGCAGGGAAATACTTTTAATAGGAATAACATTCCAATGTGGAAAATAGTATGAATAAGATGAATGGATTGACATAAAAAAAAAACTGGTGTTATAATGTATCGGAATTGGATAGTTAGAGTGCGAAAAGGACTTTCTAGGGCAGAAAGAGTTTTTACATGCGATTGGAGGGAATAGAAAGACGATGAAAAAGGATAGATTAGATGTTGTGGTGCTTTCTTTGATTTCATCTCTGGTGCTTTCAAGCTGTCAGACTACTTCAGGTGGGGCAGGGCAAGTGAAAGTGGATAAACCTTTAGTCACCGATGTTGAGACAGTAAAAGAGAATGGTATAACAAAAGAGAAAGTAAAAGAATTCGTGAAAGAACATGAAGATGAATATGGCGATATGATTTACGATTTGAAAAATAATGAGATACATATCGAAGAAAAAACATTTAAGAACCAGACACTATATTTCTTTTTATATACACCAAACAATTATTGGGAGACAACGTTATACCAGATAAGAGAAACGGAAGGCGTCATAGAAGGGCTTGATTATATTTCATCAGGAGCAACGGATTATTTTAATTTTGATATCATTTCCATATCAGAAGGAGACTTTATAACCGTATATTCGGCAAGCCATATGGGAAATGGAAGTCTGGAGCTTGTGGAATTAGGTAGTATACCTGAGCGAAAAGCAGGAGAAGTACCTGATTATGAACTTTATGCAATTGACAATCACTTTGAGGAAATGGAAAGCAAGACAGGGAAAACAACATCTAAAATATTTCAAGATGGAATTTTAACTCCTGAATATAAAGATGTCAATAATGATGGGAACACAGATGTAATTTTAAATGGTGTGTTACAGGAGTATGAGTTTAATAAAGAAACCAACCAAGAGGAATTGCAAAAATCAGAGAAGGTCTGTGAAGTATATTTGTTTAATCCAAAAGATAAGACATTTACATTGCAATCGGATAATGATTTACGGGAGAAAAAGCCATTATCTATAGGTGATACCGTGATAAACAATCATGATTTGTTAAATGATTCACCATGCACAGAATATAAAGTACAGGACATTTATCAGTACCAGGGAGAACCTAAGAAAATAGTAGAATATAAAGATGAGTACGGAACTTACAGACATTATCTTGTGTATGAAGGAATTATTTATGTGGTGATAAATGATAAGCCAGAACTTGGGCAAGAAGAAGTTGATAAGGCTGAATATATCGACTATGTCATTTTAACTAACGACATATATTCCTTGAGCATTGGTATTCAAGTGGGAATGAGTGAGGAAGAGCTTACTGAAACAGGTATTGACTTTGCTGTTATAAAGAATGGTGATGACTTAGATAGTGAATTCCTAAGTGGAAGGACTGGTTATCTACGAAAAATGAAAATTGCGTATGATACCATTTATTATGGAGAAAGTTCTTATGACGAAAATATTGCAATTGCAGTTATCGTAAAGGATGGAAAAGTTGTCAGAATCACAAGTGATAAGTTATATTAAATGTATGTTATGAGGCAAAACTGGACACCCTATTCAAATATCAGAAAGGGTGATTCCATGGAATTGCATGATGGTGATACGCTATATTTTTCAGAAAATGGTCATGTATATAGTGGTAAGGCGATGAATGTGACGGAGAATACATTTCAGCTGGACTGTTACGGTGGTTGTGAGGGCTTTTATACCATAAGCCGTTATGAACTTGGAAGAAATTATTTTTGGAGAAGAGAAGATGTAATATTTAGACCATAAAAGGAGCGTTACTATTTTCATTACGAAAATAGTGATGCTCCATTTTTGTATGCTCTGGTATTATTAAAAAAGCCGTATTTGATTCTTTTTACTAAGACCAAATTTCTTTATACTAACCTATATCAATTACGAAATAGGAGGAAGAAAAATGGAAGGGAAAGAAAGATACGAATTAAATAGAGAGTTAGCACAGATGTTAAAGGGTGGAGTGATTATGGATGTTACAACACCTGAACAGGCCCAAATTGCACAGCGTGCCGGAGCCTGCGCTGTTATGGCATTAGAAAGAATTCCAGCAGATATTCGGGCAGCAGGAGGCGTTTCTAGAATGAGCGATCCAAAAATGATTCGTGGAATCCAAGAGGCAGTAACTATTCCAGTTATGGCAAAATGTAGAATTGGTCATTTTGTAGAAGCCCAGATATTAGAGGCAATTCAAATAGATTACATAGATGAGAGTGAGGTACTATCACCAGCAGACAATTTATATCATATTGATAAACGCAAATTCAAAGCACCATTTGTATGTGGAGCAAAAGACCTTGGAGAAGCATTAAGACGAATCGAGGAAGGCGCATCTATGATTCGTACAAAGGGAGAACCAGGAACTGGTGATGTCATTCAGGCAGTTCAGCATATGCGTAAGATAAATGCACAGATAAGTCAGATCGTTTCCATGAGTGAGGACGAATTGTATGAGCAGGCAAAAGCACTCAGAGTATCCTATTCTTTGGTTCAGTATGTGCATGAACACAAGAGACTTCCTGTTGTGAATTTTGCTGCAGGAGGAGTAGCTACACCAGCAGATGCAGCGCTTATGATGCAATTAGGAGCGGAAGGCGTGTTCGTTGGATCTGGAATCTTTAAGTCTGGCAATCCTGAGAAGAGAGCAAGTGCAATCGTACAGGCAGTGACAAATTATCAAGATAGAGAACTATTAGCGAAAGTTTCAGAAGATTTAGGAGAAGCGATGGTCGGAATCAATGAACAGGAAATCGCACTATTGATGGCACAAAGAGGGGAGTAAATACAATATGAAGATTGGCGTTTTAGCATTACAAGGTGCTTTTGCGGAACATATTCGCGTATTAACTTCTCTTGGAGCAGAATGTGTGGAACTGAGACAACAAAAGGATTTAGAACAGAAGCTCGAGGGAATTGTACTGCCAGGTGGTGAGAGTACGGTACAGGGAAAGCTGCTAAAGGAACTTGGTATGTTTGAATCATTAAAGAAAATGATTGAAGATGGAATACCCGTTCTTGCAACTTGTGCAGGTATGATTTTGCTGGCAGAGAGAATTGAAGGACAGGATGAGGTGTATCTTCAGACGTTGCCAGTGACAGTGAAACGGAATGCGTATGGCAGGCAGCTTGATAGTTTTTATACAGAGGAAACATTTGATGGGTTAGGAAAGGTGCCTATGTCTTTTATTCGAGCACCGTATATTACGAAAGTGGAAGATGGAGTGAGAATACTGTCAAAAGTGGATGGAAATGTGGTAGGTGTTCAGTATAAGAACCAGATTGCGGTTTCATTTCACCCAGAATTGGATGCGGATATGCGGGTACATGAATGGTTTTGTAAGATGTGTGGATAATTTCGAGGTCTGGCAATTTTATTTTGAATGAAAAAGGAGCTGTACACTAATTACTTAGTGAGACAGCTCCCAAACGCTTGATATAGCCAAAGAAAAAAAAGGCTGTTATTTTACTCTTTTTCTTCTTTCAGAAAAATCGGAATAAACTGCATTCTTGGGTAGTGTTTGTGGAGGAGATTGTAAACTTCTTTGTTGACGATATATCAAGGGTCTAGTTTTGTATTCATGTCTTCTCCATCATCTAGATGCTTTTGTGCGATTTCTTCATCAAAATAACCACCGTCTTGTTCTTTTGTCTGATTTAAACCAACAAGTTGATCTAATGTTTTCTGGCTTATATAAAATGGTTCTTTATAATACCAGTACCGTTCCATTCTACAATGCTCACATATCCTTATATACTTTCTTTATTGCATCTTTCATTTAAAAATTTCCCTCTATAGAAAATCAGACGGCTTGATGCCAACAGCCATCAAACCATCTGGTTTAAAAAGCGATATTTTTACAGTATCTGCATTTTGCTCTTTTTCCTCTTTTAAGAATATCGGAATAAATTGCATTCTTGGGTAGTGTTTGTGGAGAAGAGTGTAGGCTTCTTTGCTCAGAATATACCAAGGTTCTACTAACGATGCAGGCATTTCTGCTCCATTTTGTTCTTTAAATATTGTACCACTCGTTTCTCTTGTCTGATTTAAACCTTTGAGTTGCTCCAACGTTGCACCACTTATGCAATATGGCTCTGATTTATAATGATAATGTGGCAATCCACAATTTCTACAAAAATCAAATAATTCCATCTTGTTGTCTTCAGCAAATCCATGTATGACATTTTCTGGCTTAATCTGATAGCATACTGTTTCATTTCTTTTTGTAATTACTTTTTGAAAATCATTCTCTGATGCTAAATGATTTTCTATAAGTAATTTTTTTACCTCTTCATGAAATGCATATCCAATCATTAATTGAGCATATTTCCTTTTTTTAAATTCAGATGCTGGAATTTTATAAATTTTATTTTGAATCAATCCAATCTGATGGTACCAGTCTGGTTTTTCACAACAAGGTCCTTCATAGTCACTGTCACTGATTGTTTCGTATGGATACGCAAAATATCCAAAATCAACCAGATATGCTACTGCCTGTTCGTAGTCTTTTTTGGTATAGTCGGTTTCTAAAATACGTTGTTCTTTAATATAAAAACCTTGATAATTTTCCATTGCACATTTGGATGCATATGTTTTGAATAATTTATGTGCATACTGATAATCTTCTGATAAAATCGGTATTCGATATAATTCCAGTTCCTCATTAATCAGATATTTTTGCATTTTCCTTTTGAATTCATTATAAAGCAAGTTATCTTCTCTTTTTTTATTAGTACAATGTACGTTACATTTTACATATTGCTTCAATCTTTCCACACCTCATTCAGATATTTTAATGCATATTTTCCCAATGCCGGCATATCCTTATAGACTTCTTTTATTGCATCTTTCATTTCTGCTTTAGTTAGAGTTTGATAAGCATATCTATACTTAATCTGATCTCTCCATCTTTTTGTTATAGTCTTATGCAACTTCTTACCAACCGGAACTGCCATCATTTCCGATTGCTTCAAGACTTTCTTCGCCTTTTTATTACTAAACATCTTCCCTGTTTTCAAAAACCGCTTCTCAATCACATGATGTACTTCTACATTTTTCGTCCCCTTAAACACCTTCTTCAATTTCCCATATGTACCAACTGTCAAATACTTAGCAGTCTTAAAATGCTTTGCTTTATCAGCAACTTTAATTAACTTACGAGCACCTTTCGTTCCTTTTGCAGCCTTAACTATTTTACCACCTTTCGCCACATAAGAACCTGGGGCAAATGGGACAAAGACAGATGCAACATCCCATGCCAAAAAGCCAAGATTTAACCAGCTTGGATTCGACACCATACCTTTCAGACTTACTGCAATACTTGCTGCATCTACAAGAGTTTCCACAATATTACCCGATGCATCTCCAAACATAACCGGATTATTCACCGCATAGGTAAACAGATTTGGATACGCAATGGAAATATACTGGTCTGCGCTTAACATTCTTCCCACCTGGGGATCGTAATACCTGCTTAACAAGTAGTAGAACCCTGTTTCCACATCAAAATAATAACTGCGGTATCTGAATGGATTGATTCTCGCCAATGCTTCGTTACCGGTAACAGATACGTTTTTTTCCATTTACCGTTTTTACAATCCTGTTTCCATCATAATCATATCCATAACTTGCTTCTAGTTCCTTTCCATAAAGGTTGCTAAGTCGTCTTCCAAATGTCCATTCCAACTGCATTCCGTCACGATAGGAGAGTGGATTGCCAATTTCATCGTAAATTATATTCTGCCCATCGTATTCCGTCAAGAGATCGTTCCATTGGTTTGTATATCCTTCCATTCCGTTATATTACTTTGTTCATATTGAAAGTCCATCTGCCAGCTTTCAATTTCCTGTTGAGCTGTATTGTGAATTTCCAGTTCTAAAATACATCCTGTATTCCACCTGCTTTGTATGTATGGAGTAACGGAATACGTATCTTCTTTTACTTCCTTTAGTATTCCTAACCGTTCATAATAATCTGGAATAGCTGGTGTTTCTTCATAACTGCTGATTACACCAAAGCTTACGGACTGTCCTGGTTGAATATCCTGGTTATAGCCGGCATTTTTTATACGGTACGTTTCGTCTTCCCTTGCTGTAATGGAAGCGTTCCAGATCTGCTCATACTGATCTTCTGATTCATACTCAATCATCCAGTTTTTTATGGTTTTATCTCCAGTATTGGTTATGGTAATTTCGGCTTTATAATGTTTCTCCCATTTCACCCTCCCGTATTTGATTTATAATCGATAAGCTGAACCATTTCTCGAAATTTCTCGGTATATTCCATGCTATTTTACTGGTACAGGAGAAGAAAAAAATTCGCTATAATAACACTAGTAGAAAAAGGTAATGTAAAGGAGACCAGCTATGAAGCAACAGTTAGAAGAAATAGAACAAGTAATTGAAAAAGGTCCATACAAACCAACCTGGGCATCCTTATCCAGATGGAGAGTCCCACAGTGGTTTCAGGAGAAAAAGTTTGGAATTTTCATACACTGGGGAGTGTATAGTGTGCCAGCTTATGACAATGAGTGGTATTCAAGAAACATGTATATAGAAGGGATGAAGCCTTATGAGCATCATATCAAGACATATGGTCCTCAAAAAGAGTTTGGCTACAAGGATTTCATTCCTATGTTTCAGGCAAAACAGTTTCATCCTGATGAGTGGGCGAAGATTTTCAAAGAATCAGGAGCACAATACGTCTTCCCAGTAGCAGAACACCATGATGGATTTCAAATGTATAAGAGTAGCATTTCTAAGTGGAATGCCTATGAAATGGGGCCAAAGAGAGATATTTTAGGTGAACTGAAAGCAGCACTTGAAAAAGAAGGACTTGTGTTCTGTACCTCCTCTCATCGTGCCGAGCACTGGTTTTTTATGTCACACGGGAAGAAATTTGATAGTGATATAAAAGAACCGCTAAAGCGTGGAGACTTTTACTGGCCAGCCATGCCAGAAGCCGAGCTTCACGATATACAAAGTAAACCATATCCCTCCGAAGAATATTTACAGGACTGGTTAATCAGAACATGTGAAATAATTGATAACTATCAGCCACGGCTTTTGTATTTTGACTGGTGGATTCAGCATGAAGCATTTAAACCATACTTGTTAAAACTAGCAGCTTATTATTACAATCGTGGAGAAGAATGGGGAACGCCAGTGGCACTTTGTTACAAACACGATGCTATGATGTTTGGCAGTGCCATCGTGGAAGTAGAACGTGGAGGTTTTGCAGATGTGAAACCATATGCATGGCAGACAGACACTGCAGTTGCAAGAAATTCATGGTGTTATGCAGATTCGCTTGACTATAAGAGCAGCAAAGAAATTATTTGGCAGCTCATTGATGTGGTTAGTAAAAATGGAAATCTTCTATTAAATATAGGACCAAAAGCAGACGGTACAATCCCAGAAGGAGACCAGTTGATACTGAAAGAGATTGGCGATTGGCTTAAGATAAATGGAGAAGCAATTTACAATTCTAAGGTATGGAGAAAATCCAAGGAAGGGCCAACTAAGACAGAAGAGGGACAGTTTATGGATGGAAAACCACCTGTATACACAAAAGAGGATTTTCGATTTACCGTAGCAAATGGCTGTATTTATGCATTTGCAATGGAGTATCCAGAGGATGGAGAGGTAAACATAAAGTCTCTCAAAAAATCTGATAATCAAGACCTTCCAGAATTTTATGGCTTAATCAAACAGGTTTCTGTACTTGGTTATGAGGAACAACCACAATTTGAAGTGTTAGAAGATGGTTTACATATTAGAACAAAATCTGTTAAGAGTGAGTATCCAGTTGTTTTTAAAATAGAAGTGATATAGGAGGAAAAATAATGGCAGAGAGAGTTTGGAATCATAACAAAATTGCTTTTGGAGGAGATTATAATCCAGAACAGTGGAGTGAGGATGTATGGGAAGAAGATATGCGGCTGTTTAAGCTTGCTCATATTGATACGGTCACTCTTAATGTATTTTCCTGGGCAAATTTACAGCCAGATGAAGAAACGTACAATTTTGAAAAATTAGACAAGATTATGAATATGGTTCGTGATAATGGGCTAAAGGTTTGTCTTGCAACCTCGACTGGAGCCCATCCTGCTTGGATGGCAAAGAAATATCCAGAAATACTACGAACTGAATTTAATGGCATGAAACGAAAATTTGGAGGACGTCATAATAGCTGTCCGAACAGTCTGGTGTATCAGAAATATGCCACAAGACTAGCAGAAAAATTAGCAGAACGATACCAGAATTATGACAATATTATAGGCTGGCATGTATCCAATGAATTTGGACAAGAGTGTTACTGTGAAAATTGCGAGAAGGCATTTCGTGTCTGGCTAAAGAAAAAATATCATACAATCGAAGAAGTGAATCGAGTATGGAACACATCTTTCTGGGGACATACATTCTACGATTGGGATGAAATTGTACTGCCCAACTTATTAAGTGAACATTTTGAAGCAGAACGAAGCATGTTCCAAGGTATTTCCCTTGATTACAAACGATTTAACTCAGACAGCATGTTAAATTGTTACCGTATGGAATACGATGCAATCAAGAAGATTACACCGAATATCCCAGTTACCACGAATTTGATGGGATTTTACAGACCATTAGACTATCAGAAATGGGCAAAATATTTAGATTTCGCATCATGGGATAATTATCCTTCTTACAACGATTCTGTTGCTCAGAATGCAATGAACCATGATTTGATTCGTGGATTAAAGAGTGGTAAACCATTTATTCTAATGGAACAGACTCCAAGTGTTACAAACTGGCAGCCATATAATGCACTGAAGCGTCCAGGAGTGTTAAGACTTCAAAGTTATCAGGCAGTTGCTCATGGCTCAGATTCTATTATGTTCTTCCAGATGCGAAGAAGCATTGGAGCTTGTGAAAAATACCATAGTGCCGTAATCGATCATTGTGGACATGAGAATACTAGGGTATTCAAAGAAGTAACTCAGATTGGAGAAGAACTTGAACGCATTGGAGATTGTATTCTTGGAGCGAGAGAAGAAGCGAAAGTAGCTATCGTATTTGATTGGGATAATTGGTGGGGAATTGAGTTATCCGCTGGTCCAACGGTAGAAATGAAATACCGAGACGAAGTAACTCGTTATTACACTGCACTGCATGAACAGAATATTGCCACAGACATTATTAGTGTCGAAGAGGATTTGACTAAGTATGATGTAGTAATCGCACCTATTTTGTATATGACAAAAGGAAATTATGATGAAAAAATCCGTACTTATGTAAAGAATGGAGGAACCTTTGTTACTACCTTCTTTAGCGGATACGTCAATGAAAATGATTTGGTGATTACAGGTGGTTATCCAGGAAAACTTAGAGATATCTTAGGAATCTGGGTAGAGGAATCCGATGCACTTCCACCAGAATTCTATAATCATTTTGATTTTGAAAGAAAAGAGCATAGATGTGAGCTGCTATGCGATTTAATGCATTTGGAAGGAGCGGAATCCTTGGCAGAGTATAAAGAAGACTTCTATAAGGGAATGCCAGTTATTACGAAGAATTCTTATGGTTCGGGATATGCTTATTATGTAGGAACCCGTTCGGATGAGAGTTTTTATCATGATTTTATAAAGAGACTCTGCCTGGAAAAGCAGATTAAGCCGGAAGCGGATGTGCCAGAAGGAATAGAAGCGGTAAGTCGAAAAACAGAAGAACACTGCTATTTATTCTTGCTGAATCATACAGAAGTTGAAAAAAAAGTCACAATAGAGAAAGATTGCATCGAGATTCTTACTGGAATGGAGTATAATAAGAACGATGCTATCAGCTTAGAGAAAAAGGGGGTAGCAATTTTACAGATATAAGAGGGGATGCGTTTGTTACAGAAGCTAAGAAGATGTATACGAAATATAAAGATACGGGAAAAAATGCTGCTGATTTATTTTATCGGCGGAATTTTGCCCATGTTGTGTGTCATTTTATATAATAATCATGCTACAAAGAAAATGCTGATACAGCAGACCATGGAGTCGGAAGCAGCAGAATTATCGCTTATGAAAGATGCTATGTATGAAAATATTCGTGTCATTTCAGATGTATCAAAACGTCTTTATTTTGATAAAAAGATAGAAAAAATTGCATTTACAAAATACAAAAATTATGAAGAACTTTTAGACGACTACAATAGCTATAATAAGATTACAGATTGCCTGAAAGCTTATTATCAGGAGATTGCTTTTATTAAGATCTATCTGGATAATCCAACTATATCTAATACGGCAAATTTCATATACGCAGAAGCCTCTACGAAACAGGAGTATTGGTATAAGAAAACCATAGAGGCGAAAGGAAACGTGTACTGGTCATATGTCAATGATACTTTAACCAAGAAAAAGTCCCTTAGGCTGTCTCGTGTATTATATACTCAGGATATGCGGCAAGTTGGTGTGCTCTCGATTGTAATGCAGAATAAGAGAACGGAATTACCGATTGCAAACAGGAAAACAAAAACCCTTTTGTTATATAATAACAATGAAATTGTACATAGTAATTTTAAGGAACAGAATTATTATCAAATTATTGATATTATAAAAGATCGTTCGGAAAAGGTTTACTATGGGAAGGCCATATACAAAGGACAGGAATGTTTTCTTGTCCTTGTTCGGGTTCAGCCAGATTACTCAGAGAATTATTTTACTCTCGCCAGTATTGGGCCTTATGAACAGATTACCAAGGATGTGAATCGAACAAGTATGGCAGAATGTTTGCCGTTTCTAATCTGTATTGTCATAGCAGGATGTTGTATCGCGGCATTTTCGTATCATTTCAGCAGACAGATTAATCAGTTCCAGGAAACAATGCATGAGGCGGCAATTGGTAACTTTAATACTGTGCTTCACCTAGAGGGAAAAGATGAACTTTCTATGCTCTATGAAGATTTGAATATTATGATTGAGGATATTAAACATCTGATGGATGAAGTAGTCGCAGAGCAGGTACAGAAAGAAAAGTTAAATGCCAGACAGAAAGAGGTCGAATTTAAGATGCTTGCTAGTCAGATTAATCCGCATTTTCTTTATAATACTTTGGAGACCATTCGTATGAAAGCTATTGTGAATAAGCAGTCAGAGATTGCAGAGTTAGCGAAAATGCTGGCTAAGATTATGCGAAGAAATATTCAGGTTGGGGAACAGCTGGTGACGTTGGAATCAGAATTAAAGCTGGTGGAGTATTATCTGAAAATTCAGTTTTATCGTTTTGGTGATCGAATACAGTCTGAGATTATCGTAGATGAGGATGTAGACATAGACTGCTTAATTATGCCATTGATTATCCAGCCACTTGTGGAAAATGCATTTGTTCATGGATTGGAATCTATGGATACGGAAGGAAAACTGCTTATTCATGTCAGTTGTGATTCGGATATGATAATTACTGTTGAGGATAATGGTAGTGGAATATCGCCAGATAAGCTGTTGGAAATTATGAAAAATCTAAATGATTTTGAAACATTAGACCGAACCCACATCGGAATAAGCAATGTAAATCAGCGAATAAAGCTTCAGTATGGTGAGGATTTTGGACTGACAATTGCTAGTAAAGAGGGAGAGGGAACAAAGGTTACATTAAAAATTCCAAAAGTGAAATAAAGCGGAATCAAATTAATAGGGTAAATTGTATCAAGATTTTGGTGTAGTCATATTTCACTTTTAATTCTATAATTTTAACAAGAGAAACAGGAGAGGAGCGATAAGAAGATGGAGGAAGCAAAGTCAAAAAAGGTTACGGGTGCGTTACTAGTAGCCGTTCGAATTGTTACCATATTACTTGTGGTATGTTTGTTCGTACCTGGATTGAATCCTTCAAAAATATCAGGGTTAATCAATAAGAATTTATCCCTGTTTACGTCAGGTTTGTTTTATAATCAGTTAACGAATAATTTTGGACGATGTATCAACAAAGGATGGGTACAGGAATCTACCTTGCATATTGTATTTGTATCCAGTTTGGTTATGATAATTGGTATTGCAATTTGTGCAGCAGGTGGATGTATGTCACTTGGAGAAAGAAAGTTAAGAAAGTTAGGTTCTTATTTTTCCACGTTAGGAGCGTTAATAGCAGGAGTAAGCTTTATTGGTATTTATGTTGCTTACACGCAGTTACAGAATACAGGTAATCTGAAAAAAGTTGCACCAGTTTTACCAAACGGATTTACAATACTTCTTATTTTAGTTATAATTATGCTGATTTTATCCGTGATGGAACTTATTATTCTGCCAAAACCTAATCAGGATGATAAGTACGAGATGCTTCCAAAATATCAGCTTTTCTTATTGTTATTACCATTTATTTCGTTATGTTTTGTATTCAGTTATCTTCCTTTAGCCGGATGGCGTTTTGCGTTCTTCCAATATAAAGCAGGAGATACACTTACAATGGATAAGTTTGTAGGATTTAAATGGTTTGCATATCTATTTAAAAATGCTGCAACTCGTCGAGATATTGTTCGAGTAATCCGTAACACTTTGGCAATGAGTTTCTTAAACATTGCAATGTTATGGGTGCCTATGACATTTGCTATTTTCTTGACAGAAATCAAAAGTAACAGATTCCGAAGATTTGTACAGATTTTTACCACTATACCAAACTTTATCAGCTGGGTACTGGTTTATGCGGTAGCCTTTGCTATCTTTTCTACAGACGGATTTTTAAGTACTACTTTAGTAGATGCAGGTATTATGTCAGAAGGAAAAAACTTCTTACTTGGAAGTAACCATGTCTGGTTAAAGATGTTTGGCTGGGGAATGTGGAAGTCACTTGGATGGAATGCAATTATTTACATAGCAGCCATATCTGGTATTGACCAGCAGCTCTATGAAGCAGCAACTGTAGATGGTGCGGGACGATTCCAGCGAATGTGGAATATTACAGTTCCAAGTCTGATGCCTACGTTCTGCGTACTTTTATTATTAGCAGTAGCAGGTATCTTAAATAATGGTTTGGAGCAGTACTTAGTATTCCAGAACGCTGACAATGCACAATACATCAATGTACTTGATTTATATGTTTATAAATTAGGTATTGGAAAAGGTATCATCCCACTGTCAACAGTAGTTGGTATGGCAAAATCAATTATCAGTGTTGTTCTGTTATTTGTAGCCAATAAAATATCAAAAGCAGTTCGTGGTGAAAGTATTGTATAAGGAGGGATAAGCATATGGAGGCAACAGAAACAAAGAAGAAAAAATACAAGCCTAAGAAAAGGCAGTATCGTTTAAAACCAGGAGATTATGTATTTAATATTATCAATTACACTGTGTTTTTCATTTTTACACTAATATGCATATTCCCGTTCTATTATTTGTTTATCAATACAATTAGTGACAATGATTTAGTTCGTATTGGTGCAATTAAATTCTTCCCACAGGGGATACATTTTAAGAATTATATGGCACTGAAAAATGTAAGTGCGCTAGGTACTTCCATTATTGTTTCATTAGCGAGAACTGTAATAGGAACAGCACTAATGGTTATGGCTTCTGGTTTAACAGGATATCTGGTTACACAGAAGGAAATGTGGAAGAGAAGCTTCTGGTATCGATTTATCGTAATTACCATGTATTTTAATGCAGGCTTAATTCCATGGTTCTTAACAATGAGTATGTTAGGTTTAACCAATAACTTTATGGCTTATATCATTCCAAGTATTGTGCAGCCATACAACATCATCTTAGTAAAGACTTACATAGAGTCAATTCCACATGAATTAGAGGAAAGTGCAAAAATAGATGGGGCAGGTTACTTTACTATATTTAGGAAAATTATCTGGCCGTTATGTAAACCAATCCTTGCAACGATTGCCATATTTGGTGCGGTAGGTCATTGGAACTCCTTTACAGATTCCTTGATGCTTATGCCAAATGCGCCACAGCTTCAGACTGTGCAGCATAAGCTGTATATCTATCTGCAACAAAGCTCTAATCTGGCAGCTATTATGAAGTCGGGCGGTGGTGCTAGTGTATCAGCAGGTTTACAAGCAGATTTGCTAAATGCCAAGACTATAAAATATACAATTTCAACAGTTACCATTATACCAATCGTTTCAGTATACCCATTTATGCAGAGATATTTTGAAAAAGGTATTATGTTAGGAGCTGTGAAAGGCTGATTTATTTTTCCCTTTTGTACTTAAGTAAAGGAAGGGAATGGATAAATAGAAAAACTATTTTTATATGAAAGAGGGAGAATCTATGAGAAAAAAATTTCTAGCGATTCTGTTGTCTTGCTCCATGGTATTTTCATTATCCGCATGTGGCAGTAATTCAACAAAAACCGTAAAAGATGAGCCAAATGCTACGACAGAGGCAGATGCAGATTTGGAAGACATCATTCCAGAGAAAACAGTAACTTTGGATGTATTTACACAATTAGCAAACTACTCAGGAGAGCAAATTGGATGGTTTGCAAAAATAATGCTTGATAAATTCAATGTAAAATTAAATATTATTCCTGACCCAGCAAATGAAGGTGTATTTGCAACACGTATGGAATCTGGAAACCTTGGTGATATTGTCATCTTCGGTGGTGATATGGATAAATACAATCAGGCAGTTAAAAAAGACATGTTATTTGACTGGAACGATGAAGACTTATTAACAGATTATGGTCCATACATAAAAGAACATATGCCATATGCATTAGAGAATAATAAGGAACTTTCAGGCGGTAAAGTTTATGGATTTGGTTTTGATGTTGGTACAAATCCAGATGATTTAAAGGGATTTGATTATCACCCAGACATCCGTTATGACTTATACAAAGAAATCGGCAGTCCTAAGATTAATACATTAGAGGACTATATCGATGTATTGGATAAAATGGTAAAGGCTTGTCCAAAGTCAGATTCAGGTAAACAAACTTATGGTGTTTCTTTATTCCCAGACTGGGATGGAGATATGGTTATGTTCGTTAAAGCAACAGCAGCTCTATATGGATGGGAATTTGGATTTGGTCTTTACAATGTAAATACTCAGGAATTCCAGGGTTGTTTAAACGATAATAGTGAATATTTAAGATGTTTAAAATTCTATCATGAGTTATACAAGAGAGGTTTATTAGATCCAGACTCCTCTACACAGACATATGACAACTGTATCGAAGATTATACAGATGGTGCTGCATTCTTTAACTTATTTGCTTGGATGGCTGCTGTTCAATATAACACTCCAGAGCATTTAAAAGAAGGCAAAGCAATGCTTGCTGTTCCTGCTGAAGATTCGAAACCTTTAGTAAATGGTACAAATGTCTATGGTGGCAACCGTATCTTTTCAATTGGTGCAAACACAGAGTATCCTGAATTATGTATGGCAATCCTTAATTGGTTATCTACTCCAGAAGGAACTATGGTAAGTGAATATGGTCCTCAGGGTGTAACTTGGGATTACAATGCAGATGGTAAAATAGAGTTCACAGAATTAGGTAAAAAAACAAGTAAAGATGAAAATACAGAAATGACAGGTGGTTATACTGGTACATTTAAAGATGGACGTAACCAGATGAATAACAGAACTTGGGCTCTTGACGCTGAAAACCCAGATTCCAACGGTGAAACATACAATAAAGATAAGTGGGAAAGTGAATTAAATGCGCCTGTGTCTGAAATTCAAGAACAGTGGCGTAAAGATACCGGTGCTCCAAATACAAATGAGTATTATGCAAAAAGAGATTATTCTTTGATTCTTGGCACTACATTTAATTTCACAACAAAAGATGATGAATTACAAGTTGTATGGAATCAGGTTGCTACATGTATCAAAGAGAATTCATGGAAAGCAATCTATGCGAAAGATGATGCTGAGTATGCTAAGATTGTAAAGAATATGCAGTCTAAAGCAAAAGAATATGGATATGATCAGTGTATTGACTATCTAAAGAAAGAAGCACAAAGAAGAAAAGCTTGCGAAGATGCTGTTAAGAAGATGGAGTAATTCCGTATCATTTATTTTGATAATCTCATATTATCTTATATATTGGCGGGTACCTTTTGGGTATCTGCCTTTTTTCTTGCATTTATGAAGTGTTATAATTTACAAAAACAGCGAACTTATGAAGAACTGTAGGACGTTATTTGAATACATGGAGTATGTAGAAAAGGTACGTAAGTATACATCTATAATGAACATCAATCAGGCTGTGGAAAGGGCTGTGAATGAGAGCATAAAGGAAGGTATACTGAGTGATTTTTTATTAAAGAATAAAGCGGAGACGATTCAGATGAGTATATTTGAATATGAAGAAGAAAAAATCTAGTATTTTTTAGCTAAATTCAGGTGCAAAGAAGTATGTTAAAAAGGACATGAAAAATATAAAGGCTTATAAGCTAAAAAATGATATTTCAGGCTTTTCATTTGACTTTTTTTCGGTTATAATACACTTAGGAATTAGGAAAGCAAAGAAGGGAACAAGTAAGTTTCGAATACGTTTTATAGAGAACAGCCGGTTGGTGCAAGGCTTTAAACGCTCGAATCTGAATACATCCTGGAGCTGCAGCCTGAACATTAGTATAAGTAGGGTTCGCTGGGAACGCCCAATACAGCGTGCGAGTGTGTTTGCACTCAGTGAGGAAAATTTCGCGAGGAATTTTTATAACCAGAGGTGGTACCGCATACTATGCCCTCTGCATCGATTTACGATGCAGAGGTTTTTTCTTTATAGAAAATTACGTTCTGTTCTATTTTCTATAAATCAAAAAAGTTCCTAAGAAAAAGGGCAAGATGCACATCCTGTTCCGCATCATGCATACTTAATTCTATTCGATGTTTTAAGCTTTTAGATACACCATTGCGTTAAAAGATAGCGCATACGAAAGGAGAATAACAATGACTATTTATGATGAGTTAGTAGCCCGTGGTCTGATAGCACAGGTTACAGATGAAGAAGAAATCAAAACATTAGTAAATGAAGGAAAAGCAACTTTCTATATTGGATTCGACCCAACTGCTGATTCCTTGCATGTAGGACACTTTATGGCACTTTGCCTTATGAAACGTCTTCAGATGGCTGGTAACAAGCCAGTTGTATTAATCGGTGGAGGTACGGGATATATTGGTGATCCTTCTGGAAGAACAGATCTTCGAAGCATGATGACACCAGAGATGATTCAGCATAACTGTGACTGCTTCAAAAAGCAGATGGAACGTTTTATCGAATTTGGTGAAGACAAAGCGATTATGGTAAATAATGCAGACTGGTTATTAAAGTTAAACTATATCGACGTACTTCGTGAAGTTGGTCCATGCTTCTCTGTAAATAATATGCTTCGTGCAGAGTGCTACAAACAAAGAATGGAAAAAGGATTATCCTTCTTAGAGTTTAACTACATGATTATGCAGTCTTACGATTTCTATCACTTATACAAGCACTACGGTTGTAATATGCAGTTTGGAGGAGATGACCAATGGTCAAATATGTTAGGCGGTACTGAGTTAATCCGTAAGAAATTAGGTAAAGATGCTTACGCTATGACAATCACACTTCTTACAAACTCAGAAGGTAAGAAGATGGGGAAAACAGCAAGCGGTGCAGTATGGCTAGATCCGAACAAGACATCTCCATTCGAGTTCTTCCAGTACTGGAGAAACGTTGGTGATAACGATGTATTAAGATGCATCCGTATGTTAACATTCCTTCCATTAGAGCAGATTAACGAAATGGATAGCTGGGAAGGAAGTCAGTTAAATCAGGCGAAAGAAATTCTTGCATATGAACTTACAAAATTAGTTCATGGTGAAGAAGAAGCAGAAAAAGCAAAAACAGCTTCTCATGCCTTATTTGCAGGTGGTTCAGACGATTCTAATATGCCAACAACAGAAATTACAGCTGATCAGCTTACAGATGGTGCAATCGGCATCATGGATTTAATGTTAGCTTGCAAATTAGTACCTTCTAAGAGTGAAGCAAGACGTTTAATCCAGCAGGGTGGCGTATTCGTAAATGACAACAAAGTTGAAGCAATTGATTTTAAAGTAACAGAAGAAATGTTAAAAGAAAATGTTAAAATTAGAAAAGGGAAGAAGAAATTCCATAAAGCAATTATGCAATAAAATTATGTAATTATTTATTGTAAACAGGAATCCATGCGGTGAAAAAAACTGCATGGATTTTGTTTAGTAAAAAGAGTTATATGTCAAAAATTGATACAAATGGGTGACGAATGACTAAATATATGCTATAATGTGAAAAACTAGTGTGATTCATAATGGATATAAACAATAGAAATGCGGGGGACGTTCTATGAAGAAAGGGTTAACTGCAGCTTCGCTCGAATTAATTGCTTCTTTAGCATTACTTTGCGAGCTTTTAGCATGTATGACTTTCAGTTTTTATACTCCACAGACATATGTCATGCAAATCATCGGGAAATTAATGATACCAATTATGTGTTTCATATCGGTAGAAAACTATAAAAAAACAACTAGCATAGCAAGGATCGTGATTCATTTGCTTTTTTTGTGGGCTCTATCGATTGGTCCATATCATGTCTTATTTAAAGACGTGGGAATAAATAAGCAGAATTTTATCTTTGATCTATTAATAGGTCTGATAGCTCTAATCATTTGTGACTCTAAGAAAATAAAGGGAATTTGTAAACCACTGCTTTTATCTGTTATCATACTTTGCTCCATTCATTTTAGCAATAGTCCACTTGCCTCAATTTGGCTTATGATTTCCTTTAATCATGATAAATCGTTTAAGAATATTCAAAAATCCATTATAACAATTTCAGTTACTTCGGTTATTTTTATGTTAGTATGCCAAGACGTTATGCGTTGGATGGGAGCATATGTTCCAGAAAGAGCCTTACCGGAATCATTTACTTACTTAGGATTTATTTTGGCGATACCATTTTTAAAGAGATACAAAGGAGGAGAAAATAGAGAAACCGGTCATTTTTTTGAGGTGTTGTATCCACTTCAGCTTCTTTTGGTTAAGGATTTTGTGCGTGTTACACCAGGGGAGTTTTATCAAACTTATTTATACGTACATGTATTCTCAACTGTTCTTACTATTGTGTTAGCTTATAGAACATTAAAATCTAAACTATCTAGGGCACAAATCTCTAATCTAATCATGATATTGTTTACACTGCTTTTTATGTTGGGATATTATATTGAACTTACAGCATTTAGCGTGAGAGTTATGCAGACAGCGGTCAAGATAGAAATAACAGGTGTGACAGGAATGCTTATAGCATTCACTTGGTTTATCGATGAATTCTGTAATAATCCGCTCAATAATGTAGTTTATGTACTAGAAGGAATGATTACAAGTGTTCTAATTTATGCAGTCTTTACACAAGATAAAAATCATCTCTTTTATCGTTCGGTAGGTGTAAGACACTATAAGGTACATTCTGTAATTGTGGAGAATCCCGGGCCAGTGTATATTGCCTTTTATGTATATGTCGGGATTGTAATAGTAATGGCAGCGTTTATGTGTTGGCAGAAGATAAGAAACAGTGAAGGAGTTGAACGCAAGCAGAGTGCCACGGTTATTATTGCTCTAGTAAGCATTTCTTTTATCCTTAGTTTAAAAGTTATACAGATTAATAAAGAATATGATTTTGTTCCATTTGGTCTTGCTTCTTTCTTAGTTTTCTTGACTTTAGCACTATATAGGGATGATTACTTTGGAAATGTTCAGACGGAGCAAGAACAAGACCCGCTAACAGGACTCAGCAACAGAAGTTTTTTTGTGGATCGAGTACAGAATAAGTTAGCAAAAGGATTAAAGGGAACTATGTTTATGATCGACATGGATAATTTCAAGTATATTAATGATAATTATGGGCATGGAACTGGGGATAAGGTTCTTATTGCGGTGGCAGATTCTATGAAGCAGGTTATCTGCTCTGGGAATTATATTACACGACTTGGTGGGGATGAATTTTGTGCCTTTATCTGTGATAAAGTAAAACCAGAGGAAGTGAATATAATGACAGAAGATATCGTAAATGTATTTCATCAGACATTAAAAACAAGAAATCTTAATCTGCACTCTACACTATCAATTGGAGTTGCAATTTATAACGGAAAAGAAGAGATTACATTCGATGAGCTATATGAAAATGCGGATAAGGCTTTATATTTAGCCAAAAACAGCGGTAAAAGCCAATGTAAGTTTTATGCTTAGTAAACAGACAAGGAATAAGTGAAATCATTAAGGGGGATATTGGTTTCTTATGAAAAGAAATTTAGGAGTACAACACTTTGCGATAATTGTAGGTGTACTGATGAGCATTAATTATATTGCATGGAGGCTGATGAAATATAATTTTATGCTTACACAGATCATTCATTGTTTTGGGTGTATTGTTATGCCAATTATCTGCTACATAGTAGTAGAAGCGTTTAAAAATGCTCCAAGCAAACAGAATCTTTTGTTACGTGTATGCGGTTTTTGGATTATCTCAATCTATCCATATAATCTTTTTATGGAAATTAAACCATGGGGGCATCAAAATTTACTTTATGATATACTTTTGGTGCTGTGTACATTATTTGTTATGCGAGACAAAGACAAGAAAAGGATTAATACACTGACTTCTTGGGTTCTGGTTTTGTTAATTTTGTTTATTTCTGCATGCAGTGGAGAAAAGCCAGTACTTCCGATTCTGTTTGCAGTAATATTTTATCGAAATAGAATGGATCAAGGGGCGGACAGCAAGGCTATAAAACGATCTGTTTTCCTTTTAGTGTCACTGACCCTAAGTGTGTTTTTCTTAAATGTATTTTATTCTGTAACACATCATCAGAGATGGTATCATAAAGTCTATCTGCTCGGTTATCTTTTAGCAATTCCACTCCTATTAAAATACAATGGGGATGGCACGAAAAAAAAGAGAATGTTAAACACGTTTTATCTTCTCTATACGTTACAGTTTATTATATTTTGCGGTGTGTTTAATGTCTGTAGATATAATTTTTATGAATTTTATCTAAGTCTTAATGTAATTACGGTTATATTGATGGTTGCATTTATGATAATGGCTTTAAGAACAAGTCCGTCGAAATTGCAGCTTGCTAATGTAGTAATGATTATTTTTACCATTTTTTACATGACGGGATATTATATACAACTAACAGCTGACGACGTAAGAGTTATAGATGCAGCTTACAAAATAGAACATAGTGGTCTTATCGGAATTTTTATTGCTTTTACCAAATTTGTAGATGAATTTTTTAAGATGAAATTTTCTAAGTGGTTATACATAGCGGAAGAGGTTGTTTCTATATGTGTCTTACTTTGTTTATTTGCAGTAAAAGAAAATAATGACTTCTATCAGTACATAGTAATAGATAATTCCAAAGATTTTTTGTCTATTTATATAAAACCTGGAATATTGTATATTATTTTTTATTCTTTTATTGTTATACAATTTTTTCTCATTATGTGTTTATGTATTCGTAAAATGAAACAGAGTGGACGAATGGATGCGAGGCGGGGCTATTATATTTTAATTGGTGCAGTATGCCCAGCAGTTTGTTCAGGCATTAAACCATTACATCTGATAAAAAACTATGATATTTCCACATTTGGAGTATTAGGATTTATTATTTTCTTTACACTAGCTTTATTAAAGGATGATTATTTTGAAACAATACAGACAGAAGCCGAGAGAGATCCACTTACAGGGGTTGGTAACCGGCGTTACTTTACTGAAATGGTGGGGAATGAATTAGTTAAAAGAAGAAAAGGTTCGTTGATTATGTTAGATCTGGATGATTTTAAATACATAAATGATAACTATGGGCATGGAGTGGGAGATAAGGTGTTAGCTACGCTAGGAGAGTCCTTGCAACAGGCTATTCCAGATACTAATTATGTTTCAAGACTTGGAGGGGATGAATTCTGTATCTTTATGCAGAATATGATAAGGAGAGATGAATTAGAAAAGGCAGTAGAAAATCTTATTGATGTATTTCAGAATAATATAAGATTTCTCAAACTGGAATCCAAGACGACGTTGTCTATAGGAATTGCAGTTTACAAGGGAAAAAGAGAGATTAGTTTCGAGAAGCTGTATGAGGATGCAGACAAAGCATTATATCTAGCTAAAAATAGCGGAAAAGGGCAGTACAAATTTTATTAATGTCCAGGTATGTTTTGGTAGAAATCATAATCGGTAAGAATTTATCATAAAATTATGATAACAGATTAATAATTCAGCTCAATTTTATATTGAGATAGGAGTAGGAAAATGAGATTTTTCCGTAAGAAAAGTGACAGTTTTCAGAAGGAAACCAGAACAATATTAGAACAGTTGCACTGTGAATGTACTGTGTTTTCGAATGATAGTATATTAGAGGAAGTTCGTGATGCATATAAGAAAGCAACCAAGCTTGGTAAGTCGGAAGGGTTTATTCCTATCCTTATTATTCCAAGTAATGATTTGCTGGAACAGGGGTTAGAAGAACATCAGTTGAGTTCGGTTTTAAAAAAAGCGGTAGAAGAGCTATTAGAGGGGCAAGAAAAGGCTAAAAAGAAAAACAAAGAGATAATTCTTGCGAAGATACCAGTGAAACATCCTTGGGAGATTTTTTCCTGTTTGCCAGTGAACTGGTGGAAAAACTATAAGGAAGAGTTGGAATGTGTCTCGCAGTCTAAGGCATGGTATGATACTTTTGGTGCTATACCAGCTGTATTTTCTTCAGGTGTGATAGAATATTACCAAGATAGATATTTAGTCGAAAAGAGTTAAATTAAAAAAATAAGTCCATATTTTGAAGTTATGACATAAAATGTAGCATTTCTTACATTAAGATGTCATTTAAGGAAAAATGAGATAGAATACTATACAAGAAAAAGTTCATTTCAGTTACGGGCAATCGTCTGTAATGTAAAGGTATATCTATTCATTTTTCGTATGTACATTAAAAAAGAGTTATGCATTTTGTTAAAAGTGCATAACTTTTTTTTACGTTTTACGATCTAAAATATGTAAATAGAACGAAAAGTATAATAAAGTATATGTAAAATCCAGTTTATTACTGTTTCAGCTGCAAATGAAATATTTATCCAGCAGCATGTGATATAATCTAGATAAACCCAAAGAACAAATAAATTCATATTCTTGTATATAAAAATAGAAAATTTCTTAAGTTGAATTCTTATTCCTCCAAAATAGAGAACTATGAAGATGGTTCTCTATTTTAATGCAGATAATTACAGAATATGACATAATCAGTTTGATAAATACAACATTGATTATTTTTTAAAGAAACAATGGAAGTAAATACGTATTTTTAATTGAAATATGAAAAGTTATGGTGTATTATAATTAATGTGTTATCTTTAATAAACTATAAATTTTAAGAAACACTTTCTAGTTTGTTGACCACTTCTAAAATTCACAGAAAATTAGTTCATATTTACAGATTAAAGTATGAGGTTATATTTTATACTGTAAAAGCCTATACAAAAGAGAATATTAAAAAAATCTTACTAGTTTACTTAACTCCAATACAAATTACAAAAGTTAAAGAAGGATTATACAAAGGATGTTTCAATTCAGGATTTATGTTATGCTCACAATATGGTAGAGCTATATTCGCAACATAGATTTAGAAGGGGGAGGATTAATAGTAATTTATTTTGGAAGAAGAAAGGTTTTACTGTATTTTTTATCAGTTATGGGGGAGATTTATTGATAAATATTTAAGACATGTAGTGAAAAAAGCTACTTTTACATGAGGGAGGCATATTTTATGAAACAAATTAGTGCAATTGATGCGTATATGGCACAAGTTTATAAGTGGATCATGATTATTTTGATTGTTTCTGTTTCAGCTGGTGGATTTGATTTTATAACAATGAAGTTATTGGGATTTTATCCGAATATTACATGGACAGCTTTAGGAGTCTATGCTTTAACAGTCGTGGCTTACATATTAGTGGGTGCTAAGCTTATGAAGACTGGATTAAAGGATGGCGTAGTACCACCTAAAATGATGATTTATGGAAAAGTTTATATAACTGTTTTGCTTTTTGTTCAATTTAATTTTATTATGTATTTAATTCCATCACGTGAATTCTGGGCTTTCGCATTCTATTTTGCTCTAGTTGAAGCGTTATTTTTGGACAGAAAATTATGCTTAATTACTATTGGCGGATTAACACTTTCAACAGTAGTTGGATGTATTCTAAAACCAGAGACTATGTTACCAATTAAGGATGGTCTATTTGTTCCTGATATGTTAATACGTTTCTTTATTATGTTATTATCATTTGTGGGAGTTTATCTATTTACGGTGTTTGCAGGAAAATACTTAGCAGATGCAAAACGAGATGAATTAGAGAAGAATAATAATATGACTAATCAGATTCTTGATAAAGCAGGTAGTATTTCAGAACGTCTTGCACAAACAAGCGGCATGGTATTGGAAAATGTTGAGTCAGAGAGTGCTGCTACAGAAGAGTTGTCATCTATAAGTGAAGAACTTCTGGAGATGAGTCGTAATATTATTGAACATAATAATGAAAGTACTAATAATCTGCATCTATTAAAAGAATGTAGCCATAATGTTTCGGAAAAGGTGAAGAAAAGTACTGAAATTTCCGATGAGCTTGTTAACATTTCCAGTGATAACGAACAAGATTTGAATAACCTTCTTTCAGTTAGTGATGAGGTGGTAACATCTAATCAGAATACGATGGAAGCAATTGAGAGACTTTTAAGTGGTACAAAGAAAATTGGAAGCACCGTCAATATTATAGACGAAATTGCAACATCAACCAATTTACTTGCATTGAATGCATCAATTGAAGCTGCCAGAGCAGGAGAAGCAGGCAGAGGTTTTGCTGTTGTAGCCAATGAGATCGGAAATTTGGCTAGGAACACGCAATCTTCATTAAAAGAAATTAATGACGTTGTAAAGGCACTGGAGAATGAAGCAAGCGCGGTTACCAATTTTATTGGTCTAAATTCGGACAAGTTAAGTTATCAGAATGAGACATTAGCAAATACGGTTGAAAAAGTTAAGAATATGATGAAATTATTGTCCTCTTCGTTAAATGCAATTAGAGAAGTCGATGCTTTGAATGAAGAGCAGGTTTCACTGATTGCAACAACTTTTACATACAATGAGAATATATCAAGACAGATTGAAGTGGAAAATGAGCAGTTTACAAACATCGTAGGTGTTGTACAGAATAATACACAGGAAATTACAGAATTGAACAACCAAGTTGATGGCTTGAATCAAATCGTGAAGGAACTTGAAGAATTGCTTAAGAAGTAAGATTATGAAAATAATTGGAGGCGAGAGTAATTAATGAATAGTTATGTACGAATTAGCCAGATAGCGGTTTATCATCCTGATAGGGTTTTGGACAATGAGTATTATATTGAACATTACAAGAAACAAGGAAAAGATGTAAAAAATCTGCTAGAGAATGTATATGGTAGAGATAAGCGATATGTCATTGATGAGAATGCTGAAGAAAAAGAAAATTCTTTAACAATGGAGATTAAAGCAGCAAAAAAGGTATTGGAAAAGGCAGCTTTAACAGGAAAAGATATTGATATGGTAGTATCTGCTTCACAGATACCAGAATACGTTGTTCCATGTTGTTCTGTAATGATCCACCGTGCAATTGAGGGAAAATGGGATTCTATTTGCTACGATTTTAATGCCAATTGTATTAGTATGGTATTTGCATTAGAGAATGTATTTCGTTATATGGAGAGTAATAAAAGAGTAAATCGAGTTCTCCTTGTCGGTGGTGAGTATACAACCCAAGTACATAATCCAATGAACGAATATGGCTATGGAGTATTTGGTGATGCAGCTTGTGCTATAATTTTGGAGAGAACAGTAAGGAGTAGTGGATTAATCGATTCAGATTTCTTTATAAATGATATTTACTTTGACAAGATGATATTTCCGCATTGCGGTATGTCTAAGATTTTTGAGTCAGATAAAGAAGCTATTCTTTCTACTATGGAACCTGTTGGTTGTGACTTAGATGAGGTTGAGAGAAAACTGTTAGATGTGATTAAAAGAAATGGTTTAGAAGTCAAAGATATTGGCATGTTCTGTTTCTCGCAATATCTAATCAAAAATACTGAGATACTTAAAGAACATCTAAACATTTCAGATGAACAGTGCATTTATGTTGGAGATGAATATGGTTATACTGGTGTATCAAGTCCGTTTTTAGTTCTTGATAGGGCAATTGAGTTAGGAAAAGTAAAACGTGGCGATTATATTGCATTTTGGACGATTGGTGCAGGTATGCAGCATATAGTAATGCTTATTCAATATTAAACTTTAATATGCTAATATAATAAAGAGATTTGCTTGACAATTTATTAGGTTTTTAATATATTATTAGTAATACTATTTTGACCGATGGGGGGATATTCAATTGAATCCCTCCTTTTTTACTTGGTAGGAAAAATTTTGAAAAAAAATTGTTTGAGGCTGAATTAGGCTTCTTTTAACGATTAAATTA
>ERZ808278.330-NODE-330-length-34501-cov-4.849068_pt1 | contig 34501 bp, 40 predicted proteins | sample MGYA00521239_ERZ808278 | MGnify/ENA primary metagenome ERZ808278 (study PRJEB31516, sample SAMN03275600) | gut metagenome | biome: mammalia-associated habitat; material: feces | host: Papio cynocephalus | place: Kenya | collected 2012-07-17 ... | reverse complement strand
CTGGTGTAGTTTTATCTACACCAGTATCATTTTTAATTATACCAAAGGTGAGATTGCATGATCAGCTTTAGCACCTAAAGTAATAGTGTACCAACCTTCATCCCAGTCTCCATCAGCCATTTGACGCACATATATAGTCAATGAAGTATTTCCATCATCATCTTCACCATTTTGTAAGATACGTGTAAGAGGCACAGCAAATATCATAGCATTATTTGCAGCTGTTTGAGCTTTATTTAACTCAGATATGCAAATACCAGCTAAAATTTCAAGTTCAGAAACAGTTTCTGGCCCATTTGAAGCTGTACCAGCAGCAATTACAAAACCGTTTTGATATACATCGTTCCAATCAGTTACTTTACCAGCAGCAGCAAGTAAGTTAGTTCCTAAGCTAGTAATAAGATTATCAATTTTATCTTTATTATCGTTAGCTAATTTGGATAATGTTTGATGCTGAGCATCAACGTACTGTTTAGTTGTAGCATGTGCATTTGCAGTTGGAGTTGCTACAGATACAGTTCCAGTATAAACAGCATTACCATACCAATCTAATGTATAAACATTCTTTCTATTACTAGCATTAGAACCAGCACCAGCAATATGAAGATATGCACCATTATTATCTTGAACGTTATATCTACCTTCTACATGCTGGTTTGCACCCATAGCAATGGTACCTTCCCCTTCAGCATGTGCTCCGTTATTTGCAGCAGCAGTTCCATTTCCTTCAGCATGTGCAGCTACTCCAGATGCATTAGTTCCAACACCTTCAGCATGAGTAGCATCAGCAGATGCAGTACATCCAGAACCTGCTGCAACAGATCCTTTTCCATTAGAAGTATTATTATATCCGATAGCAATAGAAGAATCTCCTGTTGCCCTATTACTTGTACCTAATGTAGCAGAATTATTTCCTACTTGTGTAGCAGTAGCTCTATTTATAGAGAAAGATCCAGATCCAACAAAGTTCTCTTTTAAACCATACTTATCAAGAACAGATGGGTCTACTCCACCGCCACTTCCAGTAGCAACAATATTCGCTTCAACTGTTTTAGATCCATCGTAAGTAAACTGATCTGTTCCTTCTGTAGCACCACCATTTACTCTGATAACAAGATTAAATGGGTTCTTCATTGCTATAGGTACAGTAGGAATACCAGAGATTTCATTTGCTGTATGTGTATGAGATTTTGTAGCAGCACCAACCGCATCAGCTGTAATATCAATTTCTCTTCTAGCTGCACCATCGTATTGAGCTGCTAAGTTTCCATTAGTTCTAATTACAAGTGGTTCAGATCCACTTAATCCACCAGTGCCACTACCAGAAGAATCTCCTGATCCACCAAACTGAACCATATACCAAATTCCGCTAGTGTTTCTTAATAACACTGGCTCGTAACGAGATAATGTGATTTCTCCATCTGTTTTGATAGTTGTACTTGGGACTAATTTGCAATTTGCCGCGTCAGAATATAGTGCAACTACTTGGCCAGAGAGAGATGGAAATGTTAATGTACTCACAGATCCAGAGAATTCTAAGTTTAAAGAAACATTCTTAAACGGGGGAATTGTATTTGTGTTATCAGCTTTATTTAATGCGCCAATAGAGGTAATAGATATTTTCTTTTTTCCAACTGGATTAGCTGTATCAAAAGTCTCTCCAGTAAGAGAAGTTTTATAATATCCTTTGATACCGCCGCCAATGGTAGTATCAATTTCACCTTGAAGTACCATCTTACTTGTAACCCTATCAAATACATATGCAGTGCCAGCAGAGTTTCCATTAAACTTCTGCATCGGACCAATGTATACAGTGGAGTCCATAGATGCTAAATTATACATAAGATCAGAGTCATCTACCAGAATATCATTGAAAGATGAAATGGAAGATGTGATTCCGGTTACACAGATAGCGCAGTTAGTATTCTTAACTTTGATAGAATGAGCAGCAAATCCATCCACGTTAGAAGATAATAGAACTCCATAGATATCTTTTCCTGTTCTATCTCCATATCCTTCAATAACTGCATTATCAATAGAAATATTTTTATCTGTATATGCTCCAGATGCACTGATACCAGCAATAGAAGCATAAATATCATTGTTAGTAATTTGAATGTTCTGGTTGCTTGTTCCTGGACCCATATCAGCACGCTGTACAGCAACATCATTATCGGTTAAAGATGTTTCCTCTATACCGCTATTTCTCGGGCCATTACTAAGCATAATGCCGTATCTTGTTTCGTAATCTGCACAACCAATCTTATTATTAGAAACCTTAACGTGATTAGCACCAGCAATGAGGATACCGGTACTCATCGCTAAGTTAGGGCCTCCTGTAATAATACAGTCGTGGATATCTACTTCTGATGCATAAGAATGAACCTCAATACCATTTAAGGCAATGATTCTACCATTCTTAATAACAATATTCTTAGCTTCTTTATCTAAACCGATTGTAAATGCTGCGGTACTATTACAAAGAATAGTAGCACCATTTAAATCAATGATAGTATCAGAAGGAACTTCAAGAGAACCAGTAATGCGATAAGTTCTCTTTACGAAAGTTACTCTAGATCCTTCATTGATAGCTTTCTGTAATTTAGAATAATCATCATTTACGCCATTTCCTCTAGTACCAAACTGCATAGAGTTTAATGCGTATTCACCCATGATATAATGAGCTCTTAATGTATCGGATGTATGAAGATAATGTACGTTAATTCCATCATCTAAGTCAGTAGGCGCATATACAATTTGGTAATATGCTCCACCGCCATCACCCTTTTCCCAATATCCAAGGGTTTTAACAATGTCACCTTCTTTTAAAGTGGCACTTTTCATAGCTTCAATATTATCATAGAAAATACTCTGCTGTACTAATGACTTAAAGGCAGTTGCTTCTACAGTCTTAGTGCCATCAGAGTCTTCAAGAATAACTAAGTCGGATAAAGAGATACTATTATCTTTTTGAGGAAGTTCTCTTATACGAATCTCATCCATTATTCGAGTCTCCTTTCTTTATCTCTTAATAGAATCTACATAGACCATCATGAATCTTTTCAGCAATTAAAGCTTGACCAGTATCATTTAAATAGATTCCATTCGTATCAAGATAAATAGAATAATTATATTTATTAATAGATCCTTCTTTATACAAGTTAAGAATTGGAATATGATTATATTCAGCAGCTTCTTCCATTGCATTAGTAAAGTCGGACATATACTTGCTGTTTACTAAGTTAGTATCTCCATCATACCCATCTCCAGGTTCTGTAGATGCTCTGTATGGAGGAGCCACCAACATGAGTTTTAACTTAGGACTCTTTGCAAGTAATTCTCTAATGGCTTTATTAATAGATCCAATGAAAGTAGTATCATCATCTCTAGAAATATTACCAATTGTAGCCATACGTGAACGATAATCTTCTCCACCAGCAAAGATAATTACATATCCTTCACTGCTAGAATTTAATCCTGTAGAAGTGTTAATCTGAGTTAATATACTTCTATCTTTAAATTGATCGTCATCATAGTTTCCAATAGTAGCATCAGTCTGAGCATGGTTATAAATACTATATCCATACTTAGATGCTAATATGGCAGGATAAGCTGTAGAGGTAGGATCAGAAGCTGCTCTACCTGTACTTAATCCATCTCCATAAATGTGAAGAACTTTTCCATCGAATTTAGATTTAGCTTTATTAGTTACATTGAACCATTCTGTTCTTTGTAATACTCCGGCAGAATCTCTATATTCGAAGCAAATATAAGACACACAACCACCAATATCTGCTAGTTTAGCTTCAAATTCTCTTCTATCACCAAAGCTTCTAGCAGATACCATATAATTATCTTGAGTAGGAATATCTGCACAAGTTTTTTGTACGAAATAATTTCCATCAGCAGTAATAGAAAAAACGCTACCAGAGGTTAAAGTTCCTCTGTTATTATACTTATCTCCTAAAGTATCAGAAGATACTTTATTTAATTCGGTAATTTCAAAATGAGCTGTAAACTCTAAAATTGAGAGTTTTGCAAATAAACCTTTTCTTTCAAAGTAAGGTCTTAATTCAGTAGAGTTTTCTTTATAATAAACTCTCTGAATAATATATTTACCATCTGTACCGTAGCGAATTACTTCAAGTAATCTGGTTTCATCCATATCATCTCCATAATGTGGAACACCAGTTACTGTAGCAGCAACTTCATAATATCCGGTACTAACCATTCTATTTAAATCACCTTCTGGATAAGTTCCATGGTAATTATAATCTTTTGCCAATTTTAATGCAATGATGGAATTGTTTGCTAAGTCTTCACTTACCCATCCACCTAACGGAACAGATGGGACAGTGACTTTAGTATTTCCAGTCATTGCAGATAATACATCTAATCCTAAGTTTTCAATATGGATTTTATCTGCATCATTACCAGTCTCAATATCTGCACTAGTGATAGGATCAATTTTATTTCTTTTAGAATCTAAAGCTTGAAGAATTTCATTATAAGTATCTTGACCGATTTTCTCGTTATCAAATTGCTTCATAATCTCTTCAAACTTAGTAATATCTAATTTAGCAACTTCAAGTCTATCAATATCTTCATGCATAGAGCCGATATCATTAATATACATAGCTCTAGCATCATCAAGCATTTTTTGTACTTTTTCAGAAGAATAAATTCTAAAATTAGAAGGTGATTCTTCATCTTCTATTAAAGAAGTTCTAAGATTTCTGAACGTAACTTTCTTTGTATTCTCATTGTCTTCGGCGAGCATTAGATCGAAATCATCTATCTTTTCTTTCTCAAGAAGATCGCCTATAAATACACCAATATTAGCGAAATCTTTATCAGCCATCTATGTTAACCGCCTTTCTATCAATATTTATTAATGTGATGTTTCCGCTATACACATAAAAGGAGATATGGGAATTACCCCATATCTCCATATAATTATTTAATTAAAGCTTCAATAGTTTTCTGATTAATTACACCATCTGTAGTTAATCCATTAGCGGACTGGAAGGATTTTAATGCTTTATATAATCCATTTCCATATACGCCTGGACATTCTACTCCAGCTGGATTGTATCCTTTAAGCATTAATGCAATCTCGGCAAATGTTACATAGTAAGATTTCTTACCTTTTCTTACAGATACAGATTTAATAGCTGCTTTAGTAGCAGAACCATAAATACCATCTACTGCAAGCTGGTTATTATTCAGATTACAAGCTGTTTGCAAACATTTTACTCCAGCTTTCTTTGTGTTAGCTCCATAAATTCCATCTGCTACAATATTTGCACCAGAGAAGTTATTAGCATGAATCTGGCCATTTCTGATAAGTGTACTCTTAGATGTAGTAGTTGTAGAAGAAGAACTGCTACTGCTGGAAGAACCATTCTTCTGCGGAATCTTAATAACCTGGCCTACAGAGATAAGAGAAGGATTCTTAATAGCATTCTCTTTTGCTAATGCATCTACAGTTGTACCGTATTTTGCAGCAATCTTAGATAAAGTATCACCAGATTTTACATAGTATAATGTAGATGTAGAAGATGTATTTGTAGGTGTCTTATCTACAGTAGAGGCATTTGCTTTAATATACTGAGAAGATACCCAACCAATTCCACATGCAGCTTTTACATGTGTCCATCCATTAGAAGTCTGTCCATCAACTTCTACAGAATCACCTTTTCCTAAGTATCCAATTACAGGACCATTTGCTACCTGGCGAACTCTTACATCCTGACCAGTACAATATGCAGTGCCAGTCTTCTTGAAAGTTTCCTGTTTAACTTCTTCCACTGCACCAGATGCAGAAGTTAAAGCGTTTTTAAAAGAAGTCCAAGTATATTTAGTATTATTGAATACGAATGGAGATGGGCAAACTTTATGGTTTACGTCATAATGCCTAATTATATTAGATGCTGGTACATTATATTTCTCCATAAGATACTTAGTTAACTCGATAGCAGATTTAACTGTAGCATCTTCAAAGTACCAATCCTTATCCATAGAAGATAAAGAAGAATGATTAGTTTTTCTTACACATAATTCGATAGATAAAGAGTTAGAGTTTCTGCAATACGGATGAACATAAGCCATTCCACCAACAGCCCATGCAATATCCTGATCGCGAACAGATCTCCAAATCTCTCCATTAAAACCCACGTAATAATGTGCAGATGCTCCTACATAACGAGAAGCGAAATAATCTGCATTTTCTTTAGCTCCACCAAGAGCACCCACAAAGTGAATTACAATATATTTAATTCTAGATGCTGTAGATGGTGTATAATTATAAGGGGTAATATGTTCCCCTGCAATTTTAACTGCCATTATATTTACCTCCTTATATTAATGCTGGTCGTTTTCATTTTCTGGGGTTACTTCATCTGGATCAATAGAAGCTAAAAACTTCTCTAATTCTTCCTCTGTCATTGTAGTAGGATCTTTTTCCGGTTTATAAATCATTGTAAATCCTCCTTTAATATAAATTATATAGATGTGAATTAATTAGGGTATTACACCAAAAATCACCCCCCCGATAATAACTTCTTAGCAATATATTTATTAAGAAAGGAGCTTTGGGATAATATGGGATTAATAAATGTATTATGGAAAGGATCATCTGTTAAACAAGATAGTACAAATAGATTAGTAAGTGATAGTGAAAAGAGTACATGGAATGGAAAAGCTAATAGTAGTCATACACATATAACTAGCCAAATTACAGATTTTGGTACACATGTATATGATGCAACCATCAAGCGAGCAGCGAATACTGTACTAGCTGCACCTAATGGATCAGCAGGAGTTGCATCTTTTAGAAAATTACAAATAACAGATATCACTAATTTGCAAAGTACGTTAGATGGTAAAGCATCTAAAGATGATGTATTTGTACCAGATTTTAATGTACCTAGAAAAACTCCAATAAATCTTGCAACTGCAGGCGCTACAAAAAATGTCCAAAATTATATTGGTACAACTAGTTGTCCACATGTTGGGGATTATTGGCTTTTAAGTACACCAGGCACTAGTACGGGGCAAGAGACTACTCTGTAAATGGCTTTGTCGTAGCTGGAGTAAATGTAGTATATGAAGATCATGGTACATATATGGAAGATGATAATACCATATATACAGATTTGAAAGATATAAATACACTTTTAATTTTACCTATGCTATATTTTCCTAATAAGCGAAATGGTAAAGGTGTAATTGAAATTTCAAATGGGACTGAAAAAAATGATAAATGCAACCAGGAACTGGTATCTTGACACAAATGTAGAAAGCGTAATTAATGGGCAAACATCAATAATACAGAATAATTTTAATGATGATTATATAGTAAGATTAGATAACAATTTTTTAAGATGTATACCGTTAAGTTTATTAGAGGTAACAGGAAATTGTAATTGGCCAAACACTAGTATGGCTGGAAATTCATCTATTATAGGAGACGTTGATGATTTTTATGCTTATACACAAGGCCAATTACCTATTTTTAGATACGGATATACATTAAACGGTTATAATCTTTTACGAACATGCTATGGTGAAAATGATAATAATATTTCACAATATTCTTTATTAAATACCAATGGCGTATGCGTTAAATGGGGCGACCCTTATGATTCAACCGATAAATTTTCTATGTCTTGCTGGTTTTGCATTACAGATTACAAATACTATTACGGCTCAACTATATCTAGTTAATAAAAATATTATCGGGTGAGGAATTCCTCACCCGATAATATTTTTTACTTTTCTTTTAACGCTTTTAATTCTGCTTTTAAATCATCTATTTCTTTTAACAATTTTTGAATCATATGAATATGCAATGCATGAAGCTGTCCATAATTAATACCATATTCTTTTTCTCCAGTTTCATTACCATCTTCATCTAATAACGTATCTTCACAGTATAATGCATATTCTTCTGATGTAATACCAACTTCATCCATATGCTTCTTAGTAGTCTGTGCTCCTAAACCAAGATGAATACGATCATGATTAGATCCATCAGCAGTCTCATTATTCCATGTAAATGCTATAGGCTCTAACTTTTTATAAAGTTGTTCATATCGAGAATCAATACCATCTTTAATAATGTTTTTCTTTAATTCATTAGAAGTTTGAATAGTACCATTAGTTGCATATACATATGACCATTTATTGCTATTTCTACCAATAGAAACATCTGAAGAATAACCAGTACCACCAAGAGGTTCAAAGCTAGAACTTCCTACTTGTACGGCTGTATTACAACTGGTATTTACAAATGCTCCTGTAAACCTAGTTGCCCTAAAAATAGGAACATATCCATAACTCGAATTTTCAGTATAATCAACATATATAAAAGGCTTACTTATTGTACTTCCAAGTGATTTGTAATGCATATAATAAATTTGTATTGTTTTATCTGTGATGTCTGCACAAACTTTCAAGCCAACACCTTTTATATCGTCGGCTAATGAACCATCATATCTTAAAATGGCACAGATTTCAGTGTTATTTCCGATAATATTAAGTAAAGGATTAAAAAAATTTGTATTATATTGTGTAGTTGCTATCCAATCGGATCCTTTAATTTTTAAATTCGGATATCCGTTTGGTGTATTTGCATTTAGGCCATTAGGAACCGCTTGCATGGTGAAATGTTTTTTGCCGTTTAAATCATATAAGTTAATATTTTTACCTTTATATAAATCTATATTCCCATATTGCCCATAATCAAAAATCACTTCATCTTCAAAAGTGTTGCCGCTATAATCACTAGTAACTGTTATATCTCCAGGATTTAAGCTAAACGTATAATGACCACCAGATATTGAAGCAGTGGTATTTGACAAATCAATTTTTCCATCAACACCAGCAGCGATACCTACACCTGAATCTCCAGAAATTGATATTTCTCCACTATTCATTCCGGTTATTTTGGCTACTATAGTTGATGAATCTTGATACCCATAAATACCATCACCGCAAAGCCGAGTATGGTAAGTTGGCATGGCTTGGCGTGCCACATCAACATAATCTCTATAAATAGTTATATATGATTGCATAGCATAATATTTATTAAGATCTGAGGCTAATGCCAGTGTTCCACTTGATATCGGTAATTTTAATGATATATCTTTAGATAAAGTTTCATCAGGTGTTATGTCAACATATTTATTTGCATCTCCACCTACATTAAATCGTAATGTTGGTACAAGTATGTTACTTGTATAAGACCTTATAATACTAGCAACTGGTTCTCCTTGCTGTTTAATATGAAGATCTTTCGAAATTACATCCGTTGCATATATTGTTGGATTTGTTGTTGCTGTAGTAAGTGAACTGCCAATAGTACAACTGCTATTTTCAAATAGCAAGTTTCCAGTCATAGTTCCACCACTAATTGGAACAGCTTTAATCGCTGAAGCAGTGATATCAATAGTATAACTAGAAGAACCATCATAAGTAAATGTATTATAACCCTTAATAGCGCCTCCCCCTAAAGTGATAGTTAAAGATTCTGGATTCTTTAAACTATTTGGGAAATCACTAATATTTTTAGTGGTAAATTTATAATTGGAAAGATAAGTATCTAGAGTAGTAATTTGACTTGCAGTATGTGTATGATTACTTGCAGCTTTTCCATCTAAAGTTGTTTGCAAGTTAGTTATATCTGATATAGCATGGCTATGATCTTTATCTGCTTTTCCATTCCATGTACTCTTTTCACTATCTGTTACTAATCTATTTGAAGCATCTTGTATGATATTTTTACCATACCAATATATAGTATTTGTTGCCATTCCCCAAAGCTCCTTTCTTAAAAGAAAACATTAATAAGTTTTTTACTCTTATGTGAATTATTGGGGGAGGGGGTAAAATTAAAAAAGGCTAGAGGTTTCCCTCTAGCCTTTCTTTATCAGCCTTTTAACGTTGCTACTTCTTTCTCTAATTCATCAATTCGAATTAAAGCTTTCTGAATCATATGAATATTTAAAGCGATGAGTTCAGGCATATTTACACCAGTATAAACGTTTCCGTCTTCCTCTTCCTGATAGCATCCACAGAATTCACTCAGATCAATACCAAGTTTCTCTAAGGTTGCCATCATATCTTCTGCTGTAAATCCAATGTGAACTCTTTTATCGGAAGGCTCATTATTCAGAGTATAGAGAACCGGATTTAATGCTTTAAAGAGATTCTCGTAAGTCTCTGTAACTTCACCTAAAACTGTTTTCTTACTTGCGTCTGTAATAGTTGCCATAATAAAATCCTCCAAATTAATAATAAATTTATATAATAAACTGGACAGTTTATATCAAAGAAAAATTACATATTTGCTACCAGATCAAATCTGGATTCAATTGCAGAAAGTTTATCTAATGCATCTTTATCTGTTATACTATCTTTTACAGAAGAACGAATAATATTGAGATAATTTATAATGTCTTTCAAAATAGGAATCATTAAGACTGGTAATTTATCGTAAGCAATACCTTCGATTTCTCTATTACCATCTTCATCCTCTTTTCCATATTCGCAAAATTTACTTAATCCAGCAGATTCAACATCTTCTGCTACTAATCCATAATATGCATTTACAGATCCGTCGAGACAGAATTTCTTGTACTCATCATCTATCTCTTCACCTGTATATTCAGAAGTTAAATACTCAGCATATCTTTCAGTTTCCCCTTTATCAAACCATTGTTTAGGAGTGAGCTTTAAGATATTATAAGGATAAGAATTATCCTCGTTAATAGGAGCGATATTTAGTTTATATTTGGTTGCAGATGAAAATCTCTTTAAATAAGTTTCTCCAGAGATATATACATTTGCAGTTCCAGAAGATGTATTATCATAAATACCTTGGCTTCTAAAATATGTATCGCAATATGCACAATTACTTCCAAATCTAAATTTTGTTCCACTATCAGTATATATTTGAAGCTCATTGCTTAATTTTTTCAATCCCCACAAAGTACCACCGGTAAATTGTAATGCGCAATCTTCAGCAACTCCGCCATTTAAACTTGATGTAAAATATTTAGATAGTTCTATTTTATTAGATTTAACAACACCTTCACGGCAATCAATACCTACTGCTGTTTTACCACTGAAAGTTTGTCCACTAGGTTCACATGTAAATGATACTCCCCACCATGAGCTAATTACTAAGTTATTTAGCTGCCATCCAGGTCCGTATGCCGAGTCATTTCCAGAACTAAATATTTTACCAGCTGTACCATACACTAATTGCGTTGGGCAAATCTGATATGCATTAACTGTATCTATATATGCTTGGCTGAAATACCAACCATCTGCGCCAATCATCGAATGTCCAGATCCACGAGCTCCAGTTGTATATGGTAATATTCCATATGATGGTGTCCTAATCCAGTTGCATTCATTTCCATCAGGCCCTCTAAATCCCCAATATGAGCCATCTGATAATAAACGGCAAATATTTGGTTTATCACTTACGTTTGTCCATGATACTGCATTTGCAACGCCAGCAGAATTTGCATAATTACAATTATAACTTCCAATATTTGCTGATGTTATAATTATGCCATTACTATTCAAAACTGTTGTTGCGGATGTATTTGTACCAGCAGAATAATTTGAATCAGTAGTATAAGAAAAGTATAATCCATTGTCCGTTCCTAAACTTCCAATAGTCCATACACCATTAGGGGTCTTTTGCCCTACTACTGGTGAATAAGACGAAGCGTTAGTATATGAATTATATATTGCACAATTATCTCTATCACTTATCCAACTACCTCCGCTGGATCTGACTATTCGTCCTGTCATTGTCCCACCGGCTAATGGGAGATAAGAATGCGTATGTCCTAGTTTAGAATATATATTATCATGATTATGAGAAGCCGCAGCAGCACCAATATTGCTTGGTGTAATATTAATAGTTTTTTGAGCAATTCCATCATAAGTAAATTTATTTGTTCCTTCAGTATTTCCACCATTAAGTTTAATTATAATAGAAGTTGGATTCTTAAGAAATAATGGAAAATCTGTAATTTGATCTTTAGTATGGCTATGATTACTATTAGCTTTTCCATTCCATGTACTCTTCTCTGTATCACTCACTAGTCTATTAGAGGTATCGGTCTTGATATTTGCCCCCCCCACTTAACATTAATAATTCCCATATTATAATAATCCTCCTTTATAAATATATTCCCAAAGCTTATATATTTATTTATATAATACTTAGATGTAAACTAGGGGGGGGGTGATTTTTTCTATCACATTCACATTTTATTAATTAGCCTTAAAGGAGGTAGTAATAGATGAAAAGATCAGAATTACCAGATAGTGTATTTGGCATTCCAGAAGAAAGAAAATATCCTATGCCAGATAAAAGGCATACTTTATCAGCAATAAAATTATTTGGCCATGTAGAACCAAAATACGAAGAAGAATTAGCAAAAAATATTATTAAGAATATGAAGAAATATAATATACCAGAATCCGCAGTAGGAAAAGATAATAAGTTAAGAAAATATATTGATAAATATTATAATGAATCTACAGAATTAATAGAAGAGAAATATATAATGAACGAAGATGATATTTATTATAATAAAGATAAGTTTGATTCTGGAGAGATAAATCTTTGTTTTATCACTGGGCACTCTGGTTCTGGTAAATCTACAATGGGTAGAAACATGCAATTTAATAATGTTGAGCATTACGAGTTAGATGATCTTCAGTTTATTAAAGATCATTTCACAATGCAAAATTTAAAAGAATATGGAGATCTTATTTATTCATATTTCAATGGACAAGGAAAAAGATTTTATGTAACTTATCAAGAATTAAAAGATAATAATACTCCTGGTTCTGAATATGAAGATATTCTTTTCAAAGACTTTGTTCATTATGCAATGAAATATGCTAAAGCGCATAAAAATAAAAAATATGTAATTGAAGGAGTATGGCTATACTGCGATGATGATAATGGTACACCGTGGTTTACTCCAGAAGAATTTAAAGATTATGCATTCTATATAAAAGGAACTTCTTTATTAATTTCTTCTCATAGAGCAGCTTTAAGAGATGCTAAAGAAGAAGCTCATAATAAAAAAGAAGAAATAAAATTTTATTTAAATAATTTCTGGCGCCGTAAATGGAAATTATATTTTATGGATGAAAAAACTTTAAATAAATTTAGAAAATACTTCTCTAATTTAATGCAAACAAATGAATCCACCATCATAGAATCACTTACAGATGAATATGAAAGAGTAGAAATTCCTTTAACAGAAGAAGTTTTAATTGATGCTGCTAATAATGCTGCTCATTATACTAAATGGTGTAAAATGGAATCTGCTCCATTCTGTTCTGTTCATGAAATGTCATCTTGCGTAGTTAGCGTGAAGAATGCTAGTTTCGCATTTGCTACTTTTGATGGTTCTGATGAGAATTTAACTTATATAATAAATTCATGTAATGAGAATAGCAGTTTCCAATATGGAAAATATGAAGTATCTTGTATTCCTAATTCACAGGGAACTAAATATCTTTGTGGAAAGATTACAGAGTTATATCAATACGTTAAAAAAGATACTCTTACTGAAGAAGCTAGGTTAGATAATGCTCCATCTAATATGTATCATTTATCTACAGAGAATCATGATGGTGATGTATTTGAACCTAGATATTATGATAATGATAATGTAAAAGCCGGTACCGAAAGACGAGTAAAAAGAATATGTTTTTCTGATTCTATAAATGGTTGCATATATTCTATATTCCCAAGTGGAGCTTATGATGTAGATTTATATGTGCATGTTCCAGGATCGGAAGTAACTAAAGTATACGAAACCACTCCAGATGATATATATGATTCTAAGATCACTCATGAGTTATGGGTAAAAGAACCTGTAACTATGAAATGTATTGGTAAGATTCATATAAGTGGAGTATATAAAGATAAAGTAAAAGTATTAGAAGCAGATAAAGATAAAACAGGATATGGAAAGAGGAAATATTATGAACCTAGATGGGATTGGGTAGAAAAAATAAATGAATCTTATATAGAAGAACAATCTACATCTTCTGTAAAAGTATACCATCTCTCCCAATCTAATTTAGGTGGAAAAACATTATCTCCAAGAGTTCCATCTAATTATTTTACAAAAAATGGTTATGAAGATGGAAAAACGGCAAGAGTTTGCTTTGCTAAATCTATAGATATGTGCTTACGAGCATTATCACAAAAGTGTACTGATATGGAATTATTTGTTCATGTTCCAGATGGTAAATATAATATCTATACTCCTTCTATAAAAGAAGTTCCAGATGCAAAGATAACTTCTGAAGTATGGATTAAAGAACCAGTTAAATTGAAATGCATTGGAAAGATAAAAGTTATTAAAGATAAAGGTGAAGATGGAATACCATATAAATATGGTGATAATACAGCAGAACTATATGATTGGGAATGGAAGTGGATAGAAAAAATGAATGAGTCAAGTAATTTAAAAGAATTCTCAGTTGGAGCTGGACCAGTTGTAGGAATAGGATCAAACCCAGAGCCAATTTATATTGTTAATTATATGCAGAATAATGTATTTTCTGGTGCAACTCAAGAGAGATTTGGAATCTGTAAAGCTGGTATGAAAGATCTTCATACCTTTGGTGGAAAATATAATAGATTGCATTCTACTGATTTAGAAGAGTTTGAAAAAGAAGCTTCTGATATTAAAGTATATAGATATACTGGACCATTATCTGATAATTATTCTTCTATCTATTCTATTATAGAAGATGCTGATACTGATTTAGATTTCTATCGTTTATTAACTGGAAATGAAATTGATTCTAGATCTTCTATTAAGAATGATTCATATTTCCAGAGAGAATCTTATATAAATGATGAGTTATCTGCTATTACCGAATGTGTTGTTGCAGGGGTAAAAGAGTTAGATAATAAATATGAGATTCCTATGATAGGATTAAATGAGGATGGTAGAATATATAATTATTATCGAGATTTAGATGGAGTATATATTAAAAACGAAGTTACTAATATGAGATCTGGATCTTATGATGATATAAGTGATATTCCAGAAGAAGTAAATAATTTAGTAATTAAAAGTATTTATTAGAAAAAATAAAGAGGATGATTATTTAATCATCCTCTTTACATTTATTATCATAGTAGTATTATCGATTACTTCGATATGATGAATATCAAAGTAATCTTTTAAACTATTGATCTCGCTTTCGGTTAAACCAGATACATCAAATTGATATCTGGCTTTTGGATCAGATATTAAAGATCCAAGAATACCGAAAGCGATATCTAATGCTCGCTCTGTCATTTTATAACCTCCTTTCTTATTCAATATTATAATACATAATTATTAGTATTAAAATGTAAAAAACAAAAATAGGTGGATTTTACTCCACCTATTTTTATTGTCTTTATATAATTTTCTTCTCGCGTTTATAATGGCCGGTTCTATCTTTATCTAGATACCATACCAAGTCCCTTTTTATGTTGATAATCAAAGGTTGGTTGCTAGCACCTTCCATAGAGTTATATATATTTTCCATATTCTCATATGTAGTATCAGCACTTACGCATGTACCATATGAGCAATAGCTTGTAAACTTGCTACATAATTCTATAAGATCGCCGATTTCACTATCTTTAATTAAGAAGGAAGAATAAGTACCATCTTTATTAAAGATATGGGTTAAGTTTTCATTAGTAGTATGGTTCTTTACAGTAACAAACTGGTCTCCACCTTTTTCATTCATCATAAAAGTAAGATCAAGAAAACCAATCTTCATAGTTACAGTAAATGTGGTTTCATCAACTTTACGTACTCTCATTATTTTACCTCCTTAATATCCATACCAGATTTGCTAATACGGGTAACAACTCGTTTCTTTTTATCCTTTGCACATTCTTGCTTTAATAAAGTGAGACTTCCCATAAGTTGCTCATATGGCATATAATCCTTATGATCTATCTCGTAATCTTTATCAACAAGCTGAGAATATAAATCTGCTGCATTTAAGATTCTTAATACACCTCTAGCAGATGGATTATATAACTTAATATGGAATCCATCATACTCATCAACTGCATTAGCAAAGCATTCTGCAATTCTCTGTTTGGTACGTACATTCCATACGGATACCATTAAATGATATGCATCATGTTCAGTTGCAGCAACAGTTTTAATGTCTACTTCGATATGATCGAAGTCGAAGATAACATCGAAGATAGTTGAATCTGGGATCTCGAATACTCTCATTTTTAATTCTCCTTTTCTTTTTTGCTGGTTTATTACGTTTTCTATATCTAAGGCACCAATCAACTTCATATTTATCATTGATTTCTTGAACTCTTTTACATATCAATTTAAGAGCCATATCATGATATATGATTAATCGATTGGTATGTTCAAAATATGGAGCTATATCTTTAAATTTATTTGTAATATCTCCTCTATATGGAGGCCGCACTATTGTTAATGGACCAGTAGGATTATATACTCGACAATACCAATAATTTACAGGCTTATCTTTTGTTAATATGATATCAGTTTCTCCAATACGAATTATTTTTACTCTCTTTTTAAATTTAAAGACAAATTTCTTTTTTCCTCTCATAGGTAATACCTCCATAAAATAAGGGTGAGATATTAATCTCACCCTTTATAGTTTTTATTCATCCATAGTTTCAGTATCCACGATTTCTTCTAAAGGTTTCATGAATGTGACTGGTTTAATCTTTCCGCCTGCTTCTTCTTTATCGCTAACGATATTAGATTCCACAGGTTTCATACCCATGTAATTCTGCGGGCTAATCATATAGAACAGATCCATTGGGTTAGCTTTAGATTTTGCGAATGTAAGTGGATAGAATAATAGTTTCTTGATATCCTTGTACATAAGAGATACGCAAACACTTGGGTTATCCTTAAGTCTTTCGTTAAGCGTAACCATTCTATATTTAGCATCTGCATATTCCCATGATGGCTCAATCAGTGGAGATTCCTCAGAAACACATTGGTTTGCCAACAGAACTTCAAGATGAACTGCATCTACTGGTAATCCACCTTTGATAACTGTATCAACCAATTCCTGGGTAACCTTATCCTTAGTTGCCAATGCTCGCATATCAGAATCTCTATTGATCAAATGCTTAATCTGTTCCAATGTAGAACTTAATCCATCATTGACTACAGTAATGAAGAAGAGATTCTTTCCTTTAAGCTCATCCAGTGGAATAGTAATAATTCCATCTGCATCAGCAGGTTTCTTTTTGATGATCTTATCGATCTCTACAGTAAAATACATATTATCAAAATCATCTGTCTTGATAGTATACTCAATACCCTTAGCATCGATAATCATGAAGCTTGTAATATACTTATCAAACTGGAATGCTTCGTAAGAAGCTTCTCCATCATCCTCTTCGTCAGAGAAGATATCATCTTGTTTGATAATCATCTTACATTTCTTATAATCTTCGTCTTCTTTCAGTCTAATAGTGTTGAAGTTAAGTTCAAAGAACTCATCAAAAGCGTTACACCATTTCAACTGTCTTACATAAGATTCAAGAAGATGTTTTGCAGATAACATTCGCTGTGTCAGTAACGATGACAAGATTTCTGATGCCATTGTACCAATATTAATATCTGCATTTGTATTAGCTAAACCACCATAGCACCTATAGCAGATTCCTTTTCCATGCGCTCTTGATGCGCAAGTAATTGGGGATCTAAAATATAGATGTTTTCCAATAAGATCTCTATTATCTCTTAATGGCTGCTGAGAGATTTTCTTTTCGACTCCATTTGGAGATAAGCGATAATAGCGATTCTTATACATATTAAGAGTCTTCTCATTCTTAATATCGATTTCAATAAAGTTCTTAGATCTGCAAATATAATTTGGATCTTGATTAAGAGTTTCACCGATATTATTGATACCAAGAATACGAGCGAAAGCTCCAGAGATACCAACGTTCTGATGTCCCAAGATCTGTGCTCGTCTAGACTTTCTTGCTTCGATTAAGTAATCTACTGGGTTCGTAATAGCTCTATTACAGAAGTTTCCATTTATAATCTTCTGATATACAGAGCCTTCATCGTTTGGAATTGTAGCAATATTAAACAGTAACTCTCTAAACTGTTTTTTATTGATTCCCTGTTTAGAACGAAAATATGGTTCTGCCCAATGTTTATGCGAATTAATAATCTCTTTAATTCCTGCATTGGTATACTTCTGCGCTGTATCTTTCACTTCGGAAATATCTACTTTAGAAAGATCACAATGAATTGCATCATTAAAAACTTGACTAGTTTTCATTAAGTTTATTGTATCTTCATTATTTGCTGTATTATACAAGAACAAAGAGAATTTATCAATAAACTGAAACTTAAACATTACATCGTCAATCATATTATTCATTAAGATATTAGAATAATTTCCGCAATTATCCTGAATGAAATTGTTGATATAATCTGCAATACTATCCTGATCAATATCTAAGGTAAACCAAAGATACTTAGAAGTGATAGGTGCATTGATTGCTACTGGTAATCCCCAGAAAATCAGGTTAAACCAATAGTCAAAGATTGATAACTTTACTACTTCGCCATCAACGAAGTTTGCATAGATTACCGCATTTTGCACCTGCGGAGTTTCGATTCCATCTTGCATGATTGCAAGTATCTGGAAGAAGTGGGCATTTAAAATATCGATACTCGTAAACATCCGAGTATCGATATGCTGATAACCCTGATTAAGTAGTGGTGCATAATATTCGTACTGAGGTTTTGGAGTCAATAACTCTGGTTGATAAAGAGTTGATCCAATAATCCCAGTTTTGTCAGTAGCTACTTGCATAAGTATTCTCCTCTCTTTCTATATATTATATTCTACTTCCACAAATATAATATATAATTTTATTGATATTTAAACAATAAATCTCTGGTGAAGGATTTCCCTCACCAGAGTTCTTTATTATTTAATACTATCATCATCCTCATGGAATTTCTTAAACTGTGCCGGAAGAACAGATTTTCTGGAGAGGAATTCTCTCTGAGACTGTTTTGCAATCTTCTCTCCCTTAGTAGCATATTTCTGAAGGATCTCAGCTTTCAGATCTCTACATAATGCTTTATACTTCATATATTTTGTATACTTAGGATCATGAGCATTACGAGCTGCTAACATAGCACCAATCTGAGCGCGTCTATGTAAATCGTCAGCTTTGTTCAGTCTTACAATAGTTTTACGAGAGATTTTACCCTCTGATACTAATGCTTCACCAACTCCGCCTTCTTTACAGAACTCTCTAATCTTAGCTGGATCGAGATGAGAAACCTCATCTACAATAAAGCAAGCTTCTGCAACAGCAGTGTCATCACCTAACAGTTCCTGTAAGGTCTCTTCCTGCTCTACACTCTCATTAAAGATATTTTCAAAAATCATTGTGTAAGCCCTCCTTATATTAATATAAGTAATAATATTCTTTACAATATTGTTTACTTACATGTTATTGGCTATTTAAACGTAAAAATAGATTTTTATATAGGGTTTAACTTATCTATAATGATCTAATCTGGTTGAATGGAGGATAATTATGAACGTTATTGATAAATATGTTTACGAAATGACAAGGGTAATGAAACGAGCATTTCCATATATGACTAATCAAGATTTAGAAACAGCAATTAGATATAGTGTAAGTAAAAGATACAAAGAGCAACTTTGCAAAGTTGATAATAACTATAAGCATATTACAGATCAGATGACTTTGTTAAAAGTAGCAAATTATATCCAAGCAAAGAATCCAATTTGTACTTCTTATGGAGTTATGTTTAAGAATCATACAAAGATTGAGCATCCATTAATGTATATGATTAGAACATTGATGGAAGCACGAGATAAAGATAAAGCATTAATGTTTAAATATCTTGATGCTCATGATTACGAGAAAGCAGCATCTTATAAGATGGATCAGCTTCTTGATAAACGAAATTGTAATGCGCTGTATGGATGTATGGGTAATAAAGCTTGTATGCTTTATAATTTATATATTGCATCTTCTACTACAACAAATGGTAGAAGTATGATCTCAACAGCAACAATGTTTTTTGAAAGTTTTCTGTCTAATAATGTAAACTTTGGTTCACTAGAAGAAGTATTACATTTTATAGATAATGTGTGTAGTGAAGCTGGAAAACGTAAGTTTAAAGATAGTGAAATTTTAGACTTCGATGTAAGTCCAGACTTATGTTTTGCAAAAATAATGAAGAACTGTTATGATTGGAGAAAGGGTACGATTAAATGGGTTGTATCATTTGAAGATGCACAGATTATTTATAGAACTATTAAAAATCTTTCTCAAGAAGATCGTAATAGAGTATTCTATAAGAATAACTTATACGCATTTATTGATAATAGAGTTATTAAGAATGCGATTATTTATATTCTTAAATCTTTAAAGGAACCATTCTTAGCACCAGCAAAAGTTCCAGAAGAGATTCAAGTAGAGTTAGATATCTTACAGGATTTTCTGGAAGAATATGTATTTTATGATTATCTTTATATCGATAGAATCGATAGATGCGATAATATGATTAAGAATGTTTGTCTTATCTCAGATACAGATAGTACAATTGTTTCATTTGATGGATGGTATCATTTTGTGCTCAATATGATCATGGGAGAAGATATTAGATTAACTTCATTAGAGACGAATGTAGAAGAATATATGGCTTCTGATGAATATAAGTCTAAAACAGTTCCGAAAGTAGAATTAAGATATGACTTCTATACGGATGAAGTTATCGAAAAAGAATCTATGATTAAACCATTTGTGATCATTCCACAGAATAATATCAGGTATAGTATTCTGAATATTATTGCATATATCTGTGGTAATTTGGTTAATAAGCATATGCTTACATTTACAAAATCTGCTCATACTTATGGAGAAGATAGAAAATGTTTATTATATTTCAAAAATGAGTTTCTGTTTAGTAGAGCATTATTAACTGGAGTTAAAAAGAACTATGCAACCAACTGGGAACTTCAGGAAGGTGTACGAATTGAACAGACACAGGATCATTCTTTGGATATTAAAGGTATGCCAATCAATAAATCTGTAATGAATAAAGCTGCAAAGAAACAGTTACAGACAATTCTGTATAATGATATCTTGAGAGCGGATCATATTGATCAGATTAAGATATTAGAGAAGATTGCTATCTTTGAGAAACAGATTAAGGAATCATTACAGTCTGGATCAAAGGATTATTTTAAACCTGCAAGAATTAAAGCAAAAGAATCTTATGCAGATCCAATGAGAATTCAAGGTATCAAAGCAGCAGTGATTTGGAATGCGATTAAAGATCCAGAATTAGAAGAGATTAATCTTGAAGCAATCAATACAATTAGTATTGCGAAAGTAAAGATTGATCCAACTAATGTAGGAATAATTAAAGATAAGTATCCAGCAGCATACGATAGAATATGTGCATTATTATCAAACACTGCATTCTTTGGAAAAAATAAACCTATGATTGAATGCGTAGGTTTACCAACAGATGTAGAAACACCAGAGTGGTTAATGGATTTCATTGATTATAATGGTATTATAAATGATAATGTCGGCAACTTCCCATTTGAAAGTATTAATATTAATCGTATGGAAGTTAAGAATGTAAACTATTCTATGATGATGAAGTTATAAGGAGAAGTATATGAAAAAGGAAAGAGACGTCTATGATGAACTTAAACTATCAATTAAAAAGATAATGTTTATATGTTTTGCCCTAGGATTATTCTTAGGACTTTTGATAGGGGAGTTGTGGTTATGAAAAAGAAGAAAAGTAAAAGAGACATGGATATGATTGTCGGAAATGTAATACTTGGAATTCTTTTACTTATAGTAGCATTAGAATTTGCTGGATGCGCATATATAGTACGTACATTTTGTTAAAAAATAAATAGGAGGAGCAGGCTTAAGCCTGCTCCTCGATATTCCATGAGACTTTATATACGTTTGACCTTGTTGAATACACTGGACGAGTAACAACAAAGCCTCTACCTCTCAAATCATTAATTGCTCTTTTTGTATTGATTGAAATACAGGTGTACCCATGTTCCATACAATCTGAATCTGTTAAGGCTTTATCGAGTCTTTTATTAATGTACTCGATATCGTTTTTGTACATCTTTTCGTACATATTAATTGCTGACATTTTTATTTCTTCCATAATATTCCTCCTTTGTTTTTATTTTTTAATTATTGATATATTACTATGTATTCATTATTATAATATATATATATATATATATATCGACTTGTCAAAAATAAATAGGTAGACGTTAATCAACGTCTACCTATTATTCTTTTAAATTTATTTTTTATATTAAACCAGATATTTTTTCTTTTATATCTGCGTAATAATTGATTTACTTCACCTTCAACGAATGGAATTTCTGACAATATGTTTTTCATTAAAGCGTATGAAATAGAAGTATCAATATCATTATAGAGTATCACTAATACTCTTTCTAGTTCTGAATACCCTCTAGTGGTATTCACTAACGAATCTAAATTCCGAATAGTTTGTTTTGTTTTTTCTATTTCATTTTGCAAACGAGTAGAATTTCTGTCATAAGAAGGATAACCTTCTTTTTCTAATTTTAAATCGTCAATTCTAGATTGAAGATTTCTTTTTGAATTCTTTAATGACTTTATGCAAATACTATGTAATCTATGTGAAAGAGACTCAATATAGCCTCTGATTTCTTTTGGCAATATATCCATATTATACTGATAGTGTCTATACATTGTATAAGCCATATCATAAAACGATTCCAAGTTCCCTAACTTAGGGATTCTAAGAAGTATCATAAAAATTTTTAAATAATTTAAAATATGTGCCATTCAAATTATATCTCCTTTCAAATTTAATTATGGGTTAGTGGAATATTCCACTAACCCATTTTTAAGTAATAGATATTTTTATTCTTCTAAATCAATAAATCTATATCGTTTACTATCCTTATGCTTTACATAGCCATTAATTAAATCGGATGGATCCTCTATAATAGCTTTTTCATCTCCATGCAATCCGATGCTATCCCAGCATTCTTTACCTTTCACTACAGTTCTAAACATATACCAATTGTCTCCACCGATACGAATAGCTGGAGAAATTACTGGTTCAGTTTCAATTATTGGATTATATTCAATCTGTTTTGCAAACTCAGCAAATTTATCCCAATCGATATAAGCCAAACTATATTCAAAATCTCCTAAAGTAATGTATTTAATGTCTTCAATAGTTTTTCCTGCTACTTCATAAATTGCTACAACTGTTTCTTCATAAAAATTTCTCATATTATTATTCCTCCTCGTAATCTTTGATTTCGTAATATTTCTCTAACTCTTTTCCATTGCATTTGGCAATGAAATCTTTGGGGGAAACATTTTTTGCTGTTTCATGTTCGTAAAGTTTGGCTTCAGTATATCTCCAACCCTCTTTACCCAATACACAAGAACGTACAAGTTTACGTTCATCAGTACAATTAACAGTTAAAGATTCCGCAATTACATTTGCAGATGTAATTGGTTTGTAATTTACTTTCTTTGCCAAGTCAGTAAATTCATCCCATGTCATTTCAATAATACTCATACAAGTATTATCTACCATTGTTACGTTTTCAATATCCCAAGGTTTAATATCACTCAGGAATAAAGCTTCTACTGTTTCTACATACAAATTTTTCATTTTTAAATCCTCCTTTGATTTACTATATTTTATTCACTTATATAATATATCATTAAATACCGTATTAGCAACATTGAAGTAATTATTAAGAATCAGGAGGGTACGTAGAAAATGTCCGAAGTATATATCAGAGTAGATAAATCAACAAATCGTATTACATTTGTTCATAAAATGCCTTTTGATCCAGTAAACGGTTTAGGGCAGACTAGAGATGAATTACTTAAAACTGGCCTATTTATTTCTCATTATCCAGAGCCAGCTATGAAATTAGGAAAAAGAGCTGTTCCTTATTTTGATTATGAGAAGAAAGAAGTTAGTTATCAGTATGAGAATATCCCATTAACTGATACTCAAAGATTGGATATGATGGAATCCGCAATGAACGATCTTATTGTTCAAAATATTACAAATTCCACACCAGTTGAAGTTAAAGAGGAGGAAAATAAATAATGGCTAAATATATTGCATATCAAATTTACATAGGTAAAATGGATTATGAAGTTGCTATTGACTCTCATCCAGAACTTAAAGACGAAATTGATAGATATATCGATGAGTTTGAAAACCAGAATATGTAAAATAATTACATATTATAAAGGTGAATAAAAGTCATACTATTTAAGGAGGAAAACAAAATGGCAGCTAAAAAACAGACACTGGAAGAAAAGGTAGAAAGAGGAACAAAGTATGCTCAGTATCTTATCGAGCATGATGTTTCATTGAGAGAATGTGGATATGTATTTAAAGTCTCCAAAACTACCATCGCTACTTATATTGAGCTTCTTAAGGATGTAAAAGGTAAGAAGATGCTTTATAAGAAAGCAAAGAAACTTATGATCGCAAGAAGATCAAGAAGCAAATAACTTATACATAGAGTGGGATAATTCCCACTCTATATTTTTTTGAAAGAAGAATCATTATGCATGATTCTAAAACTATTTATATTGATTATATATTTAAATAAAATACTAGGAGAAATCCTAGCCTTTTATTTTTTATCTGTTTCTAAACACTCTATTAATCGGAGGTACAGTAACGATGTTAAAAATTATAGTTAAGAATTCGTGTATAAAAGTGGAAGGATATGAAGCACATTCTTGTCCTATCTTAGAAAAGATGTTTATGATATTTGAACCAACCACTCATTCATATCAGTATGTAGCAATGCATTACGATGCAGAAAATAAAAATCTATACCTACCAAGAGGTATAGATTTACAATGGTTACAAAGGCTATTAAACGTAGAAGCAATAGTAGAAAGAAATGAATATAGTAAATTTGATTACTATGGAGATGATATTAAAGTTAAATATCTCCCACGAGATGATGATCAAATAGAAGCACTTCAATTTGCAGTTGGAAAAGGAAAGTATTATAGAAACGATGCTAAATCTCAACTATGCATCAATCTAAATACAGGAAAAGGAAAAACATATGTTTCTATTGGAACTATGGCTATCACTGGAATCAAATCTGCTGTTATAACTTATTCTCGTTCAGTATTATTACAGTGGAAGAAATGTATTATGGAGTATACCAATATCGATTCTAAAGAAATATACGAGATTACTGGTTCTCCAGCAATATATAGTTTATTGGTAAAGAAACCAGAACAGATTAAAAAGATTAAAGTATTCTTAGTAACACACGGAACGTTGAAAAGTTATGGTGATACTAAAGGATGGGAAGCTTTAACAGAATTATTTGAGCATCTTAAAATAGGATTAAAGTTCTTTGACGAAGCTCATACTAATTTTGAAAATATGTGTATGGTTGATTATTATACAAACGTATATAAAACTTATTATTTAACTGCAACTCCAGGTAGATCTCAATTTGCTGAGAATAATATTTATCAATTCTCATTTATGAATGTAGAATCGATTGACTTGTTCCATCAAGATACAGATCCTCATACTCATTACATTGCAATGAGATATAGTAGTAAACCATCTCCAATGGTTATCTCAGCATGTAAAAATAAATATGGCTTAGATAGAAATAAATACGTGAATTGGATAGTTGGAAATAAGCAATTCCATAAGATGATGCTTATCATATTCAATTTCGTATTCTGTAAACTATTCAAATCTCCAGAAGATCAGATGATCGTATATATTGGTACTAATGAAGCTATTGCTGCTATATACGAAATGCTTAAAATAGATTTCCCAGCATTAGCAAATAATATAGGAATCTTTTCATCTATGGTAGATACCCAATATAAACAAGAAGCTTTAACTAAGAAGATTATCTTAACTACAACTAAGTCTGCTGGAGCAGCAATTGATATTAAAAACTTAAAATGTACAGTAGTTTTAGCAGAACCTTTTAAATCTGAAATATTAGCTAGACAGACTCTAGGAAGAACTAGACGAAGTGGTACTTATTATATAGAGCTAGTAGATAAAGGATTTAAATATTGTAATAAATTCTATCTTGATAAAAAGAAAACTTTCGCCAAGTATGCATTAGATATGAAATTCATGGAATTTTCAGAAATGATGGTTGACGAAGAGTACAATAAAGTAATACAGAAGTCACCAGTGGTTAGGTACGGAATCCTGCCGTTTAAATCAAACTCTCTGAGAAAACCAGTGTGGTTTTTGGATAAACCAATTGTGTTTTCTAAAGAACTGGCAGAACAGATTAACCCTGATACTCTGTATTATCAGTAAGTGGTTCTTGTCCCTTTTTCTTGCTGAAAGTATTCTCTTGTTTTATCTACAGTCCCTGGAAGTGACGGCTTCCAGGGATAATATTTTTCTTGGTAGTATATTATAATCGTGAAAATAACAACATGATCTAATGAAAGGAGAATTATTATGAAACCTTTTTTAGCGTTAAGCGAAGTTCAACCAGATCAAATATTGATGGTTGAAAACAACAATCGAAATTGTTATGAGATCTACTATAATGGGTATACATTATTGGTAGATCAATCAGTTTTCCCAGTAGGTAATCCTGGCATGATAAATGTATTTTATCTTGCAATGTATCGGATTACATTATTCTTAAATACTCTTCCTGTTCAAGGAATGAATGTATTGAAATTAACAGGATTCACAGATTTTTGTAACTTCAAGATTGAACCATTGTCACCTTTATACGTAAATGGAAGGCAATTTCTATTTATATATAAAGAGAAAAACTCTATTCCAAGTTTTATTACAAAATGATTAGCCCTATGACATCTCGTTAATAAGATCGGAGGGTATATGGAATTTAGAGATTATAACAAAATCACAGACACAGTTGTCCAGTTAGGTAAAGCGGCATTGAAAATGAATGTTGTTTTAAATAATCTGGGCATAAATAAAGACCAATCGTTCCATTCAGAAGTACAAAACTCGAATGGAATAAAGATTAATAGAAAGTTCCAGTATTTCTTATCACTAGAAAGATCTGGAGACGATTATTGTGGTATAATGATTAGGCCACAAGATATGTTGATGCTTCAAGAGAAGCTAAATCAAATTGACCATGAATGGATCCGAGATGGAAAGATATTCAAGGTCAAAGATAACAAGTTAATTGTTTTAAAAACAGAACCGTTATATGTGCTTGGATTAGCAGCTGATAAATATCTTCAGTTTGATCCAGTAGTATATCAGTTTGATGAATCGTCTCCGGTATCACCAGGTATAAGAATTACCTTGGGTGATCCGGAGCAATTTATTGATATTGATGTAGATAGATTCTATGCATTGTTGTATAGTATCTCTACAATACAAATGTTTAGTGTAGCTCAAAACATGGTAAACTATTTAGGACGTCCAGAATTTGGAACCAATATGTATATCATGGATGACTACACAGTTAGTCGAGAGAAAATGCCAAAACATCATACAGTCTCTCGAAATAAAAGAAGTGTAACCAATAGTAAATCAGCATTTGATAGGGGGGTAAAAACTCATGAAAGTGTATAAACCTACTATGGGTTATAGTAATAGTGGAGTATTAGGATATGCTCAACCACTATCACAAAACAATTGTGGTGCACCATGTTATGGTCAACCACCTTTACAGACTACACTTGGCCATTGGTCAGCATATGTTCAACCAGGTAGCAGTGCTGTAATTCCGAATAAATAACAACTTAAGATCACATATTCAAGGAGGACTTTCAATGAAAAATTTAGCTCAGCTTTTAATAAATGGTATTGCTAACAATCCAACATCGGAAACTGCATTAAACAGACTTATAACTTTAATGGTCCATTATCCAGAACAAGGATACTGTAATATCAACGATGCAGATGATTTGCCAGAGCCTCTTATCATACTTTTAAACGAATGCGGCTTTGAAGTAATTTTAAATGATATAAACTATGGATCTTTGATTAAATGGCCAAAACCTGAAAAAGAAGAGAGTAAACGTAGAACATTTGCTACTTATCCAGATTATAGCCATATTTACGATCCTCAGTTTATCGAAACAAAATTACTGTTTACTATTCGAAAATTAGAAATTGAGCATCAAAATGCTGATATTTATATCGTATCTATGATACCTAAAGAATTAGTAAAAGAAATAGCATTCCGTATTTCAAAAGCATGCACTTGGGAAGTTTATCCTAATGTTGAAGATGGTAGAGTTACTATATGCAGATGCAAATATCCACGCGAGCAGATGGAAGAAGGCAATAAAAAATTACAGGATGCAATAACACCTGTAGGTTCTGATATCAATTATACAGCAAAAGATGGATACACATCATATAGAGATTATAGTGATATTCTCAATCCTCGTATGGCTAGTTTAAAAGTTGCATATCAGGTTGAGTTAATTGGTAGCAAATCAAAATTTAAAGTTTCATGCAAAGTACACCCTCGTTGTATTGATGCCGTTAGAATGTATTTAATAGGCTTGTATGGCAGAGAATATCTTATCAGTGCTCATGAAGATGGACTTATCTGCATATATAATCGTAATCGTATGGACCCTGCAATTTTTCAGCAAAAAGTAACTGAAAAAGAAGCTGAAAATAAAACAGCAGAGGAAAAGAAAAAACATCATGATCCGATGGATGATATTCTTCCATTAGGAGCATTATTGGACGCAGAAGAAGCATATAAGCTTTCCAATAGCCCATTATGGTTTGTCACAAATAAAATCCATGATGCTATCGCTAAAAGAGAAACTGCTATCGAAGTTCCTGGATGTTTCATGAATGCAAGAGTTAAAGAAGCTCTTAAAGAACACCATTTCAAAATCGAGAAATTGAGACAGAAATTACCTGGAGGTGGTAGTTATCCGAGATACGAAATTTCTTGGAATATGAAAGATCTTGATCTTGAAGAAAATGAATTAGATGATGAAGAGGAGGAGTAATTATGTCATCAACTTTTATTGTACTTCCAATTAACAACGATTATTTTGGAGATGATATTGAAGCTATTAGAGCTTCAATTAACTCCGCTATCGATTATTGCTTCGATAAACATATCAATGAAGTGCATGTAATAACAAATAATCCAGATATCATCATTAAGGATTTGTCAGAATTTAATGTAATACGGTATTTTAAGTTGTGTGGTAGAGATGAATGGAAATTTATTATTCGACTAAGATCAGCTGGCCTTAAATCAGATACCAATCCTGTCCCCGATGCCAATAGTTTAACATTATCTAAAAACAGATCAGAAGCTGAATCATTAATATTATCTTTTCTTGCAGAAAAGATTAATAAAGCTAATAATAATGGATGGGATACTGTAATTATTTCTCATAAGATTCCAAAAAACATAATTGATATTTTAGAGTCTGAGAAACATTATAAAATTAGATTGTATGATGATCGCACAGTTATTTCATGGGAGGTATGAGTATGATTCCTATTAACAAATTAATCACAACAAACTTACTCGATAACAGTTGTATCTTAGCTTGCGTAGAAGAATTACGCAAGCTTCCATACAAAATGGTAGAAGAGTTCTATAAGAATGATTGGACTATTCGTATTGTAAAGAATAGTATTGAGCATCATCTTGGAGAAAGAGTTCCTGTACCAGGAGAAGGATATACTGGAGGTATTACGTTTTGGGAATCTAGAACTATATATCTTCCAGCAGGATCTCCTGAAGGATGCGAAATTCCAAATTACTATATTCGGTATGCAACTATCCATGAGTTTGGTCATTACTTTGATAGATCAAAGGGAATGATCTCTATGTCTTACGAATTCCAACATATCTATGATACAGAGGATAGAATTTTCTGTACAGAAGTTGGAACTGCATGTAATACAGATTCTGCTATTGAATATTTTGCTGAATCTTTTGCTTGCTATGTAAAGGATAGAGAACATATGCGAGAGTTCTGCCCGCTGACTTGTGCATACTTTGATAAATTATTTGCAGCTTATAACTAAACATATTTCCCTACAGGAGAAATCCTGTAGGGGGTTAAAAGAAAGGAGATATAAATATGGTATACACAGGAGTTTGGAACTCAGAGGATAGTGATTTCTTAAAGAAAGGCAATACTTATGTAATTGAAACTGATCCAGAGCAAACTAGTTGTATCGTATATCAGCGTAAGTTTAGTTTCTTTGGATGGAAATATAAATTTGCAGCTATGGCAGCAAAGTCGAACTTTACTGATATTAAAGCTGCACCTCATATCAAACTTAATTAGGAGGTATTATTATATGAAAACAAGTGTAAAGGAAGACCTTATGATCCTTACTAAAGTAGAAATGGATTTACTTGAAAATGGTAAAGTGTCTTGTGAAGGAGTAATTGAAGATGCAAAATCACAGGATAGATTGCAAGCTAATCATTTTTATGGTGTTCAGAATAAGTATCATTATGGTATTACTCTTGGATCTTGTCCGACATTAAAGAAGCAACTTAAAGCCATTATTGACTTTAAGAAGTACATTATGAAGAATGATTTTACTCTGATGAGTGGAGGAGGAAAATAATATGGCTTGGTGGAGTTTATATAAATGGTTTGGAGTGTTTAGAACTGTTCCATATGAAAATATGATTTCGTGGTATCGTGGCAAATTATATCACGAGTGGTATGAATCTCTTTCTGATGAAGAGAAAGCTGAATACCGTAAAAAACAGAAAGAAAGGGAGAAACGTAATGGTGATGCATTAGCTCAGTTAATGGCTACTTATGCAAAAGTTGCAGAAAAATGTAATTCATCATTATTTTTAAAGGACTGATATAACATGGTAGATAAACTATATGCTTCTGGTATATGTAATCATAAAGGTTTTCTATGTACTGGGGGTAAATTAAAGGAAGGTCAAAAGTACATATTAGATAATACTCATTGTAGATGGGATAGTAAATCTGCAGATATAAAAGAATATAGTGGTAAATATCATTATGGTGTTGGTCTAATTTCATGGTTTGACGAAATAACTGATCTTAGACCAGCATCAATGAAAGAAAAAAATATTTGGTAAATTATGGGAGGGTATATAGTAATGGAACACAAATTTAGAATCTTAGAGCATACAAAAACAGAGTTTAATGGGCACTATATTTATCGTATTGAATCAATGAAAGATTTTGGTGATGTTAAAGCTGGTGACTTAGGAGGTTTTGTAGAAACCGCAGAGAATCTTTCTGATGATGGAGATTGCTGGATCTATGATGATGCAATAGTATATGATTGTGCTAGAGTAGAGGAGAATGCTAAGGTATATGATAAAGCAAAAGTTATGGATGTCGCTAAAGTTAAAGAAGAAGCTAAAGTATATGGCCATGCACGAATAATAGGTTGCTCAGTTGCAGCCGAAAACGCTCAAGTATATGGGCATGCTTTAATTGAAGATTCTGGAATCTTTGGTAATGCCCATGTATGCGGCTATGCGCATTGCAGTGCTGAATCTGTTGTTCAGGGTGATGCTGAAGTATATGGAAACTCAGTTATCACTAAAGGTGCAACCGTAGCCGGAGAAGCCATAGTATATGGTGAATCTTACATAGCAAAAGCTACCATAGCAGGTACAGCTAAGATTAAAAGCAAAGAAATAAAAAATCGCAGCGATTATGTAATTCGATAAAACAATATTAAAGAGGGTGAGAAATCACCCTCTTTTATTTTTTACAACTTTATATTTATAATGATATATTATAATAGTGAATAAGGAATAAATATATTTTACATATATACCTTATTCATTACAACTGAATATGGAATACGAAAGAAAACAAATCGAAAGGAGATCTTATTATGAAGAAGATCGCAGACAAAGCAAAACGTAACTTGTTAACCACACTTTGGGACGGAACCGGAAGTGTTTTGTGGCTTTACAATATTAAAGCTTACGGTAAAAGAGAGAAACTTGTCGATGCAATGGAATGTGGAGAAAACTTAAAAAAGTTTCTCCACATTTGCTATAAAGTTAACTACATTTTCTTCTTTTTCTTTAGTCTTGTTTGCGCTTATGGCGCAGGCAAGGCGTTGGTAAAGGCTTTCGAGCCCGAACCAATTAAAGAGGATTCTGAGAAATCAGAATCTTCTGAAGAAAATGATTTCAGGGAGGTAACAAAATAAATGAAAACCTCCTACGAAAGAACAATCGAGGAATTTCTGCGATCCTCGATTAAAGAAACAGCAGAAGATGATTATTGGTATCAGGAGCAGTTACGCAATGAAGTTGCGGCTGCTCTTGAACCCGTAACAACCCAATACACAAAAGCAAAACGCTTCCTCGAAGTATAAGGTTCTAGTTTAAACTAGAGCTTACATACAGAGAGGAGGTGATCGACAATGGATGATAAGGAATGGATCATCATTGCCGATTAAAAGAAAAGAAAGGAGGTGCAGTATGCTGCACCAATTAAATTTAACCCCCAAGAAGGGGTTTTTTAAACAGCTCGAGCTGTCAGCAATGCTCGCGGCTGTATTGTTTATTATTGGGGCAATTGATCAGCCCCAGTATTTAAAATATTTTTGCGTCCATGCGCTTGTTGCGCTTGGATGCATCATATTGATAAATTTCGTGGGTGTGTGGTACACCCGCGTCCAGTATAAGAAACATCGGATTAAAAGATCCGATGTACTGGATCCTCTGCTTTAGGCTTGCTTAGAGGTGGGGTGGTTTTTAAACCACCCCACATTTATTTTTTGTTTAAATATATAAAATTGTAACTTCTACACGTACTGTTTGATACCCATCGCTATAAACAGAAAACTGATAAGGGCATGAATAATATGTTGAGAATGATGCAATAATGCAATTTGTATTTGCTGAGTTAGCTGCATTGTTTGTATCATTCAATGGGCCTTTACTTAAAAACCCACCTAATACAGTATGACCTTGATTTACTAATTCATTAATTTTATTTAATATATTTGTACCTTTAAGCGCAGCATGGTATTTATAATGCCCAAATTGCATTGCAGAATTTAACGATTCAGATGCAACTGCTGAATCTGTAACTGTTACACTTTTTACTTTAGAATTTTCTATTTTAGTTTCTAAAGCAGCAACTTGTGCATTTAACGTTCCTATATTAGATGCCATATTTGCTACATTCGCATAACTAAAATCAGCAGTAGATGACGTTTTATATCTAAACATAATATTTGAATTATCTGCGTAAATATAAGCTCCACCATCATCTAATTCAATTCCTACTATATGCACAGGAGTTAATTGCCTTGTTGCTACTGCTCCAATTACTCCTGGAGTAATATCTATATTTACTGTACTACTTCCATCATACGAACAAACAGCAGTACCATTATAGTTTATATTCAAAGAATTAGGATTTTTTAAACTAGAAGGGAAATCAGTAATCTGTGATTTGGTATGGCTATGTGATGCATTAGCTTTTCCATTCCATGTATTCTTTTCTGTATCATTAGTTAATCTATAAGAAGAGGTTTGTTTAATATTACCCCCCCCCCATTTAGCATTTATAATACCCATATTTATTTCCTCCATAAATATATTTTTAGCCTTTATAAGTTGCATTCCATCCCATAGCAAATGATTGTATATCGGGATATAACGAATTAAACCAATATATTGGATCTGCGCCTGATAAAAATATATGAAATCCATAATTGCAGCGCATTACGTTACCTCCAAAATATCCCTCAACTCTAGTACCATCGCTTTTTTGTGCAATAAAAGTAAAAGCGCCATTATTATTACCAGTAATGTCATAAGCATACGAGTTTGGTAAATATACATCTGAAAAGACTACATATTGTATACTCCCATCGTTATAGTATTGATATCTTTTTACGACTGAAGTATAAATATTTTCAAAACTGCGTTGAATATTATCAATTCTTTCTATAATAGCCCCTAAATTAATATATGAATAATCAGATGTGCTAGTTTTTTTGTACCTAAAATGGATATCTCCACTATTTTCCCATCCATAAATATAAGCCCCATTATCATCTAAACTTAATCCATTACATGTTAAATATTGATGGCCATGATTTGATGCAGCCTTTCCATCTAAAGCAGATTGAAGACCACTTACATCTGCTATTTGTAAATTTCTAAAAGATGCAACACCAGCTGAGCCATTTGGTGCAGCTAATACAGTATTAGCAGATCTACTTTGAGTTGCATCATATACATGAGTCCCAAAATCCGTAATATCGGTTGTGACGTGTTTGTGTGATGAACTAGCTTTATCATTCCATGTATTCTTTTCTGTATCATTAGTTAATCTATAAGAAGAGGTTTGTTT